>Ga0131853_10009168_pt1 | contig 18080 bp, 7 predicted proteins | sample TergutLab28metaG_FD_92764 | JGI IMG/M metagenome (GOLD analysis project Ga0131853, IMG submission 92764) | Labiotermes labralis P1 segment gut microbial communities from Petit-Saut dam, French Guiana - Lab288 P1 (version 2) (version 2) | ecosystem: Host-associated > Arthropoda: Insects >... | reverse complement strand
TACTACTACTACTACTACTACTACTACTACTACTACTTATTTTGTCTTACGACAGTGTTTAAGGCAAAATCAGTTTTCTTTAGTCTGATATTATAACTCTCCCTGACTAACAAAATATTCGATGTTCCCAATTTTCGAAACTGTTGTCAGCTACGATTATAAGCATTTATAAAGTACACATTTAATTTTTTTCCGTAGATTGAATTGTTTTCTGTCGCGAAAATGAGTACGATGCAGTAAGTCTTCCAGAGTTATTAATAACTTGGTTAATACAGATCATTTGAAGTGCACAGTTTAAGCTTCTGTTACGTTGTAAGTGGTATGAAAATAATCATAAATTATTAATTGCTAAACACTGGACAGGACGCGATCATGATTTACTGTACGAAATGTAGTGTAACAGCTAGCATCTGGAGAAGCTGTATAGAACACAACTTTCCATCCTGTGATGGGGTGAAATATCTCTTAACACTATGGCTTCATATGGGACGTTTGTATCAGCGTCCGGTTGATAGGTGTGTATTGAACTATTGTCAAGTGATAACTGGGCTTGGAATACCGAAATACTCAGAATAAGCCTCACTCGATTGCCACCAGAAATCATATGTAGACGAGGCGATGATGAGCTACGAAGTGACTGATTTGAGTTGGGACACTTGTGTCATAGAAGCCCTACGTCATATAGGCGTTATAGCAAACGGGTTTCGAAAGTGTACGTCCCGGATACTAAACTCTTTTTATTAGTGGGGTTGGGAGAGATTGAGTCTCTTGTGCTGTGGCGGTTTATGGTTCTGTTCTGCTATACAATCAAGACAGAAGCGTAAGTATTGAGAACAGAATTAATTATAAACGTCCTCTCACAGTGAAAATTCTCCTGCCATAAATTACACACCGAATGAGACGGATAAAAATAAAACTGCATTTAAATATTTGTTTTTTTAAAAAGCTCCCTCTGAATATTGTCCTATTTTTTGTCACATTTAAGCGCATCAAATTTTACTATATTTTTAAGTGTTTTATCAAATATCAGCCACATGATAACCATTTATGGTGAAATATGTTGCTGTAATAATAACCAAAAATATAGTTATTTTTAAGGTTTTGGCTTATTAATAAATTATTGGCACTATATTTTTGGTATTCTTGTTATATCTATACAAATACCGTATCTAATAGACCATTTAGTATATTTCTATTTTGTACATCGTGTATTTGGGGACCGCGGTAGCACAGTAGTTAAGGCGCTGCGCTACAAAGCGGAAGGTCGCAGGTTCGATTCCAGATGGTCGCACTATGGTCCTCTAGTCGACTCAGCCCCTAACAGAAATGAGTACCAGGAGTATAACCTGGGGGTAAAAACGGCCGGTGCGTAAGTCTGATAACCTTACCATCATTCTGGGTCATTGTCACGTAATCTAGGAACCCTCTGGCACCTCGAGCCTGTAATAGGACTGATTTATCTTTACCTTACATCGTGTATTTAACTAGACGTTTTGGAAATTTTTGGGTGAAACACATAACACTATGGGTTTCCTCGTCATATCTAATATGTCTCAGGCTGGGTGTACCCAAAGATATTAACATGTTCCACCTTGCGAGAGTAACTGTCCATTCTGCATGCATCAGCTGGTCAAGGAAATATCCTAGCCTCTAATTCCTGTATGCGATGGAACTGAAAATATATCTTCCATCCCGACCTTCACAGATGTTGGCAACACACATATATTTCTGCGCATGAACCTCAGTACTTTTCTAAGCTTTTGTATCGATTTTGCAGGGGAGCTGTCCGGTAGCCATCTTGTGACGAGTGGTTTGCAGCTTCGTCGAGTTCCAGAGGAAGCTGAAGAAGAAACAAGTTCGTATACAAAAAAGAGCAAGGGCAGGAGAAAATTCGTAGGTCGAGGGAAGTCTAAAAGGATGGATTCCATCGTAAACAAAGTGTGATCAGATCTCTAAAGAGAAAGCACGGAGTTAGCCACCGCCTAACCCACAAACCCAGTTGTACAGGTCAGTTTAAAATTATTAATGATATGTTGCCTTTACGGTGCCGCGTGTTCTGAATTTGTTATTTTTCCTTTAAACAATTACAAAGTGCACACTAGAAACAAGTTTTGTGTCTGTCAGAAGTTGGATAATATGGAGAGTACTGAATGAATCCTAAATAGAGGCACCATATTTTTAATGCATATTGCTCTTAACTGTTCATAATTATATCACATAACATTGAATGTAATACTTTCGATGCATTAAGTAAGTTATTTTACATTCACAACACAGATAAAACACATAATTTTAAATCTTGTAACCCAAAAATATTCCAAATGTTTATTTAAATTGATAAGGTTTGAAATAAAAATAGAAAATCCGCGAAATGTATAAATGTACTAAAATTTAGCAAAAAAAATTAATATTGATTTTTTAGAAAGAAAATAGATTTGAATGTAGCCACATCGATATATCTCATTATGCCATCCTTCTTTGCATCAACAATATTTAACAACAATCAAGAAATAATCACTCTACGAAATATTAAAAAAATATTGTCTTCATTATTTGTTCAATATTTAGAAAATAAATCGTCAATAATTACATATTAAGCATGGTATGTAATTTCTTCATAAAATTGCAAAAGTAATGTCAGTACAGGAATATTTAACTTGCAAGAGATTATGAAATTTGTACAATTCTAGATTATATGTCTCCGTGTGCATTTTTCCCAATATTATGCCACTTAATAAATGCTCACGAATTTGGACACTGCAATGTATTGATCAGAAAACTATTAGAAGTGAAAGCAATTTTACCCTCCCTGCATATTCTCTTGCGGATTTATAATTACCCTGTCTTACGTAGAGTGTAAATCGCACAGTTTGATATTGTATCAACTGAAATAACCTTTTTCCACTCTAAGACAAAATAATTTTGGTTGCTGGGATGGGCGTGGCATCCATTAATTCTGACAGTTCCACAACAGAGAGAAATCTTTAAACATTTGCATGCATTTTTTTATTGTTACACCGTGCATATTGTCGAGTTACTCAATTATTACACCAACCAATGCACATATATAAAATTTATAAAATCTACACATTAAAACATTAAAAACGCTCCGAAATGTCATCAGGGAGCTATATATTCCTTGCTAAAGTCACACTAGAAATAGTTACAGATTAATTTCGTTGTACAATTTGGGTGTTGTGGCAGCATGCCGTGTTGTGTAATGTTATGTTGCGAAGAGTGCCCTGCTATGGATGTTCATTCTGTGCTTCTTTGCGTGAGTATCACATAGTCACAGACTAATTTCTTTGTACATGTTGGGTGTTGTGGCAGCATGCCGTGTTGTGTAATGTTATGTTGCGAAGAGTGCCTTGCTACGGATGTGCATTCTGTGCTTCGCTGCGTGGTACTCACGCAACGAAGCACAGAATGCACATCCGTAGCAAGGCACTCTTCGCAACATAACATTACACAACACGGCATGCTGCCACAACACCCAAATTGTACAGCGAAATTAATCTGTAACTATTTATAGTGTGACTTTAGCAAGGAATATATAGCTCCCTGATGATGGTCTTCGGACCGAAACATTCCGGAGCGTTTTTAATGTTTTAATGTGTAAATTTTATAAATTTTATATATGTGCAGTGGTTGGTGTAATAATTGAGTAATTTGCTTCTCTCAACACACACTGCATGGTTTCGTTATTTGTGTTAATTTAGTTATTGAAATAGCTATATTTTATTCTTGCGAATGTAGTTACTTTAATATTCTTAATTCTTTATTTTCATTTTATTTTTGTTATTTTTGTTACCTCTGAACATAGTTCTACTAAAAACTATATCTTATGGCATACAGGGAGGTGGCGCCTCAGAAATAGTATTTGGATTAAATATAAAGGGGTTAAAAACTGTCATTATAATTGGTGTAATTTCTTAAACACGTAGAGCCAGTATCCGCTTCTCAGATAAAACATAACAAAACCCAGTTCTTTTTGTTTCTTGGGTGTGTTTGTGCGAGATGTTGAAGGTTCCAAAGCGGAGTGGTTGAGGATGCAGTTTGTTTGGGAGGGGGAGGGGGACGGGGTGAGGGATAGGAAACTGCGTCATTGGTAATCGGTAGCCTGTGTTTCGAAGAAGTGTGGTCCTGTGTCTCCAGCGGTCTACATTTCTGAACAGGATGCTGCTTTATCTTGAAGACTGATAAATAAAAATATAGGAATTTTGTTACATAAACCGAAAAGTAGATATTTCGTAAATTCCACTCACATTGCCTCTACACAAAACACATCCATACATAGAGATTGTATAATCTAGCGCTGTGAATGATTCTACAGAATGGTCTTTATCCATAATTGTACTTTGCTGAAACTCAATTCTTTAACTTCTAAATTTATTAGTTTTCCAAAGATGAGGATGGAATTTCACATTGCATCGGGTTAAATGCATGGAGCAGGATGCATCTGCTAGTCAAAAAATTCCCGCCTTGAAGGAAACCAACGTTTCTTTATCGTGTGTACAACAGTCCGCTCGTGACCGGACAAATCATGACCACATACCATTAGGCTTTCAAAAGAGACTATTGCATGGAGTTTTATTAGGCGATAAACATAAAAACACGAAAAGCGGAGAAAGAAAGGGAATGGAAAAATGTTCTGTGATGATTTACACACTTGATCTCATAACGTAGCCTATTGAATTTCTTTTCGGTTGTGTATTTTTCCTTAAAAAAATGTTACAAGGAAATTTGCATAATTTGAAGAATATGGCCATTCTTTGGTGACATATATTGCGGTTTATTGCATATTTTAAATGAGTATTTCCACAAATAATTCGTTGTCTATCTCGCACTAAATATTTTTATATTATTAATATAATATTTTGGATGTTAAAAATAACGGCTCAAGGTTGTAGTTTCTACTTTATTTTCGGCTGTTACAAGACCACAGGAGGACCGCGGTTAAGGTGCTGTGCTACAAATCGGAAGGTCGCTGGTTCGATCCCAGCTGGTGTAAGTGGATTTTTCATTGAAACATAATCCTTCCGATCGCACTATGGCCCTGGGGTCGAATCAGCCTCTAACAGAAATGAGTACCAGGAGTATTTCCTGGGGGTAAAGGCGGCCGGTGCGTAAAGCTGACAATCTACGACCATCCTGTGCCGTTGTCACGAAATCTGGGAACCTTAAATTCCTGTAACTCTCTGGGCCTGTCCAGGTCTTTAATGGGACTCCTTTTTTATTTTCGAAGTATTCTTACATTTTGGAATCTAATATTCATATCACTTTTTGTAATTAATCTTGGTACTTATCTTTCTATTTTATTACAAGCGTGTTTGCATTTCCAGGGTCTGTGTTGTTGGAGGTTAGGTGCGGTTATGCTGGAGTAGTGTCCGGGCTGCAGCCCGGACACTACTGCAGCCTAACCGCACCTAACCTCCAACATACAGCAAACCAAGAACGAAACGACAAATGTGGTAATCAACATCATATTCGCGAGCTCCTGATGATGGGCATGGTAATGCCCAAAACATGTTGAGCCTATTAGAAGTACAATAAAATAATAAGTGGCATCTAGTTGGATTTTTATTCTTCCGTTATCACAATGACGCACGGTCCAATAAAGATCGGTCCCACTAAATGTTTAGCACAAGGAACATGTACAGGGAGCGTTGTTTTTTCCGTAAACTAAAGACCACTAAAGAATGGATACGACGCTTTAAATAAACATCCGAACTGTGTTATATAATTTTATTATTTTTTCTTGATGAATAGCGTTGAGCTGATGTAAGATGTTTTTTTCTGTTTTGTGTCAGTTTCACTACTGTAGCTTGTATGCATTGTGCACTCAAATGGCAAATCTCCTATCCAATTAAGTGGTGTTATGCATTAATATCTTACATTATTCTTTTTATGTTTAACAAGGCTCTTTCAACTGAGGTGAATTTTGCTGTAATATTAAACCTCACTCAGTAGGTCAACAAAGTCTGAAGTCATATTATTATTATTATTATTAATTCGTACAAAGTATAGGTTTATATTCAGTACCACACAATTGTTGTTGTTCTTATTAGTTCGGTCAAGGTATCTTCATTTCTAATGGATTATAAAAAGAACAGTTCTGTAGCAAACCTTGTTGAATGATGTCTAAATTTACTGTCGTGTAGCCCGGCCTTTGCTGTCATGATCTTCTAGTGTCTCTCTTTCTCTTTTCTCTTATATCTTCATTCCCTCTTTTACTGTAATTATGGAAATGATTTCAAAGATTTAGTCACAGAATAGTCCTTTCTTGTCTTATTATTATTCATATTTTTTATCCCTTATGTCTTATGTTCATGTTTTTTTTTTTCCTAACAGAACATCATGCAGTTTGTAAATGGAAAGATCGCAGAAATATTTTCTTTCAAATACTTATGGCAACTGAATCCACAGCAAATGTTCCTTACATTCTAACTTGCGGGATTATTTTTTTTTTTTGTTTTAGGTGCATTCTCAAAAATCGCTTCATTATATCTGTCTGTCCGTCCGCCCGCATGGAAAAACTGGACTTCCATTGTTGGATTTTCATGTTATTTAATATTCGACTATTATAAGGAAACCTACCGAGAAAATTAAAATTTAATTAAAATCTAACAAGAATAACGGGTAATTTTCTTGAAGACCAATATAAAATTGTGATAATATTTCGCTCCTTTCTTCTTAGAATGATAAATGTTTCAGACACGGTTTGTAGAGAATATGAAAAGAAAATTTCATCTTCAAAATATTTTTTCCTAAAATCGTTCCGTTAAGAGATATGTGGAAAAATACGGTACAGCCAGCCAGGCCACAGATGACGATATAAGAAGTATGCACTTTGCATGCTTGGTAATTAATGCTACACACACGCTCAGACTACGTAATACTTACTGCTTTTTCATGGCAGCAATACTTGAGCGAAAGGGCCACAATATTATGTTAATAAGTACATTGCTGTATGTGTTATATCCCTTACTGCCTATTACACTTAAGCTTCAAGCAGACTAAAGGTACTTTTCTAAATCTCTTCCGCTGTATTGTTGACATGTCGCTTGTACATAAAATGCAGCAACTTTCTAAACGCATATAATAAAGAAAAGTTTTAAAGCAAGGGCGACAATAATCCCATTTTTTAGGCAATGCATCCTTCTTGTGTTTCAAATATACTAGTAGATATAAAAATACAAATCAAGTCTATACACAACTTTGTGTGTATATAGTTGAAGAATAAGAGACCAACATGATGTCACTACTTATTAAGTTTTATTTCACTTCTTCTGTGCTCAACATGTTTCGGACAATAATACATCCATCATCAGGAGCCTGCGACTTTTCTATTGTATCACTACTTTGGTCGTGTGTTCTTGTTTCGATGTGTGTTGGAGTTTCGATGTGGTGGTATCCGTGTAGCAGGCTGAACCCTGCTACACGGATACCACCCCAACCCAGCCACACTGAAACTCCAACACACATCGAAACAAGAACACACGATGAATGTGGTAATACAATAGAAAAGTCGCAGGCTCCTGATGATGGATGTATTAATGTCCGAAACATGTTGAGGACAGAGGAAGTGAAATAAAACTTAATAACTAGTGACATCAAGTTGGCCTCTTATTCATCAACTATCACAATGATGCAATGTCCAATATACATAAGATTTGTGTGTAGAATTGATGTATATTTATTAATTTATTTACTAGTAAACATCCATGGTTTCCGGTAATTTTTAATAAAAATTGTGCCAGAGAAATGTTTGCTATGTGGCGTTTACTGTAGGTTTAATTTAAAACAAAGTTTTATTGCCGTTACTAGATTGCAGGAATACCAAACTCCAATGGCCATTATATATAAAACCTCCTTCCTAAACCAGTGTTAGACATTTATGACGTCTGTGAATAACTTATACGTGTTCCCATTTTATCCCAGTTTTCTTAAGTTTTTATGACAGCAGAATAACAGCTCGTTAGTTTATCTGCTACGTCACAATCCACGATGATGATTCCCCATAATTTTGTCTGCTTTATCCAACCATTTCCTCCACACTACAAAACCGATGTGTTGCTTTGAAATAGTATAAGCCCACCGAGGACAATATAATTTTGTGTTCGACCCAAGACATGGAACTGCACACTGTGACAGCATTTCTGTAACTCAATGTGAACGTACACGCTGCGACAGGAATGCCGGGAAAGTGTCATATAGAAATTTATAACACGGTCCTATGCGTGGGATACGCTTTCAAATTAAATCTGTATTTTATTTACGCTTGTATCTTTAAGCACTGTAAGGTATTTAGAGTAAAATAATATATTTACTAATTATAGAAACGATTATAATGAAATGTAACACTTCGCAGTACGTTTGTCAATTTTTTAAATGAAGCCGTTCACCGCCATATTGGTGTTTGGGCTCCAAATGTCAGTAGCAATCAAGAGTCCCGTTATTTTTCTAAGTGAATTTAATAATCAAAGATGAAGTATGCATGATCCTGCGTTCCTACGAAACTTACATAAAGTTGCGACCCGCTTGTGGTACCTGCAAAACATGTAGACATTATGTACTACTGTAGAATTCGGTTTCTTTTGTAACGCTACACTATGCGGAAACAAGACGGGCGGAGAATTTCATACACGCCTCTATGATTTCTCTTGAGACTTTTATAGTTTTAATTACTGTTTCAGCAACCTCCATTACGGCAACCTCATAGATAAATAAAGTCGAACCCCGATATAACGACCTCAGTTTATGCGACACCTCGTCTATAGCTTTAGATGTTCTGTAATACTAATTAATTCCTCACTGTTAATCGTAACATAATACCCTTAGGCTATAACAACACTGGTTTATTGCAATACAAAATGTTCAGTCTCTTTCATGATTTGATAACCGATTTTGACTCTGTTACTCCTTCTGACAATGAAGAGTGTACGTGCTGTAAGAACTATGGTGCCACATGATTGATAGATTCTGATTTGGGTGCAGTGCTCTATCAGCAAATATTTTCTGAAAGGTGAACTATAAAAGAAATAAACAAGTGTGTTACGCTCAAGTTACGACAAATCTGAATAAAAACTTTTTTCAGGGAAGAAAAATTCGTTTAACACTTTTAGACACTTCCTATGTTAGCTCGGTGTTTTCGGCGTCGCTGGTGTACCTGAAAATTAGTTGGAATAGATCACAGTTGGGAAACCGACTCGTTGTTTTCTTTTGAATGTAGAGTGATATGCACAGCTGCAAAATTGACATAGAATTTTAATTTCCCTAGTAATGATTACGAAAAATGAAGAAGGGCTAAAAACAAAATTCTGGTTTCAAGAAGTATGAGAAAATTGTGACGCGAAAGAAATTTAAGACTTCAAGGGAGTCATAAAGCAAGATGAATGTAATGGGAGATGGAAGTCTCTCGTTCCAATTTGTGTAGCACATGCAGACCAAGTTAGAAGAAACTTCAGCATAATTATACTGCGAAGATGGTGCACGTACTATGTGACTTTTTGCTACGTAGGTTATCCTTCTACGACTGCCAGACGGTTCGACTTGCAGTGATAATAAACGTAATCTTCCATATATTTTACAACTTCAGATTCTTTCGAGAAAATCTGGATCGAATGTAAAAACACTTTTGAAAGAAACAGCACTGAATTTGATGTTCTTTCGTAAGTTAAGGAGAAGAGTCTGCCACGTCATTTAAGATAACGTTATTAATTAGGGTGAATATATTAACAGCAAGGGAGCAGCACTACCCGAATGCGAACTTCGCCCACTCCAGCTATTCATTCCGGTGAATGATAACAGAATCAGTGAATCTGAAGTACCTTGACTAAAGCAGTGGTGCATTGAAAAGTGCTATCGCGACTCACACAACCATCAAGTCCTTTGTTGATATGATAGCCTTCAGACATTCAACAGAGCACTAATCACGTGATGTGCACAGTACAGAAGTAGAAGGGAGACGCATAAAAACTTTGAATGTAAGGGAATAGGAGGAAATCAGAGTGAAATGCAAACATTCGCTAAAATGGACCTGCTTTTAGAGTATCTGATGGCACTCCAGAAGATTCACAAATTGCCGGTAACTGTAGAAGCAATTGTGGCGTCCATTGCTACTTGTAAGAGGATCTATTCTTGTATTTGTTTGGTGCGAACTCGGCCTAAATTACAACATGGCCGATGAGAGATTTAGTGATCTCGCTCTACTAGTTCTGGAGAAAGAAGTACTGAAACGGCTGGATTTGGTATCAGTTACAGATAAGGTACACCCCGAGGACCAGAATAGGAAAAGGCACGTAAAATAAGAAGAGAATAATCTTTCTTGTTTTAGTAACATCTCAGAGAAAACCTGCAAACTGCGCCTAGCAGGTTTGCCGTCTCCTTCCACCCATCCATCAAATTAATTAGGATTTTGGGTGTTTGTTAATTACTGATCAAGGAATTCTATTAAAAAAAACAAACATTTTATGTTATTAACCTTATATTTATATTTTGTTAATGCTTTTGTTTTTCATTATTGGTTGAGTTGTTTTGTATATAAAGCCAAATTTGTCCTTCTGCCCACCATGAAGGCGTATAGGACGATTAGAATTATGACCCTAGATATTCTTAATCCTTAGACTGGATGGAAGTATGTTCTATCCAAAAAACTTGGCCTACTCAAACGCGTCAATTCAACAATCCGAACATCTCTGACGCACTAAATATTGCGAGTTCGTATATAAAAAATTTAGCGTGGTAGTGAAATAATGTGGAATGCCAACTTGATGCAACAAGGTAATTTTATTAATATATTCTTAGCTCGACATGTTTCGGGTACATACGCCCATCATCAGGAGCATTAGATGTTGAGATGCAGCGTATGATTTTCTGCACCGAGTCTTTGGATGGATGGTGGTCTTGAGAGCCGCTGCGTAGGTCGTGTGTACGGTGCGGATAGTGCACGGCACCATCCGCACCGTACACACGACCTACGCAGCTGCTCTCAAGACCACCATCCATCCAAAGACTCGGTGCAGAAAATCATACGCTGCATCTCAACATCTAATGCTCCTGATGATGACCGTATGTACCCGAAACATGTCGAGCTAAGAATATATTAATAAAATTACCTTGTTGCATCAAGTTGGCATTCCACATTATTTCATGAGGAAGACGCACGGTCAAACAACCCTCAAGTAGTGTGGTAGTATTTGAGTGTATAAGTACTGACTAAGAGAAATTTAAATAACTTTATAATCATATTCTAGAGCCACAAGTTTTATTAGCCATATTCTCCAAGTCAGCTGTTCCCAAAGTGCAGTCGTCGGAACAGTCACTTACGCCCCTTTTATTCTAAACGTACTGTTCATTTCTTATTTATTGAATATAATTATTATTCCACACAATCAATTAGAACAGTGAGTTGTAAAATAAGTGTAAATTGCTTTTAGCTGTTTTGGATTCTTTATTGTCATCTGTAGTAAGCACAACTCACGTGTGTTTTTACTGCTATCCGCCACTTTTCCACATAGTACACACAAAATTGAGAAATACATCACAAAGTGGGATCAGCTTTCCTTTCCCCTCGTGACATTAAGTACGTGTCCTGTATTATCACCAATCGTGTCTCAAATGTTTCCATGTTACAATTTTATTCATATTTGTGGCCGCAAACTTTTTGTTTCAGCATTAGACTAAAAAAATGGCTCGCGACAAATTTCTCTCATATGTGCACAATCTTACTTACTTACTTAAAAACTTACTTACTTACTTAAAAACTTACTTACTTACTTAAAAACTTACTTACTTACTCCTTAGAGCAGAGTTCTTGAGAAACTAGCCGGTTCTCAGCTAATCAAGAAATTCCCTACATTTTATGGAAACTGAAGGTTCATTACCATGTTCACGTGTACCCACCACCTGTTCCTATCCTGAGCCAGATCAGTCCATGCCATATCCCCCATCGCACTTTCTGAAGATCCATCTTAATATTATTCTCCTACTTGCGTCTGGATAATCCAAGTGGTCCCTTTCCTTCAGGTCTCCCCACGAAAACAGTTTATAAACCTCTCCTCCATACGTGCTACAAACCCCGCCCATCTAATTCTCTTAATTTGATCGCCCGAATAATATTTGTTAAGGAGTACAGGTCATCAGGCTCCTAACTCCTCATTATGTATTTTTTTCCACTCGTCTCTCATATAGTCCCTGTTAGGTCCAAATATTCTCCTCAGCATCCTATTCTCAAACAACCTCAGGCTACGTTCCTCCCTCGCTTGAGGGAGGAACGAGACCAAGCAAGCGGCCAAGTTTCACACCCATACAAAAAAAAACAGGCAAAATTACAATTCCGTATACCTTAATCTTCATATTTTTAGGTAGCACACTGGAAGACAAAGATTCTGCACCGAATGATAGCAAGTTCTCCCTGAATTAAATCTGTTCTTAATTCCTTCTTGTATAGAATTTTGATTCGTGAACGTTGTTCCTGAATTTTTTGAACTCTTCGACCATTTCAAAGGAACTATTATCAATATTTATATTGTACCTGCGCCCTTCATTCTGATCTCGAGGCATGACCATGTATCTAGTTCTATCAGCATTTGCCTCTAGTCCAGTCTCCTTACTAGCAACTATTAAGCTTCTACGTCTTTCTTTATAGTATGTACTCTTCTGCCCATTATATTAACATCAACAGCATAAAACAGAATATGATGTGTAACCATTCAGTTTCAAGCCATCCTTGTTTACCCGACCCCACCTAATGGCGTATTGTAAAGCAGAGTTGAAGAGCAGTGGCGATAAAACATCTCTTTTTTCAAACCATTCTTAACAAGAAACATGTCAGACAAATATTTGCTTACCCGGACTCTGCTATAGGTTTCATTTAGTCACATTTGTATTATATTTACCAGTTTCATGGCGATATCAAACTCAATGAGAATATTATACAAGACCTCCTTCCTAATTAAATCATGGGTTTTTTTAAGGCTATAAATGGCTGAAACACTGCTTCATGTTATTCCCATTTCTTTTCAAGTGTTTGACAAATGCAGAACATAGGATCAGTAGTTGACCTGTTTCGTCGAAATCCATACTGATGTTCCCCAATAATTTCCTCTGCATGTGGAGTTAATATAGACCGCAAGATGTTGGATAAAATTTTGTACGTAGTTGACAAAACTGATATACCTCTATAATTTCTAAAATATATTACTGCAATGACACTACTCAGACAATTCCTCCTTATTAAAGGTAAAGATAAAAAGTAAACTGTAACCTAGAACAGGCCACGAAGTACGAAGTACAGACACAGCTTCACTATTTTTTGAACCTCGGCGCTAGATGGGAGTGGGTGATCAACGTCAAGCCCCGAAGGATTTACCCCAGGAAAGACCCTGTACCTATTGTATAGGAGGCTGGGTCGGCCTCAGAGCTGGTTTGGACAGGTGCGGAAAATCTCTCCCACACCGGAATTCGATACCCGGACCGTCCAGCCCGTAGCGAGCCGCTATACCGACTGCGCTATCCCGGCTCCCAATTCCTCCTTATTCCAAATAGAATTAATAAGTTTAGGATTTCAGAGCGAATTTTATTACTGGTTGCTGTAATCAATTCTGCTGGAATTTGATCAATCCCTGATGATTTGTGCCTTTTTAGCTTTTCAATAACCATCTCAACGTCAAAGGCACTGGCTTCCGACACTAGAGAATCTCTGCTGCATTTCAGTCTGCCTACCGTCATTAACCCCCACGTACATTCAATACCTGACAGAAATGATTCCACCGCCTAGTCAAAATACTGTAGATGTCTGCAACCAGACCACTCTTCTCATCCTTTGCTATATTAGTAACATTGGTAACCCTTCTTAAGATCACTGATGCCCCTATAAAAATCTCTTGATATTTTTTAACTCTCTGTTAGTTTCAAGTTCACCAATTTTATCTTTAAGTTACTCCTTTTTTTTCTGAATCATCTATTACTTTCACGTCTTACACTGTTTATATCATCCATATTGCTTTAGCTTTGATCCTGTAGCCACTGCATTTTAGCCTGCTTCCTTTGAGCTAAAAATCATGAACATCCTTTATCAAACCATGGTATATGCTTCTTCAATTCATACAGACTTACACTCTTTTTAGTTGAGGCTTCGATAAATTCTTTAATATTTTCCCCATCCCTATTTATGTCCTTGTTATCATTTAAGTTTTTCAAAGCTTCAAACCTGTTTGAGATCTTAATCTGATACTGTTTCCTAACCTCCGGTTCACTTAGCTTCGTGAGACTATAACTTTACACATCAAATAGCTATGTTGCATCTTTACTTACTACCAATCTTTCCCTAAATTTGCAGCCACCAGATAATGAATAGCATCAAAGCCAGCTCCCATGAAAAATCGTAAATCGAGTATTTCCGTGAGCCCACGCAGTCGCTAACCCCCGTAAGGGTGAAGGCGCTAGCTGGAAATAACGGGGGCTCGGCACTGTGTACTTCTCTGCTGGCTGTCTGGGTGGTCGAGTCCCGCCACAGGGAAGACGCGGGGATCATGAGCAAGGGAACACAGAACTATTACCGGTACACCGGGCACCACACACGAGAAATGTACAAAATGATCTACGTATATTTCTAACACTATGGTCTCTGCACAATAAGAAACAATGACGTAAAACCCTAGAACTAACAAATAAGTACAAATAACATTACACGAAAAAAAATCTAGACCTCTCGGTCTCTAGGCGCGCATGCTGCGCACTCCAAAAGTCCAACTCTAACAATAACTGACTTGGGGGGGTGAATAACCCGTCCCCCTTCTCTCTCTGATATCGTACAAAAAATATACAGAGACACACAGCACCGACAATATATTCGGGCCTCTCTCTCTCTCGTTATGACGTACAAAATTAATGTACAGAAACACTCAATACTGACAATATATTCGGGCCTCTCTCTCTCTCTCGTTATGACGTACAAAATGCATGTACAGAAACACTTGACACCGACAGTAATTTAGCGAGGGCTCGTAGTCTCTTTTGCGTAGCGTACGTTGCACCGCCCGAGCATACACCAGCTCGGCTCCTCCACTAAGTGAGCTTTCTCGCCCAACGTTACGCAAACTCAGGCTAACAGGCGGCCCACTTAACAGAAGTTACTCTGTCACAACAGGCGCTTATTCACTCGCCTGGTCACAAGTCATACTCATTATTACTACAACAGATGAAATGCCTAGTACATAAAATTACGCTCTGACACACAAAGACACTTGACGAAGGTGCGCGGCTCTGAGGGCTTGCCTCTGGCCCACGGGGCTGACGTTTAGTATGAACCACCCAAAAGATCCAAATGTTTCCTTACCAAGAAAACAAAACCCAAAACGGGAATTTAACTCACGCTCGTACCAACTGTCGGCCCCGCTGCCAACACGCACATCTCGGCGCTTTGAAACCTCCTCAGCTGAACGTCCGGCCAATCCTCGAAACATTCCAGTCGCTGGCACCGTATTTCCGAAGCGAAGAGCAGAAAGCAAGTCCTTCTTTTTTCGGGGTCAGTTTTTTCCCAACCGTCTCACCGGCGTAACCGCCCCTAGTCCTTTCGCTCGCCCACGGCATCCAATCACCGGACGATAACCCAAGGACGGGAACGACAGGACTCTAAGTCCGTTCAGTAAAGCTTCCGCATAGGAACGACCTTTGAGTTGCCCTACGGGCACGGCTCATCCGAATACCATCTTCTATATATCAATATGTGATAAACCTGTTTGTAACTCTTCCCATCAGATTTCCCAGCAAGTTTCGGTGCGGCAACATCGTGATCTTAACTACAAGATTTTTTTGATGTGGCGAACTTTACTATTCGAACATCATTATCATTATTATCCTGATGTAGGCTATCATTACTAATTGTCGGTTTCAAAATATCCTCTCTCCCCAATTTAACATTAAAACCTTCTATCAGAATTTTGATAAGGTATTTAGGAAAATGATCGACAATCTGCTCTAAGTCCTCATAAAGCTGTCTTTTGAATCATCACTCTTCTTCTCATTTGTTGCAGGCTCATTCAAAACAATATAACACCAGCTACCTCTCAGAACTATATATGACATCCTATCTGTAATAAACTCTACTCTCTTAACTGCTGATAATATTCTGTGGTGTACAAAACTCCTGTTCCCAATTGATGGCGTACGTTTCCTTTTCCATCGATAAAAATATACGTATCCTTTCAGTGCCCCTTGTAACTCACTTAACCTCCTATACATCCACTACATTCACATTCACTGTTGCTTTTTAGACACGAAACGTTTAGCTGTGTACACGTACTTCCTGAACGACCTTCGTATAATTATATTAATTAAAAATAATGATAATAATAAGTCTACCTACCGGCTTCTTTGTTTTTCTGGCTATTCTTTTGTCTATTTAACGTTTCTGTTGAAAAGACCTGCAAATATATCTTTCTTGCGAGAACACCGCCATATGGCACTAAACCACAGTATTGGAATACACACTTCAGCGCACAAGTCCGCAAAATGAGACCCTCCCTGACATCAGGATGCGTCTCATCTCAGATTTAAGCATAAAAAGTAATATTTTGACTAAAAGTAGGACATATGACACCTAGTATAATCTAACCACCAAGTCGTTACAAGCCTTACGTGGCTATCAATTAAAATTTAAGATTAAATTATTTTCTATCTATTCTCTATGTACAAATTTCTTTTTTGATTAAACACTTTTTTTTAAGAATAAGGTTCTAAATTATTTGTCCTACAATGAAGTCGTTATCAGGCTATTCGTTATAAAAATATATTTGGTAAATGTTACATTTCTCACTTTATATCGTTTTTTAATGGCGAAGATACATCAGAATGTATAACCTATTTAAAATTGTAAAGTTACGCCATCTCATTGGCATTGAAAAAGTAATGACTGCCAAATAATATTTCCTCAATATAGCTTATAAGGAATGACCTCTTGATGCTTTATTATAAAATTAATCATGTAGTGTCGTGTTTTAAAGACAAAACAATTTGATTCATTTACAAATATTTGAAACGAATTGCTTTAAATGCACTTAATCTTAATACAGAAGGCAGAGCGGGGTGTCACATACAAAAGACGAAGTAAAATTTAATTTACACCTACTTTCAGATCTTGGTCTGTGCTTTGAACATGGAGAAATAATCAATTCTTGCTTGGCGACACATATGTCTTTGCGATTTTGTGGCTCACTATTTAAAAAAAACTTGGACACCCCTACCTTAGCTGATATTATTGTGTGGACCACAACGGGGAATATCTAGATCAAACAAAAGTAATTCTTATTTTCTCAAGCTGTCTTTACATTATTTGAAGTGGGTCGGTCTCAGTGTTTTACAAAATTAGTTTACGTTTAAAATCCAAAAAGAAAATAAACGAATATCGAAGCTAATTGAGAGAACAGGTTTTTCTTACGAAAAAATGAGGGACCTTTGTCAGTACACGTATTCCATCAAGCTGCCTTCCCACACTTTTAAAATTCATAGCGTGAAAATTTAGTGAAACTGTGAAACAGAGGGGTTCTTCGAGGGATACAATGTGTTCGAAAGTTTCAGCTGAATGTTTATATGTAGACACCTCAAATGCTAATTGGAACTGTCACATTTATCCGCTGATTTATCAATGGACATTACAAAATTTTTCTTGATAATCATCTGCTAAAATTTCGCATTTATGCAACAGCGTTTCTGTTGTTAAAGAGCATTTATGAAATCTATGAATTGGTCGGACAAGACTTTCAGGAACTAGAGTCAGCCAGGGAACGAAAGTTTGGGAAACACTGCTCTCAGCTGCGCTTCTTTGCGAAGCGTTACATCCTGCCGCAAGGCACGTTCCGGACGTTCAGGACAAGAAGATCCAATTGCCAGAACTGTGTTGCTTTCAACCTCCTAAAGCCTACTGGTTACTTGATGCACCAGCCGGTTTAACATTGAACAACTGTACGTTCTGCCCACACTGTATTTATGTGTTTTGTATTTATCTGAGAACAAACAGCGACTTGTACCACTTACAGCATAAACTGATTGGTTTTTATAACCGAGATGAAAAGTGTTTA
>Ga0131853_10009166_pt1 | contig 18084 bp, 9 predicted proteins | sample TergutLab28metaG_FD_92764 | JGI IMG/M metagenome (GOLD analysis project Ga0131853, IMG submission 92764) | Labiotermes labralis P1 segment gut microbial communities from Petit-Saut dam, French Guiana - Lab288 P1 (version 2) (version 2) | ecosystem: Host-associated > Arthropoda: Insects >... | reverse complement strand
CCCGTTGCGCTGACCACGTGACACCCCTCTATCCGCAAAAGTTGGCACTAACTTCGCCGACCGGCGGCGGCCGCTCTGTCGGTATAGTTCGCGTGCGGACTAAGGCCACGGAGTTTTTTTTACTGTCATTATTGTGCAGCGCACCAGAAGGAAAAACCAGCGGTTACCTCAGCACGCTGTGAACATTCACGTTGCTCTCCTCAACAAGACAAAGATTAAACAGCTGAATTCGACACCGCGGAAGAAGTTCCTTAATTACCGTGAAGCTAAGTACTTGTAGAGAGGCTAATTCAGAGCCTTATTGTTAAAACAGGTAACCGATTTAATGACCTCTGGCGGGAACAACTACAAAAACTAGTAATCTGTTTTCATGTACAAAACGAGCCAATTTCGGTGGAGATAATGTTCCCACTCGAAGGGGCAGTTTCAATGCTTGACCACCTACAGCAGCCTCGTCGAATTGCTATATTAGCTGCAAGACACTGTGCATATAAAGACCCGGCTCTTCCTTCTGCCACACTACTACATCAGCGGTAAGGTATGGCTTTATCAATAAATATTCTGAGTCTGAATCAGATACGAACCAAAGACAAAGACCTACATATAGATAGAAGATAATACTCTGTTCTGAGTTGGGGGTAAAGTGTGACAAGGACAGAAAGTTGCATCCTGTTGTTGACTTAATGTCTATGAACGTAATATACAGTACATAGCTAAACTCTGTTTCCCCAGGACCAACATACTCTTTGAGAGTTCCGAGACCTGTTGGCCTAAGCTTAACCTTTTGGTGCCGGAATTATTGTTTTTAATTTTAGCACACCCTGTATATAAAATGTGAATAATACAGGAACGAAATACGTTAGATTTATGAAACAAACTGCATTTTGAAGAGAAAAAGACGGAGAGTATATACCATGTTTAAAATATTCAGTACCTTTATTTGTTGAATAAATATATGAAATGCAACTTTAGAGGTTTTCGGTGCGGTACGACCACTATAGTTGACATTAGGCGTCTAAGGGTTAATCTAGGTCCTAACCACATGCACAATATACCATGAGCGTGAGAGAAGGTACCCAGTTTTAAAACAATGAGTAGGGGGTGGGGGGCGAAGACGCTTGGCCAGACTGTTCAACCCACCAATGGGGTGCAGCACCCGCGATTTTTTTTGGAGAATCCAAGAAGCAAATCAAAATCGTCATTTATGTAAGCAGTTGAGCGGAAGAAGTCTGGTCAGTGTTACTTGCTGTTTATGGTCGAGACAGGGAGTTAGTTTGGAAAAATGCGTATGTAACATATTAGGGTTACCGTAAACTTTTCATTCCTAGCGGTTTCTCTACGTACCACCCGGTTTAATATTAAAAAAATTCTACATGGTGCTCGTTTTGCGTTTAGTGTTTTGTACGGATCTCAGAACAAACTGCGATGTTTGTTTTATATATATATATATATATATATATAACAGACTGGTTTTTATAAACGTGGTGGAAAGTGTTTACAGCGCGGTACGTATTGATTCCTCATATAAAGCAGATTACGTTTCGTCTTTAAAAGGTTAATCATATGAAGTATTGCTGTTGACAGTGCACAGCACATGGCACCCATTTTGCAACGAAATATCCTCCCAGTTGTTCTCACCTCGACCACCTCCTTCCGCACGTCGTGATTAGCCCTAGGGACAAGACTGATCCTGGTTCATGGACAGGATACCTTGCAACATGGCGTCAAACAATAATAACAGTAACGAGTATGGTTAACAGTGACTCGATCTGTTTTGCAGTCAAACAATTTATGGCTGTAACTATTCGATGTCTAACGATAGTTTTGCCTGTAGTTTTGTATGGGCGTGAAACTTGGTCGCTCACATTGAGGGAGGAATTAGGCTGAGGGTGTTTGAGAATAGGGTGTTGAGGAGAATATTTGGGCCTAAGAGGGACAAGGTAACAAGGGAGTGGAGAAAACTACATAATGAGGAGCTTAATGATCTGTACTGCTCACCGGATATTGTTCGGGTGATCAAATCGAGAAGAATGAGATGGGCGGTGCAGGTAGCACGTATGGGGGAGAAGAGAGGTTTATACGGGGTTTTGGTGGGGAAAACTGAGGGAAAGAGGCCACTTGGAAGACCCTGGAGAAGATGGGAGGATAATATTAAGACGGATCTTCAGAAATGGGAGGGGGCATGGACTGGATCGATGTGTTTCAGGATAGGGACAGGCGGTGGGCTTTTGTGAATGCGGTAAAGAACCTTCGGGTTCCATAAAATGCGAGGAATTTCTTGACCAGTTCAGAAGCGGTTAGCTTCTCAAGAAGGACTCTGCTCCATGGAGTAATTATGTAAGTTAGTAAGTAAGAAAGTAAGTAAGTAAGTTAGTAAGTAAGTAAGTTAGTTAGTAAGTTAGTAAGTAATTAAGTAAGTAAGTTAGTTAGTAAGCAAGTAAGCTCTTCAATGCCTAGGCATTGAAACTCGTTGTGTGTCGGCTAATATTGGTACAAAACAAAAAGAGGGACACAGCAAACTGTCGCTTAGTCGTGACAATCTAAATAGCATACTTTCCTTCCTTAACGAAAGAAAGTACGATTGCCGTACTGTGTACTGTACGTGTCCACAGTTTAACTTTCGAATCAGCTGACCGATTTTACCGAAACATTGTACAGACATTATGGCACCGCAGGCCACCCCAACCTTGCAACTGTAAATATACTGTAACCCTTAATAACAACAAAAGAGGGCGCACGAACTGGTGAGGTGCGCGTGACAAAGAGTCTATTGGATGTTGAAGTGGTGCTTGGTAGCAGGTATAGCTTCTGTTAGAGACATTGCCTGCACAACTTAGAAAATGGAAAAGAAAGAAAGGCGATGCACGAAATGTATGTTATTATTTCGGTTTGATCCAGATATTAAATAACCATCACAGCAACACGCGCAGGCTGACCACAAGCATACCTGAAATATCCTGCATGAAATGTTGTTCGTAATCCGACAGTTAAAAACAAGACAATGGTTTGCAGTTTTGAGGTAGCGATCACAAATGTGCCCAGATAAAAACTGTATTCCGGTTATATATTACTACAAAGGAAAGATGATATTGATGATATTAACTATATGTACCATATTCTGCGGGGACCGCGGTAGCACAGTGGCTAAGGTGCTGTACTACAAATCGGAAGGTCGCTGGCTCGATCCCAGCTGGTGTCAGTGGATTTTTCATTGACATAAAATCTTTCCGATCGCACTATGGCCCAGGGGTCGACTCAGCCTCTAACAGAAATGAGTACCAGGAGTATTTCCTGCGGGTAAAGGCGGTCGGTGAGTAAGGCTGACAAACTTACCACCATCCTGTGCCGTTGTCACGATATCTGGGAACCTTAACTTCCTGGAACCCTCTAGGCCTCTCCAGGCCTGTAATGGGACTGCTTTACCTTTACCTTTTACCATATTCTGCAACCACAAAACAGCTGCCACACTACATACCTTGTAATGGTGATAAATACAACAACAACAACAACAACAACAAATATTACTACTACTACTACTTATTTACTCCATGCAGCAGAGTCCTTCCTGAGAAGCTAACCGGTTTTCAGGTAGTCAAGAAATTTCCCGCATTTTATGGAACCCGAAGGTTCATTACCGCAGTCACAAGAGCCCGACACATGTCCCTATTCTAAGCCAAATCGATCAGTCCATGCCTCAACATCCCACTTCCTGAAGATCCATCTTAATATTATCCTCCCACCTACTCATGAGTCTCCCAAGCGGTCTCTTTCCCTCAGGTTTCCCCACCAAAACCCTATACACAACTCTCCCGTCCCCCATACGTGCCACATGCCCCGCCGATCTCATTCTTCTCGATTTGACTCTCCGAACAATATTTGGTGAGAAGCACAGATCATTAAGCTTCCCGTTACAGGTCCGTTTTGGCCCAGAGGGTGGGTATAGGTATAGCTCTACTCTTCCATGACCGCGACACTAGAAGGGGGTGAGTGGTCAGCAGCACGCCCCGTCCGCACTTTACCCCCGGGAAAGACCGGTGCCCATTTTACAGGAGGCTGGGTGGGCCCCAGGGCCGGTCTGGACGGGCGGAAAATCTCGTCCCCACTGGGACTCGATCCCGGACCGTCCAGCCCGTAATCAGTCGCTATACCGACTGAGCTACCCGGCCCACACTACTACTACTACTACTACTACTACTACTACTACTACTAATAATAATAATAATAATAATAATAAAGAACGCGAATTACCTAACAGGCCCATATCAAGTCTGCATTACTAAAGTGCCCTTTCTTAGTTTTGTCCCCCAGCTGCCTGTCGTGTACATACAGTCGGCTGGGAAAGTGCTAAATCCCTGTGATAAATCATAACATAACGTGCTCCGCTGCTCCGCCTCGCGTAATTACACTACGTGATAATTCGGAGCTGTGTGCTGTTTAACGACGGTCCTGTAGTTTTTATGCTTCTATTGCCTCGAAGGTAGGCGAATAAAAAGTGAATGTGGAACATTGGTGGAATGATATGACAGGTAAAAACCGAAATACTCGTAAGAAAACCTGTCCCATTGCTCAAAACAAATCCCCATGTACTGGCATGGGTTCGAACTCGGGCCTCTGCGGTGAAAATGCAGAGCTCCTTAATGTTCAAGCAGGTGGTACGTATAGTAACCACTTTCCTTTTAGTGGTCGAACTCATGGAGTAATCCTAATATTCAATCACATTCTTATCTATTCGCCGCCATACTGGCCCATTTCAGCTGTGACCTGTAACCGCCTGCTATTCGTACCACCGGCATACTAATTTGTGTGTTACTGTGTGTTTGTGCATAACGGGCATGGATCAGAGGTAATAACGGGTTTGTCTTACTCGCTTAGACAATCGAGTGCTTCAGGCTTGCACCAGTGCGACTCGTTCATCTGCTGCAGTCAACACCGCACTGTGAAATTAACACACTTTGCCGTTTAGCGACGTGAAGGAAAACCTCCTCCCTAAGCGCTTAATGAAGACTGGATTGTGAAAGGGCCTCAGAGCCGTTTTGAACATCTTAATGCTTTTAATGGGCTTACAGGACAAAACCAACAGAAAATACGTTTTAGCACATATTATTAATTACCAACATGTTTCGGTCGCTTTTACGATCATCATCAGGGTAGGTTTACTAAGTACTACGAATACAGTACACTCCCAAATTGTATAAGAAATCCACTCAGTGTTATAACGGATATCTCAATCTCTCCATATGGTCACAAAATATCAGATTATATATTACTAAACAGATACAATTTTGTTGTTAACAACAAACTGGACGTGTTGTTTTTACGTAGTTAATAACACCCTGTTCACACCGTAGACGTGTGTATAGGAGGGAGGATCGTTTGAGAACGTCAGTCGTCATTCCACAGCCAATCACAAAATTGAGCTACCACCGATCGAATTTTAACGACAATGTCAGTAGCTCAGACTATACAGCCTCGAGTGATAGGTTAATTAATTGGAAAGACTGTGGCAGGGAACAGGAGTCGGGATGGCGCAGTCGAACTCCTTCCTTCACAGGGACACATCCATACGTCTCAGAGAGATTTCATACTTCTGGATCTAAAACGGTGATATTAAGATGTTTGTGTATATGTAACTACGCACATTGTATACAATAATATATCAGAGAATTTTAACCATGAATATGTCAATATCATACTAGCTACAATACACATATTACTATATTTATAGCTAAAATTATATATTTTTAACTTCGTAATGTAAAATTGATAATTATTATTATATATATTCACTTGTCTCCTTGAGAACGGCGACTTATCGCTGAAATATGTAAAAGGGTTTATTTTTCTGGAATACTTGTCATTTTATCCAATTTGTGTGCCAATGTTGGTACATATCAATGATTAAAAGCACAGTGCACGGAATGAATAACATCAAGTTTTGTCCTTTCTAGTATAACTACATCTTTCCAGTCGTACAACAAGGGATGTTCCCCCAAAAGTTCCACAAAGACAATATCTATTGCCTCATTCATGCTTACATAACCTCGCACGGCACTGTATTCTGTAAAGCCCGTGTTACTTGTGCCGCCAGTAACATCGAAGATTCATCTTTAGCGATATGTTTACGACTGACCGACAGACGACACAGCATGCTGCGTCGTCATCGCATCGTATTTGCCCACCGTGAATATATCGTAATCGTGTCCTCTTCAGTGAGCGAGGTCCTATATGAAACCAAAGGTAGAGTCGTATCGTACGCCAACTGTATCGCTATCGTTTATAAGTAGTCGTACTACCAATATGACTGTCTGGTATTAAAAAAGCCATTAAGCTGTACATCCCAAGTAAAAGTACTTATCCTCAATCTACACTAAACAAAACACATATATGTCTTTTCTTTACAACTTGACCAAATGTATCACTTGGTGGTTAAGTAATGTGGCCCTCTGAAGTAAAATAAACACCGACAGACGTTATGCAAATTTCACTACAACAGCTATTACTCTGACATTACCACCACACACTTCATCCTCATTTGTAAATTTCATAATCTCAACTGCACATATCATCAACCTCTGATCCACTGATCTTCAATGACTTTATCCTGGTAGTCCACAAGGTGCCCCTTCCCTTAACCAGGGATCACATTCATCCCAGTTTTACAGGTTTTAAGTGGCTCTGACCCAGCGTCCTGCACTGAATGGTGCCGGATGCCAAATATCCCGGTTTCTCCCAGTCACAAACATAACATATTTCTGAAAATGCATACCAATATTCTGACTTCCCTGCAAGAGGAGAAAAAATCTACAGGAAAATCACAGCCATCAACCAGCCCCTAAAAGGAATGTGAATCAGATGCTACAGTGGCCCTTTAATGAAAACATTTCTTGTGAGCAGGTTTACTGCTCATCATCAGGAGGTACTATTCTGTATATACAGCAACTGGTATATGTCGTGCTGAAATTAATGGAGTTATACTTAAATGTATGTACAATGTCAGTGCCCAACAAACAAAGAAAATATACCAATATAAGAACATCAAAGAGAAACTGTATAAGACCAAAGCAGCAATGTGGTATAACAAAACATGCAGACACAAACAGCTAACACCTAAATATATATCTTTAACAATAAAAGCTGCCACTCATTATTGTCTAAACCAAGAATTAAATTTTTTATATGTTAAGAAACAAAAACTCAACAACCAACGACATAAAATACATCTAGAATGTGCATCTTCCTGAAAAAATAATTGGCATCTCATTCAATCATCAATTGACAACAAATTAGTGACAAATGGAAACACATTATACCCATCTCAATAATAAGATGGACCATCTACAAGCCAAACAACAAAAACAGACTAGAACTCCACACAACCAGGAACAGCAACAATTCTACCCGAGAAAATCCAACAAATATTAAATTCAATGAGGAGGAAACAGAAATACTCAACTACGACTTGCAACATAGTATTGAGAAACCATTAACAACATACGTAAGTATCTCACCAACCTCGTAGCAGAAACTGAAAAGAGCTATATAACTCCTAGACACAAAATTACAGAACTCATACCGATTCATGGTTGCCAATAAGCTGAAACAAATCCTCAACTCAGGCAACCACCATAACTCTCTACAAAAAAAAGATGACTATATGTTATAAAACAGCTAAATCACAAACTGTAACAGAAAATGTAATAACCTTACAAGCTGATAAAGGGAAGACAGTAGCAATCATAAATTCCGATCAATACTCTAAAAAAGTACATTCAGTAGATGTGCACAATGTGGGATCCCACAGTGTGCACATCTACTGAATGTACTTTCAATATGGTTTGTGGATTGGCCTGACAATGGCTCAATGAGCTGAAACATGTTTACAGATTTATAGATTAATAATAAATTATTTGTTGTGTTCCGACTGAATTGAATAATCTTGTAGTTGATATTTATATTGGATAACACAACAGGATGGCTCCAATCAAAAGTGGAGTTACTTCATTGTTTAAAAACCACATTATGAACAGATGCATGTGGGTCTGTGTGCGATAAATAGATGGAACAGAAGTGGAGCTGCACACATTATTATCCTCAGCACTTGACTGTGTTTTGCAACTGGCTTCAAAGTGATGTCTGTTAATTACGGGGATTGGTTACTACCCTTGGATCAACATCACAGACAACCTGAATGGTGATGAAGCAAAATGTTCTGTTCATGGCAGAAACTAAACTTGGTTCAGTGGCTGCATGACTCAGCATCTGTTCCCAGCAATCACTGTATTGACTGAGCTGTGAAATTTATAGGATTCATTACTAAATAGAATTATGAATCAACATCACGCATCTTGTGCAGTGGTAACAATATAGTGGGACAGTTGAAGGGGTGCCTTCATTTTACCTCTACCACATTAAATAATGTTGAATGTGGAATAAGGTAAAGATATGGACACTCATGGAAATGTTTTCTGAACAATCTGAACAGCTTTTTGCTGTTCAGATTGTTCAGAACTTGTTCATGGGTCATAGGGTGAGTGTCACTGTAGTAGAAAGTAGCACTGCACCTACACTTCCTGCCTTCTTTTCATACTGCCAGTCCACTCCTACCACAAATTTCCCGCCTTCTCTGTGCCAATACCTCTTTTTTTGTCCCAGCAATGAATACTTTTTACAAAGCTCAGCATCTTGCTGTGTTTTGATTCCAAGTAATGCCTACATCTACTTTTTGATACACAACAGAATATTCTCTTCAACTTTTGAAACTTTGCTGGCATACAATAAGCACAATGTGTTTTGAGGGGGTATCCTACACCAGATTGTGAAGCAGGAGAGCACATTTTCGATTTTGCTTCTACTGTTCAAGATAAAATAAAACCCAATGGTGTTTACATAATTGCAATTGTGATCAGGAAACCTGAAGTGAAAATCCTTCTTGGAAGACGTGTGTATGTATGTGTGTTGGGGTGGGGCGTTTTATACTGAAATTGGTCGTAAAGAAATAGACCGAGAGAGTGTGTACCACATTCAGTCAGTTCAGAATTCAGTATGACAACTATCACTGTATATTTACCACAAATGTGAGTCGTTTCTTCCCAACATACCACTTCTGTCACAAAGTTCTTTCCTCTTCTTGAAATTGGACTAATGTTGTTGGGTCTCAGAGTATTATGTGATAAGCAGTATTATCTATTTTCATATATCCATATCTTTCTTTTTGGTGTAATGTCTTTTTATTTTTTTTTTTACTGTTTTGTTTTCAGAAGTGTGAGTTTTCTAGTTCACATGGTTGGCTGAGGAAGGATGTCCAAGGACCAGAATTTATTTTGCATGATGACCTACCTTTTGCCAACAGAAAGCCTCACATGGGCCATGAAGTAAATAAGGAACAGTTCTGTGTTGATAGAACTTGCTTGTTTTCTGATGTCAATTGTAGAAACTGATGGGATCAATATTGGCAACATAATATGTGAGAGTTTAATGCATTGCAAGTTTTAAGTAAGTCATGAAATTCATTTTATGACATGAATTAGCAACTTCTAATATGCTGCTGAGTGGCCCTTATGTTAGATAAACTGAGAATGTTGCAGATGAGTGGTAATTTTTATCCATAGCAACTTGACATAAATGCAGTTGCTTCTGATTTGTACTCGGGAGTTATCTCAAATATCAGCTGGAATGCCAACTCTCTGACAGAATGTTTCCGGTTTTACTCAGTGCCTCCAGGAAAATTCTATGAAAGTACTTCAAATTAGTTCATGACTACTCCATGACGTGTCCAGACGATCACCGCACCCGAGTCATCATTTTATGAAACTAAGCGACTCTGATGTCACTTCTGTCAGCAGGGAACTACGAAGTGTGGGGCTGCTGAATATGCAAGTATAAGGGCCACATGGAGGATCAATGGCCTCAATGTGCATGTCGCTGCAGTGCCCACCCTCCTATATTCTATTCCATTCCATTCTATTCTATAAACGTTTCATTACATTGGTGGACTCAGTGATATTTACAATCAGAAGGGCTGCTGTTACTGCAGATATATGTCATGAAAAGGCCACATTGTGACCAATTTGTAGCCTGTTTTGTTGCAGCATTTCAACTAAGTTACTGCAGGATATATTCTCAAGTGCCACCATCCAACATGCAGGCAGACCTCCCAACAACAGAGTACAGTTTATATTTGAACACTGCGCCATACATGTAATAGCACCCTATATGAGCTGAGGGCTTTCTCAGCATCACAAACTACATGTTGAATACAGTAAATTTTCATCTCCAAAGGGACAAAGGTGCTTATAGGATAAGTGGAAAGGCACAGGAAGTTAATAATTGTTGATGTGCAGCTGTCTATATGGTTAAGGAAATCAGTCTGGAAGAAGAGGAGACAACTATGTCACAAATGAGAAAACAAACATATAGCTCTTCTGAGACGTCAATATCACATGCACCAGTTATTTTTCACAAAAAGAAATTAAGGATTACACCAGTGTCTTTCAAAGTTGGTTCCTGGGAACCCTGGGGTTTTGCAAAATGCTGGTGAAAGCTTGGGCATTTTATACTGCCAAGAGAACATGGAAGTGTACCAAGAAACTGTTGTTTTCCACCTTACAGACATGAGCATCCTTACTGTATTCCTTATCCACAAGTCATGCAGTGGCAAGATGAGACAAAAAAAAATTCCAGGCAGGTTCTGTTTCACAGTACAATCATCTACTGCAGCCAGCATATGAGAGAACTAGTTGCGTTTCCACTTATGTTCCAAGTAATTTAATTTGAAATGAAACATACACCACACCAGCCTTCCAAACAAATGAGATGGGGGGAGGGGGAGCAAGATGTCCTGTGTGATCACTGAAAACATGCTATAGGCTCTATTTTGGCAAGAAATGTGATGCCAGTCAGCATACAGAGAGAACTGTCTTAAGGCTTGGCGTGTGCATGTCAACTTTCGAACTGCTAAACAAAGACTGCAAGGCTGAGTGCTGTGGCATAAGGCAATTCACATCAATGTACAACCAGAACAGAAAACATGTACCTTGTAAAAACATGCTATATGTACATTTCTAAGAAAGTAACAAAACACATGCCTGCCATGTAAAGTACATGAAAAATTCACAGAAATGTTATAAAATATACTACACAAAATAACTTATGAACTTATTAGAATGTCTTGTGACTGTGTTTTATTGTTAAAAATTCATGCTTCACCTATAAATGTAAATTCTACTTTCAAACAGTTTTTGTTTTGCATCTGATGTTATATGGAGTAGATAATATATCTCTTACAGTGGAAGTCTGCAACCTGAAGATTTAACCTTTAGCCCGCTAACGTGGAAAATATGGTGAGCTCCTAATAATGCCAGCAGATGGCAGATGGCATTTAACTTGGCATTTAAAGAGTTAAATGCTCAGAAAAAGTCTGGCCTGACTTTAAAACCCATACTTCAAAGACTATGGGTATGTTTTGTGGGAACAGTTCGTTTGCACAGGCACCGTATAATGTTCAAAATGTACATGCAAATCAAACCTAAATCTTTGTAACTGAAAAACAGCCACATCAATGAAAGCAATGAAAGGTTATTCTTCCTAATACCAGCAACCAGACATGATTTACTTTACCACTGTACATTATAATAGCACAGCATAACCATTAGAAAATCATACTTTTGGTGGAAGGATGTGCATTTATATGGGACTTCTGAACCCAATATTATCTGTTGTGACACTGACTATGTGCAGAGATGTATGCTAAATTTCTTTCCACTGCAGTGCCATATATATATATATATATATATATATATATAATGGAAACTGTGTATTATTCAAAATGACACATGAATAGGTTTGAACAAAACTCAGACAGGCATGATTGTAATACATTCCAAAGATCAGACCTTCAATCAACGTTTTGTAGAAAAGATATTTTTAAAAAAAGTGTAAATAAGATGGGAATAAACTTGCCATATCATTTAAAGATTTTAGAGAACAAACAATTTTTAGAAGAAAATTACAATTTTTTTTATAACAGAGCTTATGTTCTGTACAGAATTATCTGTGTTACAATTTTTCATCATGGAAGAAGAAATTCTTCATGACTTGATGACTTATTTTTTATTAACAGAACCTCTGTAAATCTAATAACTGTTAATATGCAAAATCTTTGTCATGTTAGTGATGATGGTGATGATTCACAAAAAGTGGTGTACATCCTGTAGTGATGTGTCCTACACAACTTTGTGTACATACTGTAGTGATGTTTCCTATACAGCTTTGTGTACATCCTGTAGTGATGTTTCCTACACAGCTTTGTGTACATCCTGTAGTGGTGTCCTACACAATTTTGTGTATATCCTGTAGTGATGTGTCCTACACAACTTTGTGTACATACTGTAGTTATGTGTTCTACATAACTTTGTGGTACATACTGTAGTGTTGTGTCCTACAAAATTTTATGTACATTCTGTAGTGATGTGTCCTACACAACTTTGTGTACATACTATAGTGATGTGTCCTACACAACTTTGTGTACATACTGTAGTGATGTGTCCTACACAACTTTGTGTTACATACTGTAGTGATGTGTCCTATACAACTTTGTCAAGAATGAAGTACAAAGTCAACAATTATTCAATTTCTTAATATTCCCACAATTAGGACCTGACCTGACCTGCATGTGTGCTAGAAGGACTGCTGACAGTTGGAGTGCAGAAACACTCTTGTTGGAATACTTACTGGGTGCTCAAAACTCGATCTTCAGTTGATGCTGCGCTGTAAATGACAGAGTGAAGAAGGATCTTCAGCACTGCCCAGGCTTGTCCACTACAAAGCCACATGCTTCATGAACTAGACCAGCATTTTCAAGGTTCCAAAACTGCAAATTATTACCCCCCCAAACATGTGTCAATTCAGTATTTCTATATGAATATATTAGCATCATTTCCATCTCAAACATTTCAAAGTTACACTACAGAAGTGAATCTACACACTTTTCACAGTTCAGTGTTCCTTGTGGCATTTAATTACAATATCACTTTGCAGATTTACACCTACTTAAGCCAACAGCACACTTTCTGCAGCTACACCAAACACATCTTTCTTTGACAAGAAACAAACATCACTGTCTAACATTGTTTCTCTTCAAACAACATCTTCATGATTCAAAACTTACTCACAGAGGGAAATCTCAAGTGCTTCACTGCGCAGAATTAAAATTTCATATGTGCGTCAACTTTCTCGCACAGTCATATTAACTTGCGCAGGAATCCTCATTCATCACTCGCTCCATGCTTTGAAGAGCAGTTCAAAATCTATGACAAGTATAGCACATCATCCAAACCAACAGCTGCCTGACCAGTGGAATAAACTGGTGTAAAAGACAGGTTAAACTTACTCTTTTATCACCACTGACCTATTAGCTACCCAGGCAGAAAAGAGGCAGACTTTTATACAATGGCTACTGTAAGCAGAAATCCTGAAATGGATCTGTCTTACCACAACACATGGCAGCTGACAATGGAGACCAGTCAGAAATTTGAAAACAGAAAAACAAGTGTGCCTGAGCAGTTGACCAAAATGCACAGGTCACTGCTCTTAACAACCTGTGTTGTTAACTGAATTCAGAACAGCAGTATGACAACATGCAAGGAACTGTGCTCCAAGATATCAGACATCAGTACAAGTGGAATTTCACTAACGCAACCACCAAAGAGTGATTAACTCTACAGAATATCAGATTTAACCTCAGATACTAAATAAGTTTATTGCCATTGCTATTGTTATTGTACACACACACACAAAGTTTATGTCATGTGTATACCGTAAGTACGAAATATCACACTTCATGGACCATATGAGGCATCAAGATTTTCAAAGGCAAATTTTGGAGACAAACTGCTCTATCCACATTTGAAGCAACTATGGACCACAAGGTGCAGAATCTTATACAGTGGTGTGCCTCAAGGTCCATATAGTATGGAAAGCTTTCTGTTTTAAACAAGGACCAACACGAGTATCGCTTGCTTTTGTCTTTGTCCTATACTGGCAATATTCAGCAGTCACCAATAGTAACATGCATGACCTTGCCCTGCCTGACAGCCAATGTTTCCATCTGGCCTAATCACAGCAACCCCTCCCCACTCACTGGTACTATGTTTCTGGGCAAAACCAATGCCTTATGGGAAACCAGACACTGGAACTGCTGCTGCTCCTATCAGTGATCCAAACAAACTTGTCTGTTATTCATGACTTCAGGCTTCTTTGCCCTTCTGGGATGTTACACAACATACATTGGTAGTTAGATACTAATGTTTCGGAATATCCTGTCGGTCCTCCTTCTTCTCCTCCTCCTCCCCCCGCCTCCTCCTCCTCCTTCTTCTTCTTTTCTTCTTCTTCTTCTCCTCTCTCTTATTCTTCTTCTTCTTTGACTGCTTGACATTGCAATATGCAACCAATAGGTTGTCCAGGAACATCAGTGTCTAACTACCAATCTACACTGCAAACATCCCAGATCAGTGAAGATATAATTGCCTGTTACTCCACTGAGCACAACAAATATGCAACACCTTTGGAATTGAATTTAAAAAGTAAAACACAAAATGGTCGCTATGCATGCTGAGAAGGCATACAACACTGTCACAGGCACAGCTCTAAGCATCTTACACTCAGCACTAGATGCAAGTCAGTAGTCATCCCATGCCACAGCTCCCTTACCCCATTAAAAAAGAGTGGCTGGGACACACTGACAGGAGGCTGGGTGGGACCCAGGACAAGTGCGAATACTTTGGAGAAGAGAAAAATCTCTTGTACCTGCCAAAAATTGAAACCAAGATTGTCCAGCCCACACACTGGTCATAAACTGAGCTGTGCTGATTACGGAACAAAATTAGACACAAACTGTAACAGTGCCACAAAAAGACTCAAGGCAATTTTAACCTGAAGCTAAAAACAAGGTTCTGGGTGCCATTACAGCACAGCCCCAGCAAACAATGCACAAGCCATACAGTTAGTCTGTGAGACAGAAATAAAAGCTGCAAACACAACAATAAATACTGCAGCTGGAAATGGAAGCAGTGCATACAACCAGAAAACTGCAGATAGTGAAAACCAGAGGTGGCAATGGATTGTTGTAGCAAAGTCTCTAAGTTAATGAACCGTGATGTTTGGGATTCTGACCTTTCATGGCTGGCTCCAACCAATCATGATGAGAACATGAGGAGAGACAGACTCCACCATTCTCCCAGTCTTGTGTAGGTCATTCACAGATCAATCAATCTGTCTTTCATTAAGTGAGCTAGGTTGCTTTAACGGTTCAAGGAATGAGACTCTCCTCCAATCATGTAATGTATTTTATGCTTATAAAAATCTGTATTTTGTTAAAGTTAAACTTTCATGCTTTCTGAAGTTATATATATTTTCATCACTGGTATTTCAAAAGTTCTTGAAACCAAAGGGACACTTTACACCAACATGAATTCCAATGTTCCTGGCAGTTTAATCAGTCCCAATTAATCACAAACACTGAGATGCTATTGTATTTCAAATCATCCATCAAAATTCACCACGTTCCGCACATGAACATCACTGCCTCTCTATCAGTCAAGCTTATCTTGTCTGTGTGTACGAGCATGTTTAAAAAGATTCGTCCTCTGTGAGAACCCTTTCCCACAAGTCTCACAGCTGAACGGCCGGTCTCCTGTATGGCTGCGACGATGCACTACAAGATACCCACTCCGTGAGAAGCTTTTGCGACATATGTCACAGTGGTAAGGTTTATCCCCAGTATGTGTGCGGAGATGATAAACAAGATGTCCATTCTGTGAAAACCCTTTCCCACAAATATCACACTTGAACGGCTTATGGCCCGTGTGGGTGCGTGAATGTGTAACCAAGTTGCCCCGCTGTGCATAAGATTTCCCACAAATGAGACATTTGAAGGGTTTCTCACCTGTATGTGTACGTTCATGGTTAACAAGATTCCCAGTACGGGAAAATCCTTTCCCACAAACATCACACTTGAACGGCTCATCTCCAGTGTGTCCACGCCGGTGAGATTCAAGATTTTCTGGACGTGTAAATCCTTTCCCACAAATATCACATTTGAACGGCTCGGCTCGGGTGTGAGTACGGCGATGTTTTGCAAGATTCCTGCTTTGAGAGAAGCCCTTCCCGCACATCTCACATATGAACGGTTTTTCTCCTGTATGAGTACGTCGATGATCATTAAGATTTCCATTCTGTGAAAATCCCCTACCACAGATTTCACATTTGAAAGGTGTATCGCCTGTGTGAACACGACGGTGGCCAACAAGATAGTTGACATCTGAGAAGTCCTTACCACAGATGTCACATCTGTATCGTTTGTCATCAGTATGCTTGCGACGGTGTCTAACAAACTCTGAACTGTCTGAGAATTCCTTCTGGCAAACGTCACATACAAATGGATTATCTGCAGCATCAGATATGCATCCACTTCCTTTTGCACTATGCTCATAATCAAGGGGCTTCTTCACATACTCCGAGAGAGAACTGATTCCCCCTTTATCGATGAATTCATCCGAACTGTAACATTAAATACCAGCATTATTAGCTGTCAGCTGAGGACAAACAGCTGACAATGACATCAGATCCACCATATTTCCTGTAATGCCAAACAGGATGATAAATATGACAAATATCTAGGTAAAGCTTCAATTTTTGTGGGGTATGATGCTTTATTGCTGAGTACATAGTTCCCAGTGTTTTGAACAATCATGGTGCCATCATGTTCAGGATCACACAGTCCAGAGAACAGCGATGCTTTAGCCTTGACAATGAAACCACAACAATCCTTCAAAACATCGCAACTACACGTCCAACAACAGTGTCACACCCCAGCAGTCCAGCATCTTCAACATTACCAGCTCAAATCATCAAAGTAACTGTCCAGAATTACTTCCTGTAATTGCTGAGAATTATGAAAATACAGCTACAGCCGCTGATATCAGGAAAACCACATAAGTGTCAATGGAAACTTAAGAAATGCTAATTGCTTTCAGTATGTGATTCCCACATTCCTCCTGTCTAATCAAGCTCCATTCAAATGGCAACCTCACATTTTACCATGCAACTTTTTTTTTTTTAAAAAGTACATATAGTTTTACACTCTCTTGTGCAAGAGTAAAAATACGGTTGTCCTGTCCACAGCATGAATGCATACTGGGGGAGTACAGGTATAGCTCCAGCCACTCTTAACCTTGGCTTTATATGGCAGTGAATGGTCATAATCATGCACTGAACACCTTAACCCTAGTGAAAAGATCTTTGGTACCCACTAAATAGGAGGTGTGGTGGGCCCCAAGCCAGTCTGGACATTTTGGAATACAGAATAAACTGCCCCCATGTGGAAATGAAACCTGGATCACCCAGCCTGTAGCACAGTTGCCATACTGACTACTTTTCATGTTCAGCCAATACCTGCAGCCAGTATGTAAAACAAAAACTGTGCACTCTACTGAAACATCTACAAGTTAGATTTGAAACATATAGCTCTAGGAAATACTTATAAATCAATGCATTTATGCATGAATAGCAATGACAAGGCAGTAGAGTACTTCTAAACTAAAAGGCAAGGTAACCTAGGAAGTGTGTCATCCCCGTTGCGTGTGTGAAACTAGGAGAAGGTATGTAGTCAAACACAACTTAATCACTGAGGTGTAATTTAATGAATGTGATGGAAAACAACTACATGTTTCGGCCTGCGTTGGCCATCATCAGGTTGTCTATGGAACTTAAGGGCTAGCTATATGCATGCGTGCGCGCGTGGTGTAGAGATCTCTACATACGCATAGTTTGACAAACCGAATCAAAACAGGGGTCAGGTGAAATACTATGAAACATAATACATATATGTAGTAACAACAGCGCAGGATACACCAGCACACGGACGGAACAAGCAGCCACATGCATAGTGCATATAACACAGTAAGCCCGCGGTAAAGCAAGAACCCTCATTGGGAAAAACTCCGACCAACAGTACAGGTGCCCCGCAATTGCACGTACCACACAGGGCAAGACCCAGCCGCATAGTAAACATAACACCAACTTAACAGT
>Ga0131853_10009165_pt1 | contig 18085 bp, 12 predicted proteins | sample TergutLab28metaG_FD_92764 | JGI IMG/M metagenome (GOLD analysis project Ga0131853, IMG submission 92764) | Labiotermes labralis P1 segment gut microbial communities from Petit-Saut dam, French Guiana - Lab288 P1 (version 2) (version 2) | ecosystem: Host-associated > Arthropoda: Insects >... | reverse complement strand
TTGCAACCCCCCCGGCCCCCCATTGGGCCCGGGGCTCTTGTGGTGCTGAAAGAAAAAGCGACACAGGTATTTTTCCGGGGGGGGGGGGGGGTAAAGGCGGCCGGTGCGTAGGGCTGACAACCTTACCACCATCGTGTGTCGACTGTCTTGAAATCTAGGAGCCTCAACCTCCTGGAACCCTCAGGGCATGCCCAGGCCTCTAATGGGATTGCTTTACCTTTTTTTTGTACTTGTAGTAACGTTACACGCAACATGTCACTTGTTCGCGCTGCCGAAGCAATACTATTGCGACCGCTTATTCCACAACAATGAGGAAGTGGAAATTGTTGTTCGTGAATGGTTGCGAATGCAAGAGCCCGAACTCTACCGCCTCTGATTTTTGCCCTTGTGCCAAGGTAAGACGAAGCACCGATGTCCTCCCGGAATGTGCTGAAAAATAACGATTCTTCAGTGTAATAAATAAGGTAAGCTTAACGTTGCAATGAATGCGTATTTAATTTAATCACACAGAAAACATTGCTTATTGAACAGCCTTTGTATATCTTCCACATGCAGGACCATTGCAGATTGCGACCCACGGGTAGTAAAATAAACTGCGTACCTACAAGGGCCACTTTTCCACGACGAACTAAAGACAAATAGATTCTTGTAAAGGCATTAAGACATGCTTTCTTTTTTCTTTTTTTACAGAGGGCATACAAAACTTGGGTTCGCGGCTCTGTGTGTTTTCTCTGTCAGTGTTGTATACATAACAAATTCTGCACGTGCCAACCCAAATACAGCAAAATAAATAGGTACAGTGGGTCAAGTATTCGCTCTAAAACTCGTGTTACTATTCTGGCCAACAGCTTCGCATGTCAAGGTCAATGCTGCTATTTCGCATCCACTTTCCCTTTCCAGCATATTTAAAAACCCTTCTGCCTCCTTTCGTTCCTAATAGGTAAGTAAGTACGTTTATACGACCATCATACTGTCTGTATACCCCGTTTGATATTCTGAACCAGGTAACCCGCTAAGGTTCCGAATAGCAGCAGAAAGATAGGTGTGCTATTTAACAATGATGCCAACTGTTACCATTACAGAACATCGCTGAAAGATGAAAGAAAGTGTATGAAGCTCTAGTGGAATGATAGTGACAGGGGAAAACCGAAGTACTCGAAGGGAAATCTGTTCCAGTGTCATTTTTGGTTCACTACACCTCCCCCCCCCCTCCGCTCAATTCCACACAGAGGGGAAAACTGAAGAACTCGGAGGAAAACCTGTCTCTGTGTAATTATGTCCACCATAAATCCCATACGTACTGGCCAGGTCCTGAAGAGACGTAAGAGTGTTATAACAGGCGCTGGATAAAGTACAAACATTCGTTATTTCACCTTTGCCACTGCAGAAATATTTATTCAAACTGGTCAGAGGAACAATTTTGTTATTGCGTGATTTCAGGCTTACGCCGCGAAGTACCTGAGAGCTGAGCTCTTCTGGATTATTACGCAGCGAGTAGTTGTAATTTCTTACCGAGGTTTCGGGACAACCTATCGGTCCTATCCTCAGGGTTCAAGTATGAGAACTGCTCTCTTCTGGGTTTTTAGCGGTAACTAACACTGCTAGCCGCGTAATAACCCAGAAGAGCACAGTTCTCAATCTTTTAATTTGTCCTCGGACACTCTGTACATTCTTTCTTTGCAAATAAATCTTAAAAAAATAGCATGTATTTCACATCCGCCCCTCCCCCATATTTACGGGTCTCATGTACGTTTATAATAAAAATATGATGTAGTAACCAGTATTAGAATACATTTAAGAATCATCTAGAACAAGAAACGCTTGATTAATGGCGGGGTGCATTAGTACATGAATACAGGTGTCCCCAAAGTCCCTCCGCGGTAGCACTGGTTCAATCTTGTACGCACCTAACCTCAGCATTCTACGCAGCATTACCTCTGTACATATATAGCCATATCTCACTCAATACTTCTCAGAATGAGAAATATTTCCGACAAATGATGTAGATACAATCAAAACACATTTTATGTTCAATAACTTTTTTTTCCCCCCGAAAATCGTGCCGCTTACGAGACAATGTAGAAAAATACAAATAAAATAAAAATATAACACGGCGCGTGCGCTCTGGATGCTGGATAACTAAGGATACACACAGACACTCGGAATATGTAATACTTATTGCTTTTGCGTACCAACAATGGTTACGAGAACGCGCCTCTGTGTTACGTTATATGTAGATTGTCTGTCTTGTTCTTCCTTTCTAGCAAACAGAATATTGAGCCGCTTCATGAAACGGCAGCGCTAGTCGAGGTATGAATGACGTCACTAACAGCCATGAACATCCAACACGGTCTGTTACATTGCAGTGTGTATATTGCACGATGCAAACAGTGCTTATTACGTATTTATGATTATGAAGATGTATCCAACCCGATCCCAGTGGCCGCGCGGTCTAAGGCGTGGGTCTGCGGCCGCTTGCTTGCTGAGATTGTGGGTTCGAATCCCACCGGGGGCGTGGATGTCTGTATGTTGTGAGTGTTGTGTGTTGTCAGGTAGAGGTCTCTGAGTCGGGCTGATCACTCGTCCAGAGAAGCCCTACCGACTGCGGTGCGTCGTTGTATGTGATCTGGAAACCTCGTGAATGAGGAGGCCCTGGCCCACGGGGGTCTGTTGCGCCAAAAAGAAAGAAGATGTATCTGAGGTGCGTGCATCGAACGGTAAGATGGCTGGTAAAAATGATTCGAAACGTTACAGAAGGTAGCATTCACTGCCCAATATTGAAGCACTATACAACAACGTGCCTGGAAGGACCGACAACAATGCAAGAAATATCACCTACTAAACACAGTCTACGTCCCTATGTCCCAACGACCGAAACCGGCCAACTAAATGTGATTTTTTCGTTGTTTCACTCAGTCCCTCCAGGCAACTTTCGCGACGCTACTTTAAACTAAGCCACATCTGCTTTCCTCCGCATTCTTTCCAGTTATTATTATTCACGTATCATCGCATCATTCGACGCCATGTGGTCAAGATACTGACAGCGTCATTTAATAAACTACAACACGTTAAGTTTCCCGTACGATTAGTGAATTAAGCACTGCGCCACGAGAGTGTATGGGGTGTGGAGGCAACAGTCACCGGTAGGACCTTAGGTGGGTCATACAGCCAGTCTGAACAGGATGCTCCTGCTGGGAGTCGAACACAGACTCTTCAATCGCCTAGCCTGTACGTTGGTCACTATGCTGACTGAACTACTGGATTCCAAGAAAAGTTTGTTTGTTTTTGGCGCCACAGCCCACTAGTGGGTCGGGACTTCCTCATTCACGAAGTTTCTAGACTACACACAACCAAGCAACACAGTCGGTAGGACGCCTCCGGACGAGTGACCAACTCGTCGCAAAGACCTCTACCTTACAACACACAACACTCGCAACAGACAAATATCCATGCCCCCGGTGGGATTCGAACACACAATCTCAGCAGGCGAGCGGCCACAGACTTACGTCTTAGACCGTGCGGCCACTGGGACCGGCATTCCAAGAAAAGTACACCCAAATAAATAAATAAACATGGTGTCATCCAGTAAATCAATATACGCATCCAACTTGCTACCAATATCTACCCCGGTTACTGCAATACATACATAAGCATATTACCCACACCTCTGAACGTCTTTCGCTTCTAAACAAATTTGTATTTATTAGTTTACTGTAACAGATTTTTAAGCTTCGAGCACCTACTGTACCCCCACGTCACAATGCACTGCGCACGCTCAGTGGACTTTCAGTCGTATTTCCCAAATAGAAATGCATCACCGGTTAGCAGCGGTTCTGGAAGATAAGTCCACGAGTGTCTGGCTTTCGTAACTCCTATCAGCGTTCCTTCTAAACACAACGTTAGGTGTCACACAACTACTGTAATAGGCGCTAAACATTGCCACTGATGGGCACCATTACCGGGAATTACCAGACGTATTTGAGGTTCCCCAGCCAGAAGACTTCTGCAAAAGTAAAAACAAACATGACTTCCAACCACATAAACTAACATCACTCGTTAATTTTGCCTCCTGATCTACACGTGTGTGAAACTTGGTCTCTCATATTGAGGTAGGAATGTAGGTTGAGGGTGTTCGAGAATAGGTTGCTGAGTAAGACATTTGGGCCTAAGAGGAAATAACAGAGAACTGGAGGAAAATACACAATGAGTAGCTTCATGATTTATACTCCTAACTACGTGTTCTTTACGTAATAAAATCAAGAAAAACGAGATGGGAAGGGTACGTAGCATGTATCGGGGACAGCTGTGTACATGGTTTTGGTGGGAAAACTTTGAGTGAAAGACATCGCTTGGAAGACGTAAGTGTAGATGGAAAGGTAATATTCAAATGGATGGTAAAGAAATAGAGTGACGACCTGAACTGGACTGCCTCAGGATAAGTAGAAGCAGCGAGCTGTTGTGAACACGGTAATGAACCTTAGGGGTTCCATACAAATTCGGAAGTCTCTTGACGAGTTGAGGAACTGTTGGCTTCTCAAGAAGGGCTTCGCTCCATGGAGTCGGCTAACGTAGTGACTATTTTTTTAAAAAAATGTTTATTCGAAACAATATTTTGCGTGTCCCATAAAATCGCAGAAGACAACGTGAGCTGCTCCAAAATCACACAGAGCCCTACGATAACAATCCGAATACAAAATCATATGTTATATAATTAATTTGCGGATTTATTTAAAAATAATCTCTCTCTAAGCAACACACATGCGAACACATCTAAGTAATCCAACGGATCTTCATGTTTGCACCGTGCATCAATGACAAACACTTTATTATCCAACCAATGCACAATATATAATTTGTAGATACAATTAAAATTATAAAATATTTAAAAGCGCTCCAACATGTTTCGGATCACAGAGGAGCCATCATCAAGGAGACTTGTACAGTGCTTGGCTAAAAATTACAAGAATGGTTCTATCGTGTCCATGTCAACGGACACGATAGAACCATTCTTGTAATTTTTAGCCAAGCACTGTACAAGGCTCCCTGATTATGGATCCTCTGTGATCCGAAACATATGGACACGATAGAACCATTCTTGTAATTTTTACCCAAGCACTGTACGAGGCTCCCTGATCATGGATACACTGTGAACCGAAACATATTGGAGCATTTTTAAATATTTTATAATTTAAATTGTATCTACAAATTATATATTGTGCATTAGTTCGATAATAAAGTGTTTGATAATCCAACGGAGTTCAAACTCCATGGAGCAGTGTCCTTCTTGAGAAGCTACCAGTTCCTCAGTAAGTCAAGAAATTCCCACCATTTTATGAAAGCCAAAGCTTCATTACCGCATTCACAACAGCCCTATCGTAAACCACATTAACCAGATTAATTCAGTCCATGCCCTAACATCCTATTTCCTTAAGATCCATTTTAAATTATCCACCCATCTACGTCTCGGTTTTCCAAGTAGTCTTTTTCCTTCAGGTTCCCCCCACCAATCCCTGCAGGCATTTCGCCGAGTACAGATCGTCATCAGCTAATGTTTCTGCTGAGCCACTCAACAAATCCTCTCAGTGTTTTGTGAATTCCATGTTCCAAGAACCCTGACTAATTTTCCTGCTGAATGTGCAGCGAAATAAATGGAATATGAACTCACGGCGAATACGCGGATGAAGCACTTCACAAATATCCCAGCGGCTCTTGGTAGAGTTGCACGTTCGACATGAACACGTCCCACATTGCGTGTCCAAGTCGGAAGAGGCCACTTCGGGACACTTATTGCGTCAAATGAACTGTACAATGTAAGCATTTGTTCGCGCGGCCAACTCAGTTGTACATAAATCATTCCTGAACCTCCAATACCCGTAGCTCCGTAACCGCTGAGGATCGAACACACGTCCACATAACATTATTGAAGCGAACGGCTTCCAAAGTACTGACTTTGACACAGAACATCCTATAATCCGCGCTATTGATTGCGTCATTTAATAAACCGTAAATGATTAAATGATTATCTATTTTAATATTATCCTCTCGTCTAAATCAAGTCTTCCAAGTCTCTGAACAGTTCCATTTACATTTTCCAACAGTCTCTATATACTAGGGGCTCCGTCACACTCAGATCACGGTAAGAACACGATCAAGTTTTGGGATCAGTACTGACATTAACACTCTTGTAGCATCTGACAGCAGATAATTTTGTCTTAAACATGTTCAACAGGAAAGGCCATGTACGTATAACGTAACATTAAGGCGCGCTTGCGTAGCCATTGTTGACGCGGACAAGCAGTTTTACATATTCTGACTATGTTTGTAACCTTAGGTATCCAGAACGAGAAGCTCATACGCCATATTGTATTGGCATCTGTGGGCTGCCCGGATCTACAATATTTTTCCACATTATTTCGTAAACGCCACGATTTTCGAGGGAAAAATTTATTGAACATATAACGCGTTTTGATTTTCTCCAAAAATTTTGTCCGAAACATTTATCATTTTGAGAATTCAGAGAGATATTGTCATAAATGTGCATAGGTCTTAATGTTAAGTTCCATGATTCTTGTTAGATTACAACCAAACATGAATTTTCCGGACAGATTTTCGAAAAATGTTCAAACCAAATTTTACGAAAATCCGTCCGGTGGGAGCCGACTTGTGTCCTTGCGGAAAGATAGACAGACAGACAGACGGACGGACATGACGAAGCTCAAAGTTGCTTTCAGAAATTTTTCTAACGCACCTCAAAATGTACCTTTTAAACTAAACCAAAAAAATTCACTATGTCTCGGGAACGCCTCTAGACACACTGTATTTGTTGCTTGAATTTATGAGGTTCGATTGTAAATACAAGATAACTTGCAACAGGACACGTTCTCAATACAGAGTTGGAGGGGCTCGAAACACTTTTGGTTCAGGCACCATTCGCAGAACACCGGCGCTAATTTGATCGCCCCGTGACCTAACCGTGACCGTGAGCTGACGGTGAGCGTACATACAGTTTGGATGACGCTTAAAACTCTATACGAATTCAACACGCCGTCTGCGTGTCGTACATGCAAAGCACACCTTCCTTTATGAGGAACAGTATACTGCTGGCCAACAAGAGTCATGATCAAAGCGCATGACCAAACCTAAATTCCGTGTACCGCACATATACACAATTTTATGCTTAAAAACCACACTTCGACAGAAACTAGTTTCCGAAGTGGAGTCAGAATTGGATACTTCAGTTCCATTTTTCGGGTCATTCCAATCTCTCTCTGTTTGATCTTTTCTGTGCTGCCTCCATATGCATTTCTAAAGTCTCCGTTAACCTTTTCAGGACGAGACGTATCTGGTTATATACGGACCCAGTGCGTATCGCACAGTTTACACTCTCCACTTCGGTTATAAAGACCAATCTGCTAATGATGTATACAGCAAAAGTCGCTTTTTGTTCTGAGAGTCATACAAAACACAGAAACGCAATCTAATCATCATGCTGAATTTTTCAATGTTAAACGTGGTAGCACGTAGAGTAACCGGTAGGCTTTACAAGGCTGCGTTCCGCTGCTCTGATTCACGGTGACGTAACGATTTTCACACAGCCAGCAACACTCACCTACTTCTCTACGAATGTGTGTGTGCTGAGTGTGTGTGCGTAGGAGTTTACGTCCTCTTGTGAATTACTCAGCCGTTTCACAGAAGTTACTATGTATTCAACTCCTCATGCTGCAAAGTACATATTAACTAAATATTTAATACACATTGGCTACTATGTATATCACCTGCTTTAACGTCTACAAATTACGCGTTTGTTCCAAATTTTGTATTTGTGCCCTATATGATTCTGAACACAGAGATTAATGCTGACTAATGTCAGTGTGAATATGAAAAATTTACATCTTTTCGTTGTGAGTAAAATAACAATATGGCGGCGGAATGAAATGTTTTCGTTAACCTTCAATCAGCCGGTGGTAACTCCTGAACTAGTGGGATCAGACATGTAAAATTGCATGGGAAGGTAAAAGGTACTAAAAGGCAAAAAAAAAAATGGTAAAGGCCATGAAGGCCCATAGAGGGAGCAGAGGAATCTCTACTCTTTCTTTAACCTCAGCGCTAGATGGAGTGGGGGTTAACGTCACGCCCCGGCCGTTTTACCCCCGGGAAAGACCCGGTACCCATTGTATAGGAGGCTGGGTGGGCCCCAGGACCGGTATGTACGGTGGCGGAAAATCTCCACCCCTTTGGGGTTCGACCCCGGTCTGCCCAGCACGTCGCTATACCGACTGAACTATCGCGGCCCCTACAGTCTGTTGGGAAGATAGAAGATAATGCTGACATACATACATATATATAGAACACACATGGAGTCCGTACAAAAATAGCAATGACGCGTGTTCAAATAAACCCGTTCAGGGGTTACGAACTGCGCTCCTCTGGGATATTACTTAGGGAGTAGTGGTAATTCCGTACCGATGTTTCGGGACAACCTATTGGTCCCATCTTCAACGGTCAAGAACTACGGTAAAGAATTACCACTACTCGCCGCGTAACAACGCAGAAGAATACAGTTCTCATCTTCTTCGCGGCGGAACCCTGAAATCCCGTTCAGGGGTTGTTCTAGGCAGCATCTCCGAGGTCTTCAAAAATAGCCCCACTTAGTACTAGTGGGCTGGGCAAACGAGAAAACGTGGTTCGAATGCCGGCAGGGGAAAGAAATTTCCATTTTCTCCAAAACATGACGACCAGCTCTGCCATCCGGCCTCCTAGTGAACGGGTACCGTGTGTTTTTCCCCGGGGGTAAAGCGGGCAGGAGGTGAAGTTGACCACTCAACTCCATCTAGTGCCAAGGTTAAGAATAAGTGGAGCTGTACCTTCTATCCCCCATATTCCTTAATGGTGTGCATAGGTACAACTTTGCCACAAACGCATATCTGTGAAGGGTAGAAAATCTTGAATCAGGAGGGCATGGACTGGGCGTGATGGTTCTGCCGGGAAATTGTTGCTATAAAAACTATATTATTTCACTCCAGGACACAGAACTGCAACAAATCAAAGCTTCGACCCACAAGTCTCGCAAAAATCCTCATTTATTATAATTTTTATAGCTTATATTGCACTGCATGCAACATAAGAAATATTTATGTATTTATGGCTTTACTGTACCACATTCGTGTAAGGTAGTACATGGACAAGACTATCCCGAGAAAACACAACTTGCTGATGTTGAGTGGAATCAAGTGGCCCAGAATATACAGTGCTATAAACACGATAATGTACCTTCAGGTTTCACAACAAATGCTAGTGACATCTTGACTAACAGAAGGTCTATTAACACTGTTTTCTGTCCCATGCTCTCCTGATATCCGGACAGCATCTCTTCGTTCGATGGTTCCAATGCTTCGCCCGCTTGTCCTTCTAAGTACGATACTACGAAGACGATTACGAAGCAATGGTGGACTGACAATGACGGAGCAAAATCTAAGTACTGGGACAAAAACCTAATTGTCAATTTGTACACGACAAATATCACAAGTAATGGGCCGGGATCGAACTTGGGCCACCGCGGGAAAAGGCCGGCGACTAACCGCCTCAGCCACGGCGTAACACCGAAACCTTAATTCCATATACATAATATTTCAAAATGAAGTTCATACCGCATACAGAACACGTTGCATTTCTATTACAAAGACCATCTGTTGATTTCCTTTAAGTCGTGCATCACGCGGAACACATAAATACATCCCGTGGGCAATTTGTAGATTATTAACGTTAAAGCAGGTGGTGCATATAGTTACCGTTGTGCTCTAAAGGGCTAACTTCTCAAGAAATCCGCGCTATTCCGTTAGCAGTTACGAATTATACACCAATATGACAGCACATTACTATACAGAACGCCTACAGCGAAAATCAAGAACAAATGGTTCGCTAGATGCGTCCTTGCAATGTGTCAGTCGATGCCGGGCGCCTTAATACTGGGGCTGACGACATCTGGCTCTCAGTTTCCGCGCCTACAGTGCAGCGTGTGAAACGCTGTTCAGAACAGAAAGGATCTAGGTCCAACACTGTGCTCCGGCCCGTAAGCGTACAGCAGATACTGGCTCACGGATGGATCGCTTTTGTTATTTTTTTCGTTATTTCGCGCAGATGAATGGCATGACAACACAAATAGCATTACAGTCGTTGTGGATATTCTTTGACGGCATCAGAGAGTTCATAACGAACCAAAACAACAAACAGAAAGCAATATGAACAGACTGACAGGCATGGTCGATTCGACGTAAAGAGATTAGTACCGCTTGGGTGGGCAAACTGTATACGCACTGCTAACAGAATACTGTCTCGATACTGCCACAAATACAATTGTCTGGATGAAAAATACATTTCGAGACACAAAACACGAGGGGCAGTTAGAGTTGTGAGGTCGGGGAGGGGGTTGGGTTGGCGCGGGCTAGAGTTCCGTTTGGCTCTACCCATCTCGCGCCTACAAACTTGTAATTTTGTATTTTAATTTGCCATTTTTTTATCTGTAGACAAAAATTTAAAGACTAAGAAATACAGAACTATAATTTTGCCTGTTGTTTTGTTTGGGTGTGAAACTTAGTCGCTCATAACGAGGGAGGAACGTAGGCTGAGGGTGTCTGAAAATAAGGTGCTGAGGAGAATATTTGGGTCTAAGTGGGTCGAGGTAACAGGGGAATGGAGAAAGCTACAAAATGAAGAGCTTAATGATCTGTACTCCTCACACAATATTGTTCAGGTGATTAAATCAGAAGTATGTGATGGGTGGGGCATGTAGCACGTACAGGGGACAGTACAGGTGTATACAGGGTTTTGATGTGGAAACCTGAGGGGAACAGACCAATTGGAGGACCGAGGCGTAGATGGGAGGATAATATTAGGATGGATCATCAGGAAGTGGGATGTGGGGGTATGGACTGGGTCGAGCTGGTTCAAGATAGGGACAGGTGGCGGGCACTTGTAAATGCGGTAATGTACCTTCGGGTTCCATACAATACGGGGAATTTCTTGAGTAGCTGAGAACCGGTTAGCTTCTCAAAAAGGACTCTACTCCATGGAGTAAGAAAGTAAGTAGATAAAAAACCACAAATATGCTGGTTACTTCGTACGTGTGTGAAACATGGCCAATTACATTAAGAGGACAAATGAAGTGTTCCGAAGAGGGACTCAATACAAAATTTGGGCATAAGTGACTGAAGTAACAGGGCAGGGGTGTACAAATCGTGGGCACCAGGTAGCCGTGGCGATTAAACTTTGTACGTTGACGCCTAATATTTGTGGGCCGTCAGTACGGAACTTGCTTCGTGTCACCCTTCTGGCGCCCATAATTTTGAATTGGCGCCTAGATTTTTGAAAGATTTGTGCACCCGTTCAATTGGTAAACTTTCCCTATACAGGGCTAGACAGGCCCTTCGGGCTCCAGGAGGTTGAGCCTCCCAGAATTTCCTGACAATCGTGACATAAAAGTGACAAAAATTTCAGCCCTACGCATCGGCCGTCTTTATCCCCCCAGGAAATAACTCTGGTACACATTTCTGTCAGAGTCGGAGTCCAGCCCGGGGCCACCACAGTGCCGCCGGAAGGATTAACTGAATGACAAATCCCAGTAACACCATCGAGAATCGAACCCGCCATCTTCCGGCTTGTAGCGTAGTGCCTCAACCAACTGCACCAACGAGAACCTCCCCCTCCCCCAAACTGCCATGAAATTGTGGATTAAAACTTACCTAAGAACGGGCTTAAAAGACGTTCTTTTTAGGATGCTATTATGGTGGAAAAAAATACACGGGAGACTGTAAGTCATGAGCATGTAGCACGAACTACGGAGATGAAAAACGTGAGTAATATTTATGCCTGGAGCAAACCAAGGAGAATTCCGCGGTAACGGTGCAATTGTATTAACCATTTAAAGCCTAAGACTTACTTTATGCATCACCAGTTTTGACATTCAGAATTTCTGTGTTCTGTCCACAATGCGGTTATGTTTTGTGTGGATCTGGGGAAAAAAACAGCCATTATTTCCCTATACAGCATTAAATGACTGGTTTTTACAACCGAGATAGTGTTCACCGCGCGGTACGGACTGAATTTAAGTAAAATATATACTAACCCTTCAAAACCCAGTATGTACCGCCAGTTTAACATTCAACAGTTCTACTTTCTGCCCACACAGTGTATTTATGTGTTTTGTGTGGATCTGAGAACAAACAGCGATTATTTCTCTTTACAGCATTAACTTATCGGTTTTTATAAACGAGGCAGAGTGTTTACTGCGCGGTATGGACTGGGTCTTCAAATCAGATAGATACAGTTTCGTCCTCAAAGGGTTAGAACGTATATTATGGAAACATAATTTCAGTACAAGCTGGATTCTTCGTTTAGGGATACTGTAATGGCGGACTTCCTTGGACACGGTAATGAATTTTTGGTTTTACAGATTGCAACAAATTTCTTGAATGTTACGCTGTCAATAGCCCACGCTTCCTCTCAGCTCACGACTGAAAAATATTTTTCCAGTTTCCCACGCTGTTTTATACAACAGTAGCATCACAACGTAACTGAACGTCACCAGCGCTAAATCACCGCCAACAGGAACTTCTATAAAATTACTTTCACTAGACGACCCAGAAAGGCAAGACCGTCATACGAAGTTCAGCGACAGTCGGTCAGTTACTGAGAACACGCGCGCGCGCACACACACACACAGAACTCCGTTTAGCCCAACTCATAACAGCAACGTTACCTAACATCAACACCTGGCAAGTAAAATGCATAATACTTTGGGCCTATATGAGATCTTCGCTCTCCTATGATGTTACCCCACGCATATTGGAAGTAACTGACGTTTCCGGACAACCCAGAGGTCCCAACGTCAAGTGTCAAGCAGCCCAAGGATATTCTTCTTGGGCTGCTTGATCCTTGAGCATGGTAATGAGAGTTTATACAGAAACGTCGGTAACTAACTACCAATCAACGCTGCGTAACAGCCCAGAAGAGCGAAAATCTAATTTACACCGGACAGGAAGCCTAAAATCACGCTTACAAAATTTTAACTGTCTGTATATTGTGGATCCGCTCTGCATTCTGTTCACTAAGACATCCATACGTTCAGCTCTCACTGTATCTACTTCTAGACCAATCTAGAGACTAGGGAATGATACAGCTGCCATGCCATTCTCTGCTTCAGCAGTTTTATAACAGCCTGCTGTACCTGCAACGAGAAACTTCTGCTATTACTGAAACAGAGTTTTCGTGGCGAAACCTGAGGGAAAGAGACCACTTGGAAGATCCAGGCGTAGTTGGGAGGATAACATTAAGACGTACCTTCAGGAAGTGGGATAGGGAGCATAGACTGGATTAATCTGGTTCATAACAGGGACAGGTGGCGAGCGCTTATGAATACGGTAATGAACTTAGGGATTTCATAAAATGCGGAGAATTTCTTGACTAGCTGAGGAATTATTAGCTTCTCAAGGAAGACTTTGCTCTATGGAATTGGTTGGTTAGTTGGCTGTGTAGTTAGTTAGTTAGTTAGTTACTGAAGTGGAAATACAGTGTCTATAGACACAATTTCTGCGCAGGTGTAAAACTTTCTTTGCCCATTAAAACAAACATAGCCTAAAATAACCGAAAAAACACGGAAGAGTTCTGGAAAAAAAAAACTACAGTTGTGCCAACAAACTCAAAAGAGTTTTCCCTCGTCCAGGCCGGCTATGGGGCCCACACAGTTCAGGTAATCGGTGGCTCTGTCTCAGCGAGTAAGCGGCACGGATGTGACACAGGGCAATCACCTGCATCCAATGCCGAACTGAAAAATGCGTGCAGCTATACCTCCACTTCAAGTACAGCTTAACGGTGCGGTGCTTGATTAAGCATACCGACAACTTTACTAAGTTTACAAAACAACAAAATGCACTAAGCGGTACTGCTGTCTACACAGTCGGGCTATAAGCCCTTTTAGCAAACTTTGACACTGCAATACCGACTCAAAAATTGCTCTACTTTCTGCTTCTATCTGTAAGTACTACCAACTCGTGACTGATACCATGAACGTTGATATAAAAGCAAATTTAGCCCTTTAAACCGTGGACTAGTTAACAGGTACTGTTAGCCAAACTGCAAGAGATGAGAGGGGGCTAATTGTCTAATATTAAAAGTAATTTTTGCTTCAAAAATCCATTAACTTCAGCACAGACGAGTTCCATTGTCTCCTTCCACGTAAAAAGCGGATATAAAGGCGAACAGCGGAAGGATGAAACAAAGGCAGAATGGTGACAGACTGGAATCTTTCAATTATTCCATTTCCCTTTCCTTATTATTTCTTTATTTGTGCGGTGCAGTACAATTCCGTCAATTAACTTCGCACATAACGTGCATATGTTGCAGCAAGCGCTGGGAGGGCAAAGCCTGCCATTGTAATGTCGTGCGCCCACATGAAGACTACTGTCATCAGCTGTATTGCAGGAAACCGGCAGAACAAATGTGAAGAAATAAGAGAGGCCAAACACCCTTCAGAATGGAGAGTACGAGGTGTGACAATTTAATTCCCGGAATAGTCGCAGCGTGTCGCTGTGGTGTTGAGCCAGGCAAACTCGTGTACTCAAGCACGTCTGGACATGTTCCAACTTGCGTTTACACGAGCCACAGTCTAAATGAGTCGTTCGTTCCCGAGTCGCAGAGGAAGTAGTACGTGTCCGTAGTATACGGTTGGCGGGAAAAAAAAGGTGACAAGAATCTGGAGCAGCGGATAAACATCCAGTTTTGTGTGAAGATTGGTAAAAGTGCTAGTGAAATGCTAGCCCTATTAATAGTGGCTTATGGTGAATGCGCTAGTAAGAAATCGAGTGTTTTTGAATGGCACAGGCGGTGAAAGGAAGGGCGATAAGATGTGCAAGACGACCCAACAAGTGGGCAGCCAAAAACGCAAAGGACAGATGCTAATGTGGACGGAGTACGAACCTTGGTGCGCTCAGGTCGAAAAGTAGGTGTGAGAGTAATAGCATGAATTGGGAAGCAGTGTGACAGATTGTAAAGGAAGATTTGGGAATAAGAAAATTTCCGCAAAAATGGTGCCTCGAATCTTGACACATGACCAGAATCAACGTCGGCTTCACAGTTCATCTGATCTTTTACGCAATGCAGAGACGTTTGCTAGTGTTATTACCGGTGATGAAACGTGGTGTTTTCAATACGACCCGGAAACAAAACGACAGAGCATGCAGTGGAAAACACAGAATTCACCTCGGCCGAAAAAAGCACGCATGTCTCGGTCGCAGGTCAAGACCATGCTGCTGTGTGTTTCTTCGGTCACAAGGGGACAGTTCACTATTAATTCATTGCACAACGATAAACAGTAAATCAACAGTGTTATTTGGAAGTGCTGACAAGGTTACGGGAATGTGTTCAGAGGAAAAGACCCGGACTCTGGCCTGATAAGTGGATTCTCCACCATGACAATGCCCCTGCGCATGATGCGTTAAGGGTTCGCGAGTTCCTGGCTAAGAACTCCATTACAAAAATGGACCATCCACCTTAATCGCCTGACTTACCCCCCTGCGATTTTTGGCTCTTTCCAAAATTAGAAAATGCCCTGAAGGGACGACGATTTGCTGACCTTTCTGACATCCAACGCAACGTGAAGACGTTACTGCGAGGTATTCCCGAAAACGATTTTCAAGACTGTTTCCGGCAGTGGCACCATCGTCTCGCGACATGCATAGCTTCACAAGGAGAGTATTTCGAAGGCGACAGCAGCCGTTAGTGCACAGGTAAGCAAATTTTGCTTTCACAGGGTCATTCCGGGAATTAAATTGTCGCACCATGTACTGTCTTGTGGGATGTCAAGCCATATTCACTGCCAAAAACTTACTGACGTTTCGTAGAAGCCGGTCAGTCTCTATCCCGTATTTCTATCGAAACTTCGGTGAATCTGTAGCACTCCATAAGCCAGTATTCAGATCCGCACAAAGGTCAAATCTCGCATGAAATATCGATAGGCATTGTATACCCTTCTCACTCACCAACTCCACGGAGCAGAGTCCTTCTTGAGAAGCTAACCGGTTCTCAGCCAGTCAAGAAAATTCCCTGCATTTTATGGAACCCGAAGGTTCATTGCCGCATTCACAAGTGTCCGTCACCTGTCCCTATCCTGAGCCAGCCCGATCCAGTCCATACCCCCACATCCCACTTCCTGAAGATCCATCTCAATATTATCCTCCCATCTATGCCCGGTTCTTCCGAGTGGTCTCTTTCCCTCAGGTTTCCCCATCAAAACCCTGTATATACCTCTACTTTCCCCCATACGTGCTATATGCCACACCAATCTCATTTTTCTAGATTTTACCACCCGAAAAATATTGGGTGAGGAGTACAGATCATTAAGCTCCTCATTATGTAGTATTCTCCACTCCCCTCTTACCTCGTCCCTCTTAGGCCCAAATTTTCTCCTCAGCACCCTTTTCTCAAACACCCTCAGTCTACGGTCCTCCCTTAATGCAAGCGACCAAGTTTCACACCCATACAAAACAAGAGGCAATATTATAGTTCTGTATATCTTAATCTTTATATTTTTGTATAGCAAACTGGAAGACAAGAGATTCTGCACCTATGATAGCAAGCATTCCCTGATTTCAATCTGCTCTTAATTTCTTCCTGAATATAATTTTGATTCGTTATGGTCGTTCCCAAACATTTGACCTGTTCCACCCGTACAAAGGATTTATTATCAATCTTCATATTGTGACTTCGTCCTGCATTCTGATCTCGAGACATGACCATGTACTTAGTTTTATCGGTATTTATTTCTAGTGCGATACCCTTACTAGCAACTACTAAAGCTTCTGAGTTTTTCGGCGCGTTCGCAAAATTACGAAAAACGACTATTAACTTCGTCATGTCTGTCCGTCCGTTCGTCTGTCCACATGGAATAACTCGCCTTCTACTGGACAGATTTTTTAAAATGAAATTTGAGTATTTTACGAAAAACTGTTGAGAAAATACAAGTTTAATTAAAATCTGACAAGAATAACGGTATTTTACATGAAGCCAAATATACATTTTTGACCGTATCTTGCTCAGTTCTTCCTAGAATAAGAAATGTTTCAGAACAAAGTTGTAAACACGCATTTTGTGTTCAATAACTTTTTTTTCTCTCGAAAATCGTGCAGTTTATGAGAATGTGGGAAAATGTTGTAGAGTGGGGCAGGTCACAGATGACAATATGGCGCATGCGCATTGCATGCTGGAAACCTAGGGCTACAAATAGACACTTGCAATATATATTACTTATAGCTTTTCCACTGCAACAATGATTGCACGAACGCACCTCAGTGCTATGTTATACATATATTGCCTGTCTTGTTCTATATAGTATGTATGCTTCCACCCAGTATATTACCATCAGCAATGTATGCCACTTATCAAAAATAACATTATATTCTTAACTAATTTCACGGAGCAGTCCCGTGCATGCTACCTGTCTTGTGTGTTTGTAGTTTATTAAAGGGCGCTTTCTAGCAGCTCAAAGTATATACAGCACCGAACGATTTGGTGACGAATTCACTAGGTAAGCGTGTGGACGGCAGTAATCATGAAATAATTTACGGTACCACATCGACATTTGCCTGGAGTGTCTGGGTAAAATCACGAAAAGCACCAGTCACCACTGCCTATGCACGGCGCCTTCCCACTACACAAAGCGTCACAGTTTGAACCAACGTGGCAGCTGTCACTCGGCTGTCAGTAAATGCCCCTCCCTAACAGAACCTGAAGGTTCATTACCGTGTTCACAACAGCCTGCCACCAGTCTTCGCCATACAAATCCATTCTAGCCCATATGACACTATTTCTAACACTATAAGGGTTCAACTTTCATTAACTTATAAGGATTCTCTCTTTGAAACAAGCTGACAAACAAAAAACTGACAAAGACTTTGTCGATATTGGAATACATAATATATTGTTTAGAATTGTAAAATATTTTTTTTTTGTATTTTGATGTTTTCACCGTGCATTTTTGATTTCTAGTATATTTATTATTCCAACTTAATGCACCAATATCAATTAATGTTAAAAT
>Ga0131853_10009163_pt1 | contig 18088 bp, 18 predicted proteins | sample TergutLab28metaG_FD_92764 | JGI IMG/M metagenome (GOLD analysis project Ga0131853, IMG submission 92764) | Labiotermes labralis P1 segment gut microbial communities from Petit-Saut dam, French Guiana - Lab288 P1 (version 2) (version 2) | ecosystem: Host-associated > Arthropoda: Insects >... | reverse complement strand
CAACCACACCCATCATCAGGAGTACACAAAACTGTAACTACAGCCTCTGGTACTGGTCATATTTTTTGTACAGCTACCTCCCTCCAACGTGGCCAAGCTTGGCCACGTTGGAGGGAGGTAGCTATAGAGTACCGGAGGCTGTAGTTACAGTTTTGTGTACTCCTGATCATGGGTGTGGTTGACACCCGAAACGTGTAGAGTAAACTGGCAGAATAATAAATAGACTGCTTTGTGTTGCATCTCGTTGGACAATTATTAATATAGATCAGCGATGCACGGAACCATAAACATAAAATTATTGACGACCAGTTTTGAGGCTGCCAGTTTCTGTATCACTGAATAGTCCACATTATTATTATTATTATTAAAAGAATACAAACTTCTCTAATTTCTGCTGCTTTTGTTAATTCAGTTTACTCGAATTTTAGATGAAAAGTTTGCAAATATGTTTGTCTACATACAATTTTATTTTGGTTGTTAAAAATCAGGAAATTTCGATAGAATTCCGACGTCTGAAAAAACTGGTCAAATTTTTTAAAATTACACACCGAGGCCAGCGCTTCAGCATGTACAGATACGGCGTGGCCGTAGGTATTCGATTTATTCTTCAGAAATAAAGAGAGTTTTCATCTTCGAAGTTCTATTAGTTTCAGTTCTTATCCCTGTCAGTGTAACAAAAACTGTTCATTTTAGTGTACTGTTGTGAGGTGGAATGGAGCGGTAGGAAATTTAAATGGCGTTAAGCCAAATGAGAGGGTAGTGAAGTGGAGTGAAGGTCTTAGTAACAGGGTGCCTATCATTATTGGAAGATATACAGAACATAAGAAGTTTGCTGCTTATTTCATATTCTTTTGGTTCTATTTTGTATCACTGTATATATGGTTGTGTGTTTTCTATGCTTCTATTTAATTTTGTAAATTATGTATTTTTATTGCAATGTTTATGTATTCTTATTATCATGTATGCTCCTTTCTAGGTATTCTGTTTCATTTTGTTGTTCTGTGTACTGTTTGCGTGTAAATGTTTGCTGTAGTATCGCCACCGGGTGTCAACCCAATTTCAATTAACAAATATATCATATCATATATATCTTCTTCTTCTTCCATTGGCACTACAGCCCACTGTGGGCTTTGGCCTGTCGAACAATGTCCTTCCATTTTTTCCTATCTGCCACCAACTCTCTCCATCTTTTCACTCCCAGAACTTGAAGATCTCTTTCTACTTCCTGTTTCCATATTTTCCTGGGTCTTCCCCTTCTTCTCGTCACTTCCTGTTCTTGAGTGAAGATCTTTTGGGCATCCTATCCTCCTCCATTCTCTCTAAGTGACCTAACCAACTTATCCTTTGCCCTTTTATCCATTTTACTGTATTTTCTCCTCTACTCATCTCTTCTAGTTCTCGATTCGTCCTACTTTTCCATTCCCCGTTTTCATATTTAGGACCATATATTTTTCTAAATATTTTCCTTCCAAACATTAGCACAGCTTCTTCTTCTTTCTTCGTCAACACCCATGCTTCCGCTCCATACGACACTACCGGTCTTATTAGTGTCTTATGTGATATAATTTTAGTCGCTCTGGATAAAAGTCGACTCCTGAAGAGACCTCTAGAGCAAAATAAGTTCTATTACGCAATGTACGTATAACGTAACGCTGATGTGCGTTCCTGCAACCATTGTTACAGTAGTAATCATTCTGAGTGTGTGTGTGTGTGTGTACTTTTAGCTTTAGGTATCCAGCATGCAATGCACATTCGCTATATTTTCACCTGTGGTCTGTCTGGCTTTACAATATTTTTCCACACTATCTCATAAACGGCACGATTTTCGAAAAAAAAAAAGTTACTGAATATAGAATTTTTTTTTTTATTTTCTCTACAACTTTTGTCTGAAACATTTCTCATTCTAAGAAGAACTGAGCGAGGTATGATCAAAAATGTATATTAGTCTTCATGTAAAGCACACTTTATTCTGTCTGGCTTTCATGAAACTCGAGGTTTCTCGACATATATTCGAAAAATACTCAAATACCAAATTTCATTAAAATCCTTTCAGTGGGAGTCAAGCTGTTCCACACGGACAGAACGACAAACATGACGAAGCCAATATTCGCTTTTCCCAATTTTTCGAACGCGCCTAAAGATGACGGAAAAACCTAACTGCATGACACGTTCATTCGAATTTGGTCTAAAAGTAGAATTTGAGTAAGACTGGAAATAAAATACGTATCGTCAGTCCAGCATCAGTGGGCCCGGTAGCTCAGTCGGTATAGCGACTGACTACGGGCTGGACGGTCCGGGATCGAGTCCCGGTGGGGAAGAGATTTTCCGCCCGTCCAGACCGTCCCTGGGGCCCACCTAACCTCCTGTAAAATGGGTACCGGATCTTTCCTGGGGGTAAAGTTCGGCCGGGGCGTGTTGCTGACCACTCACCCCCTTCTAGTGCCGCGGCCATGGAAGAGTAGAACTATACCTCTACCCACCCTCTGGGACACACCGGGCCTGTAAACTTTACCTTTACCAGTCCAGTATCTGTACATGCGATATGACAAGCGTTCAGCCGTTCATGAACGACTTATTTACTGCCCGGTCCATTTTTTTTCAAAATTAAATAACTGCATCCCCAATACAAAGAGTATATCTGCATTGACGCGGCTAGACGTACCGAGAATTCGGCCATATCTCTAGTCAGAATATGTCTCCACCCCCATATTATAAATATTCAACGTCCGTTCTTACTGTCAGAATGTGTGTCAGTCTTCCTTTCGGTCCGTTGAGCTGTCAGTCTGTCCCGGGCGTTGTCAAAACATTTTGAGCTCACGCTGCACATTAAAATTCTGCTGAACAAGAATATAGAAGGAAGTCATGCCAGGGCTGTTATTAACCCTTAGCATGAAGACTCCCGTCTCTTGTGCATGATAGGCGCAGCCTCGTACAGAGGTGTACCAATGTTTCGTTGTAGCTTACTGCCCTAATATGCGTGACAGTACACGAGGAGTCGGGAATCAGTAATCTCTTCAGACATGGAAGTATTGTTGGTACTGTACAACAAAATATATTTTTTTTCCCCCATGGTGCAAAAGCCACTAGCAGGTCATGGCCTCCCCATTATCGACGTTTCACGGATCCTACTCGGACACACCACACTCGGTAGGACTTTGTAACCGGCCAGGGTCCGTAGTTAAAATCTTGGGCTAGGCAGCCAAGAAAGTGAGATAAGTGGTCGTCAAACTTTGGCTAGTTCATGTATTGAAAGGGAAGAGGTAAAGTTTGTTTGGTGTGCACGCGTGCACTTGCCAGGCTATATGAATGAGGTCGTTCAGCTCCCTCTACCACATATGAATAGATTCTCTGTTTACGATGTCGGCTATTGGCAAGTGTTCACTGTTGCCATCTGTATCACTAAGGCTTGGGAGGTAATCAGTAGTGGCCACATGTCCGCTGTTTGCGGTTGTGAATGCTAGATGAGCAACGAACAACTAAAAGTTGTGCTGTAACCTCAGTGAATAAAGAGTACTGAAAGAGCAAAGTGGCTTCTAATTCCTCCTGTATATTCCTTGAGAGAGACCCGTGCCCACGACGAGCTACAAATAGCTGTAACCGAAGTCGGGAAAGTCAAACAGACGGTTACAAATTCTTTGGACGGGTGATCAGCCTGAAGCAGAGGCTTCTTTCTAACTGACAACACACACACAAGACATCAATGCCACGAGGGGTTTCGAAACCCAGAGCCAAGCCTTATACCGCACGGCTAAATGGATCAGCTCACCATTATATATAGCATCATACATCAGAAGTCTCAAGTCTTCATGGACACTACTGAGAGAAGGTCCACACTGTGGTGTCTCTTGCGCTGCGCTCCAACGTCGGGGATTACAAGGCATATACAAGTTTTGGGACGAAATTCTAACATCTAGTTCGCAAGCGTCTTTCCCACAACCGCTACGCTCTCCAATGATAAAGTATTTATCGACAAAGTGTCTTTCTTACTTACCTACTTCCTTACTCCATGGAGCAGAGTGCCTTCTTTAGAAGATAACCGGGTTTCAGCTGGTCGAGAAATTCCCCACCTATTATGGAACCCGAAGGTTCATTACCGCATTCACAAGTGCCCGCCACCTGTCCCTATCCTGAGCCAGATCGATCAAGTTCATGCCCTCACATTCCACTTTCTGGGAATCCATCTTATTATTACCTTCCCATCTACGCCTGGGTCTAACTCAGGTTTCCCCACCAACCTAAAGTGTCTTTGTCTACTAAAGTTAATGAGGTGTACTCAATTATTTTACCAGCCACTGCACATATATAAATTTATAAAATTTACACATTAAAACATTAAAAACGTTCCGACATGTTTCGGTCCTAGGACCATCATCAGGGAGCTATATCGTCCTTGCTAAATTCACACTATTTACAGTCATATTAATTTCACTAATTCCAGTTGGGTATTGTGGTAGCATGCCGTGTTGTGTTGTGTTGCAGAATGTAACACGGAAAACATTCTTCTAGAATCCTTATTAAAATTTTCGCCAAGAAATATGAAACTGGTGACTAACAGTAACATCGAATTTACTAATTGTCCAACAGGATGCGACTTCTTCGGTTTATTACTTTTTTAATGTTTTAGTGTGGAAATTTTATAAATTTATATACGTGCAGTGGTTGGTAAAATAATTGAGTGACTTGACAACATGCACGGTATAACAACGAAAATAGTTAATGACATGTACTTTAACTGACTACCTGGTCCTTCGAAAGAAAAATGCGAACTGCTAATCGAGTTTACTTCAGTGGTTTAAGGCGTCTTCGAACAGTTGTAATTATACTTAAATTATATACTGTCATAAGCCCGGTACAGGGCCACCTCGCTGCTATCATTTTGAGGCCTTCTACTAGAATAAGCTTTGTTTAAAGAAAGACATACTTAATTAAAATATTTCAGTCCAAGTCAGCCTCTCTCTCGTGATAGTTTAATCCCACAATTTATCTCAAAAATAGTACACATTCAATTAATCTAAATTAAATATCTGTTGGGCGAATTTAATTTTGGCTCACAGTAATCACCTCGCTATTTACCTGATAAGTACAGGAACCATAAGACCCCACTTCCTAGAGAAGCACAGGAAATGTGACATCTCGACGTTTACTAGACAATTACAATAAATAACTCACAACCAGATAGGCCGAAGAAAGATTTGTCGATCTAACCATGCATATCATTCGAACCAAATACACAAGAAGTAATGAATGCATTGAAAACTATTCACGAACTATAGGAATAACAGGACAAATGCGCCATAAGTGTAGCACATTGCGGATATTTCCCAACACGTTAACTTTTAATTTATTTAAATATTCTCTCTTTCATTCACCACCACCCGCTCCTCCGCCCCCCCCCCAAAAAAAAAAATTCGGAATACACAATTCCAAACGTCCACCTTCAACTAGGCCGTACGTTCTTGTTCACTGCTGTGAAAAATGTTGAACTAAAGCACTTGTCGCTTCAATGTATACAACGTGGCACAATTAATTCATGACCATAAGAAACACAGTGGCACTATGTTCTTTATGACCGACTTAATGGAATAAGTTATAAAGCACACAGATATATCCCACCTGCTCTATAGACACATCAGAAATTACTTGATAGTATATACATATATATCATTAAAATGGGTATATAGGAAGACCGACAAAGCAGGCTATATGGCTTCAGACACGATTCGCTTTACATCCATTTACACTGGTGTCGTTAAAGCGACGGTAGCTACGTCTTGAATCAATAAAGCCTACCTGCAGAGCTAAAGTTCCTCGTGCTGCGAGGTGTACATGTTGATACAAGAGTTTAATTACTGCAATTAGGGCCCCAGAAATTATACACAGTACCATGAACATAGCTAATGTAAGCAACGACACTGCTACAAGCGGAAAACGTGGTGTAATTCGGCCAAAAAAATAGTTTGTGACATGTCCTGGAAACTGAAGGTGTTAATAGTTTGGATTACGAGACAAAATATGAATAACAGCAGAATGTAACACGGAAAACATTCTTCTAGAATCCTTATTAAAAATTTTCGCCAAGAAATATGAAACTGGCGACTAACAGTAACATCGAATTTAATAACTGTCCAACAAGATGCGACTTCTTCAGTTTATTACATTTCTGTAAGCAGCTGTACATGTTTCGGGTGTTGACACCCATCATCAGGAGTTCGTATAACTGTAATTACAGCTTCTTGCACTGGTCATCTGGGTCTACTACTAAATCAACAACGAGAGCGGATGGTAGTAGATCCGGTTAATCAATACCAGAAGCTGTAATTACAATTACAAGAGCTCCTGATGATGGGTGTCAACACCCGAAACATGTAGAGCTGCCGACATGTATTATAACCACTGCCACCGGGTAACAACCCAACTACAGTAAATAAATATTATTATTATTATTATTATTATTATTAGAAATGTAAAGGGGACCGCAGTAGCACAGTGGTTAAGGTGCTGTGCTACAAATCTGAAGGTCGCTGGTTCGATCCCAGCTGGTGTCATTGGAATTTTTCATTGACATAAAATCATTCCGATCGCACTATGGCCCTGGGGTCGACTCAGCCTCTAACATAAATGAATACCAGGAGCATTTCCTGGGGGTAAAGGCGGCCGGTGCGTAAGACTGACAACCTTACCACCATGCTGTGCCGTTGTCATGTAATCTGGGAACCTTAACTTCCTGGAACCCTCTGGGCCACTCCAGGCCTGTAACAGGGCTGATTTACCTTTATTAGAAATGTAATAATCTGAATAAGTCCCATTCACGATGCACGGACCCATGTATATAAAACTAACAGTAACACACTTTCGAAGGTAAAAAGTAAAGCAATCCCTATACAGGCCTGGACAGACCATGGTGGTTCCAGAAGGCCGAGGCACTCAGATTTCAAGACAATCGGCATGTGGACTTGGTAAGAATGTCAGCCCTAGGCAAGGGCCGCCTTTACCCCCCAGTAAATATTCTTGGTACTAATTTATTTTTAGAGGTTTTGTTGACCCCAGGGACATAGTGCGGCCGGAAAGATTATGTCAATAAAAAATTCTAATGACACCATCGGGAATCAAACCCGCGAACTTCCGTCCTGCAGCGCAGACAGTAACGTGTGTGTCACAAATTGGACTATCATGCAGACACGAGATTCTTCCGTTCAGGCAAGATCGAATAATAAAATACAATTCTTTGTTCAGTATTTATTTTTTAAACCTGCCGAACCCTATCAGAATCAGGAAAAGTTTGAAATTTCGAAGCAATCCGTAATCTCTCTCGTTTTCACCCTTGGTAATCTCGGGGACATACATTATGTGACCTGCTATCGTTCTCTTGTGTTTTACAACTCTAAATCTGCAACCGAAGTTACAAGGACGTACCGCCTGACGCAAAATATAGGAATGAAAGATGAAGCCGTCCATCCCAGGTTCGACCCTGGGGAACAGGCTTCCCTGAGATGTAACGGGTTTTTTTAAAACTCATATAAATTCTGTATAGTGTTGTATCAGATAGTCAACGGCTGTTATACTCACTCTGGTATTCCAGGCTGGGTTTTCCGTTTAGCAACAGTCATTGTTAAAATGTGTGGCACGATGCATTTCCGTTATTCGGCGATGACTTATCACTCAAGCGACTACTGCCTGCCTTTGAATACCTGGCAACGCGTGGTTAAGAAAGATACAAAGAAAGCACTGCCCACCACGCGACTTCTTCGGAGGTGTCTAGGCAGCTGGCGTTGTGCAACGGAGTTTGCTCTGGAAAACATTAAGTGGTCTGATTGTAATAAAGGAAGCTGTAATCTGTAATAACGATTGGTGTATATTCCTGTTATTTTCATCTTCCCCGATATTCTCTGAGAAGGAGTCTCAGTTAGAGGGTCGGGTACAGCAGCGTTTTGACGCCCAACGCGAGGCTTCGAAGTGGTGACTACCACAAGAAAGGGTGCCGAGGTGAGCTACCCCGCCTGGATAGCACTTCAGAGAACAGCTACTACAGCAACAGCCGCGGGAACAAAGGAACAACGGAAACACCTAAGGTCAGTCATTAAAATCTGAGTTGACGATTGCTTCGAAGTGGAGTATCGTAGTTATGGCCCGCCGGGGCTATCACCCAAATATCCCTTGCGGCGCCACGACACCCCTTGGCAGATCCTGTAGGATGGGGGTTCCTGAGAGGAGTTGGGTAACAAAGCGATCTACTGCCTTAACTAACTCACTGTTGCAACCTCTCCGTTAGGAATAAAACACCAACACGTATTGCAAGCTACACTTTACTGCTAAGAGTAAAATGAAAATAATATAAAAGACAAATAGAATAGAATAAAATAAAATAAAATAAAATAAGTAAATTGAAACACAAAATAACAAAACAGGTTGCAATCTGAGAAAATTACTACAAACCGTAATACTAATCTATACCAGGGGGAGATAGCCTGTCCTGGGTGGTAGATTAACATAAACGGTAGACTGAAGACTGTAATAAGCAATCCACAATTAGAAAAAAAACCCGAAAAGTCCGGCAATGCACTTACGCTCTAACCGAGTATTTGTCTAGACAGCAAGCCTTCCCCTCGTCTTGCTTCCGTCACATCTCAGAAACTCAACTCGGTCACAGCGCAAGGGAGCTGCCAGAGTAAAACTTTCCATCCCCCCAACGCCTCGCGGACGACAAAAAACAGAAAAAAGAGAAAACGAACCAGGGGGGATGGCCGGACCGATGTCACGATCAACCGTCCTTCCAAGAGTTGCCAAATCACCCACACAACTTCCAAATATTTCCATGGGCATTACAATCGTCTTTGGCGGCGGAGAACGAAGGTGACGTTGGATGGAACTTACCGTCTAGGCAGCCGTCACAGTTAAGTGAACTAATAAATAGGGAAATAAACGAACAATTAGGACAATATGAAGTTAGTGGGGGACAGAAACAGTTAGAGACGGGGAAGAATTCGGGATGAGTGTTGCTGATGCTGAGGCAGGTAATGAAACAGAAAAACCACCAGATCATATTAAGGAAGTATTAAAACAAAATATGGGAAACGATGCAGGAAGAAAAGCTAGGACGGGAAAGGATTAGGCGGGAGACTGAGGAAAGGCAAGAAACAAATAGAAAGGAAGATAAAGAAAGATTGGAACAACCAGTGGCGTACCGAGGGGGGATTGGGAGTTTCAAACCCCCTCCGACCCCCGAAATTCCGAAGGCCCTCCAAAATCGCGCCAAGCTCAACCCGATTGTGAAAACTGTTAAAAATTGCTGAATTTAGGACGCCAACACCCCAAGATGTTCGGAAAAAAGCAGTAAAATTCTAAAACTACCGCCGGTTCGCAATTGTTTTACATTAGCAATGACAAATAAATTGGTTGTCATCATAAACAGTCTTAAAGTACCAAAAATTAAGAACATTTTACTATAGGAGATGAAATTTCTTGTACCAAATTACAGCTGCCTCCAGAACCCCTGAATAGGGGACTACCGCCCCCAGATTCCCGTTCTCTCTGTCCTCTGTCCTCATCTGAATTTGTTGAACCCCCCGAACATAATTCCTGGGTATGCCACTGGGAACAACTGATCAAAAAACTTGGGGAAGATGTAAAAAAAATTTTTTAAAAATTTATTTAAGAAACATCAGGTCAGAGCAAATAAACTAGCGGCAGATATTTCAAACCTTGAAAGGAAAACTCAGCGTAGTTTTGTGGAGATAATTAACAAATTACAAAGCGAGGAAGAAGTGCAATGCCAACGAATGTGAGAAGCCAGGTTTAGTCAAGCCGATATTGCGACAAAATTAGTAGAACATAAGCAAGGTGTTGAAAATAGTTTGAGTATGTTTCGGACTGAATTGATTGAAATCATGGAGGGTATGACGGCCGAAAATCGTGCATTGTTTAACGAGAAGCTTGACGCCGCATGCAGAGATAACAGTGCAAAGATAGGAAAGTTAGACGATAGACTGTAATTATTGGAGGAGAAAGCAGCTGCTGTGGCAAGAACTGTTGTCTTGCCGCAGCAGGCAACCATAACAATGGCAACGAAGTTGGTGCAAAAGCAAGGTTATCTTGCTCTAGAAGGGAAACAGAAGGCTCCCGACATTCAGTTGGCAGATGTGAAAGTGAGTGTGGTCACAGTCATGTTTACAGAGTTGAAGTACTTACAATAAAACCAAAGATATGCACTAATTTCTCAAATTTATTTTCGGAATGGAGCTCTACATGTTTCGGGCAGTTACTTTGTCCATCATCAGGAGTCTAGTACTGTACACACAGCGATAGGTATGAGTCACACAGCTTCCGAGCGGAATCACGACGGAACTCAGTTCCATCCTGATCCCGTTCGCAAGCAGTCATCGAAACCTGTATGACATATACCTGTTGCTGTGTGTACAGTGCTAGTCTCCTGATGATGGACAGAGGAACTGTCCGAAACATGTAGAGTTCCATTCCAAAATAAATTTGAGAAATTAGTGCATCTAGTTGGTTTTATTATAAGAATGCATCACGATGCACGGTCCTCTGAATGTCAAAAGAATTTAAGATTTTCCCTCACAATATAATGCGCGCAATGTTTGTACTAAAGAAGTTAATGTAAAAGTTGCTGGACAGGGAACATCACAGTGTCTGGACAATGTTTCTAGAGAACTATGTTTGCTAAAATTTACTGACGCCGACAAACAAAATATTATCCATTTTCTTGGTGATTTGTAATCATACTGAATAAGTCTTCCGTTAACCTCTTTATCACTACTATGAATAATAGTGTTGCTGGGAAAGCACTTGTACAATAAGTATTTTAACGAGGCTTCCGTGTTGTACATGTTTTTTGACATTGGACATTAGAAGGATGAAAGTTACTAGATTGATCTCCAGGCCTATTCATGCTCCTAATCATGAATTGGAGGATACAGATACTAACAAACCTCCTTATTTACTTACTCCATGGTGCAGAGTCCTTCTTGAGAATCTAACTGGTTTGAAGCTAGTCAAGAAATTCCCCGCATTTTACTGAACCCGAAGGTTCATTACCGCACTCACAAGCGTCCGCCACCCGTCCCTATCCTGGGCCAGCCCAATCCAGTCCATATAACCACATCCCACCTCCTGGAGATCCATCCTAATATTATCCACCCATCTACGCCTAGGTCTCCCCAGTGGTCTCTTTCCCTCACACCTCCGACTAAAGTAATTAGTTTCTTATCACTTTCAGTTTGTTTTATTGATGTTAAAAAGTTTTCTTTGCTTTTCTTTGTTTGGTGATTGGATAAAGTAGTTTATAATGTTAAATATTAGGAATGTTTCTAGGAATGTAATGTATAATATTGTTCATTCTACAGGTATGATTTGAGGTAAAAAAGGATAACTTTTTACTTATTTTGAGCACAATTGTGTTATAGCACCTGGCATAATAGCATACTGCATTCTGGGATCGGACTTTTTCATACGTTTCAAGTAACTATTAGCTTTGAGGACCAACGAATGTGCACTAAATATGAAAAAGGCAGCAGACGGCACCAGTTTGTAAGTGAAGAGATGAGTAAAGATGAACTGAAGGAAAAAGCACCCATACGAGGGATAAGTAATTCTACTATAGATGTAGATAAAAGGAAACCAAGTAGCAACAATGAAAGAAAGAAAGGAAGAAAGAAAGAAGTTTCAAGAGCACTGGCGAGTGATATCGCCTACGATAACCACAGGTTCCCGTTGAGGGAGTGTGACGGTTATAGCGTAGAGAAGATTACGGCTTACCTGCAACACACAACCGTCTGCACCAATACAAGTTCAGTTGCAGTGGACACTGCAGCTATACAGGATTCTGAACTTCTCAGAAGGGCTGAAGATTCTAGCAGTTGTCGATCGAGCGGAAACGGAAGTTATGAACCAAATGCCAAAGACCACGGTGTAAATCTGCGCAGTAAGCTTGTATGGACCATTGCCTACAGGGCGCGAGGGCGTCCGTTATATTTTCGTTCGTTTGGATGTGTTTACAATGTTTGTCAAATTGTATACTTTGAAGGCAGCCAATGTCGGGGGTTTGCTTACACATATGACTAAGCACTAAAACTGAATCGGAAAGTATGAAATGTTTTACGCAGTCACAAGCAAATGTTACGATGTCTAGAACATGTTGACGAGGGGAAGAAAGGAGACAAGTCTCTGAACATTGTTCTTAAAAGGAGCGACGGCATGAAAGAAGCCAATTTTTAGAGAGAACTCACACTAATTAGCTTATTCATGCAGCGATAAACGTTTAGCAGACTGAGTTTACTATTGTAGAATTATGTTACATACTGATTTTAGTTTGTTACTTTCGTCATTAATTTTGCTAATATTGTGGGGTTCTCCTCCGGCAGTCTAGGATGATATACTTTAGTATGAAATTCTGTTCTGAATATGAACACATATATAAGTGTGTGTATATTAACGTATCAAGGTTCCGCAAAGAGTTAGTATGAAAGGATCAGGCTTGAGAATTTACTGTGTTTGAAAACTCATGTGTATAGAAGAAGTATACTTACTTACTTACTCCATGGTGCAGAGTCTTTCTTGAGAAGCTAACTGGTTTGCAGCTAGTCAAGAAGGTCCCCACATTTCACGGAACCCGAAGGTTCATTACCGCACTCACAAGCGTCCGCCACTTGTCTCTATCCTGGGCCAGCCCAATCCAGTCCACATACCCACATCCCACCTCCTGAAGATCAATCCTAATATTATCCACCCATCTACGCCTATGTCTCCCCAGTGGTCTCTTTCCCTCCGGTTTCCCACCAAGACTCTATACACCCCCCTCTCCTCACCCACACGAGCCACATGCCCAGCCCATCTCATTCTTCTCGATTTTATCACCCACACAATATTGGGTGAGGAGTACAAATTATTTAGCTCCTCGTTATGCAATCTCCTCCATTCCCCCATTACCTCGTCCCTCCTAGGTCCAAATATTATCCTCAACACCGTGTTCTCAAACACCTTCAGCTTCCTTTCCTCCCGCAATGTCAGCGACCAAGTTTCACGCCCATACAAAACAACAGGCAAAATTATAGTTCTATATATCTTAATCCTTAAATTTTTGGATAGCAACCTGGAACACAAAAGGTTCTGCACCGAATGATAGCAAGCATTTCCTGATCTCAATCTGCTCTTAATTTCTTCCGGAATAGAATTTTGATTTGTTAAAGTTGCTCCCAAATATTTGGAAAGTGTAGCGTCCCTAGGTTGAGAGATAAGTTTGTGTTAATTGTCAGAAATCGTATCCTTGTTTATTTTTTCTTATATTATTCATTAGCTTGAGAAGTTACTTTGTTGAAAATTCATGTGTATAGCAGAAGTATACTAAAGTGAGATGTGCAGCTTCACAAGGTTGAGAGATAAGTTTGTGTCAATTGTCAGAAAATTGTTTATTCTTCGTTTAATTCTTAAGTTATTCATTAGTATTTTGTACCAATTTCTTTTTTTTTTTAAGGGTATAAGCTGCATGTGAGATATTTCCGAACAATTCCTAACTCGAAATCTTCGTAAATGTCTCAGGGGGAGGTTGAAGCCGCTCTTTCCAGATTCTACCCCCCGCGGAACAGGATTCCCTGAGATGTAATGGGTTTATATAAAATTCATTTCAATTCTTTATAGCGTTATCAGATAGTCAACGGCAGTTATGCTCACTGTGCTATTCCAGCCTTGGCTTTCCGCTTAGCAGCAGTTAGTGCTAAAACGTGTAGCGCGATGCATTTCCGTTATTCAGCGATGACTTATCAGTCAGGCGACTCCTACCTACCTTTGAATACCTGGCAACGCGTGGTTTAAGAAAATACAAAGAAAACATTACCCACACGACTTCCTCGGAGGTGTCCAGGCAGCGGGCAATATACAACGGAGGGTGCTCTGGAAAACGTTGAGTGGTCTGATTATAACAAAAGAGGTTGCAATCTGTAATAACGATTGGCGTATGTTCCTTTTATCTTCATCCTCCCCAATATTCCCTGAGAAGAAGAAGTCTCAAAGCCCCAGTGTTTTTCCTGTTCATTTTTCACTGCCGTTAGTTACACCAATATTTATATACATATTATTCATTTCCATTGCTCCATAATGTAAATATTTATTGAAACTGGTTACAGGAACTCTTTTGTAATTTATCCTTGTACACATTGTATATACTGTCCGTGCAATAAATCTTATAATAAAAAAAGGAATATCAGTTAGAGGGTCGGGTACAAGGATGCGTTAGTTAAGACTTATCTTGGAGCAAACATTCCTCAGCTAAACAAAGAGGCTGAAAAATTAGCTCACGATATAACCGTGTTTCAGAACGAGACTAAACTCTGCAACATATTGAATGAATCCCACTATAACAGCTGAGCTAAAGCACTCTGCAGTTAAAAAATACGTTTGTTGGAATTTAATTTTCTGAATCCGTTCTTCAAACCCTGCGTTATTTTTCAGAGAACTTATATAATTTTACAGTGCACTCTCCTCAATGTTATTTGCAGAAAATATGTCCTCAGGGTTCTGTGAGGATAAACCGGATCCACATCTGGATGCTACGAAACTGCATGTATAAATTGACAGTTTATAAACATAAGAATAACAAGCACACACACGTTCTGTCCGCACATTGCTGCAGGCTTACAAATGTTTTTCCAACAAGCAGATACTAAAAACTGAGAGGGAAATTTGCGTGCCCTTACGTAACACAATGACAAGCGTATCATTTATGCAATAGCTATTCTCTCTACTAACTGTTGTATGAATCAAAAATCAGTAGGTGGATTTACGGGCAGATGAACAGATTTAGGGCTACATAAATAAATGAAATAAACACTAAAAACAGACCAACGTACAAACGAACCCAATGAACAATTAAACAGTACAAAACTGCGCTCTTCTGGGTCATTACGCAACCAGTAGCGGTAATTTCTTACCGACGTTTCGGGACAAACTATCGGTCCCATCCTCATGGTTCAAGAATTTTTTAAATTCTTAAACCCTGATGATTGGACCCATAGGTTTTCCCGAAAAGTCGGTAAGAATTTGTCACTATTCGCTGCGTAATAACCCGGAGGAGCGCAGTTCTCGTCTACTTCGCGGCGGAAGACTGAGATCCAACATTTAAAGCAGTCGCTCTAAAATTCGTTCAAACGTGACCTGAAACTTGAGTTAACATCTACAAATATATGGGATCCGTCTTTATCGTTGCACGGTGCATTTTGTAGTTTATTTAAGTAACACACCAACAAATGTACATATATAGTATTTAATAATCTAAAATTACCATTAAAACACTTAAAACGCTCCTACATTGTTCCTTGCTAAAGTTAAAGTGTAACTTTAGCAAGGAACAAAGTATGCTCCCTGAGGACGATCGTATGATCGAAACCTGTAGAAGCGTTTTTAAATGTTTTAATGTAAATTTTAGATTATTAAAGACTATATATGTGCATTTTTTGGTATGTTACTTAAATATGGGATACACTCTAACATTACTCCCCAGGCTATCCACAGAGTCTGAAACTTATCGGCAATTCGTTCGTAGAAACAAGACTTTATTTTACATGCATTTCTTATTTTCCGTCCTGCTGGATTCATACCCTGCCCAAATAATCCATTTTAGTTCCTTTCGAAAACCTTGAAGGCAGAATTTTATCGTCTCTCCCTCTGTCTGACACTACGCATAAACAACACAACAGCTACAAAAAAAAAAGCGGAGTTCATAAAATTTATTATTTTGAGGCCTTAGCAAAATTTGTCATCATTTTTTATTTTCAGTCTCTACTGAGCAATTTCAAGAGCCACTCTACATGAGCACGTGGCTTTCGAAAGGCGGCGTGAGTAAAATCATTCAATATTTACCCCAGCGAAGAATATTTCGAAAAATTTCGCAGAGAAAAAAGGTAGAGTTCAGTAAAAAATAACGTTAATTTTACGCACTCTGCGTTCCTTATACTCATCTGTAAGATAAGGGTAAATCAGTCCCATTACAGGCCTGAGTTGCCCAGAGGGTTCCAGGAAGTTAAGGTTCCCAGATTACGTGACAATGGCCCAGAATGGCGGTCAGGTTGTCAGCCTTACGCACCGGCAGCTTTTACCACCAGGAAATACTTCTGGTATTCATTTCTGTTAGAGGCTGAGTCGACCCCAGGGCCATAGTGCGATCGGAAGGATTATGTCAATGAAAAATTCCACTGAAACCATCTGGAACTGAACCAGCGACTTTCCGATTTGTAACACAGCACCTTAACCACTGTGCTACCGCGGTCCCCACACTCATCTGTACTTAGGACAATTAAAATTGTACGGAACGTCCGTCTCGTTTCCGTCACAAATGAGGCATTTGTCGCATCGTGGAACAAGCTTTCGTATTCTCCGTTGAAATTAGTCCGTGTCCTGTCTCATCAGACACCTTGTCACAAAACTTTACATCTCGCGATCAGCTTCAAACTTGCACGTAACAACAAAACTATCCGTATAGACACAACACTTATTAACAATACAAAGGCCTTTTGTATTGTTAATAATTGTTGTGTATACCTTTTGTATTGCTTTTATTACAACCAACCTATGCACAATTACATATCAATACAAGTATCTCTTTGTATAATACATACTTCTACATGTTTCGACATTTCTATGTCATCATCAGGGATTTTTAAATTTGTACCTTGCTAAGATACGTAAATTCTTAAGATTGAATTTGTTAGGATTAATTTTCCATAAAATTATTCAAATATATCAAAATGTTATTAAATCGCTGTTTAGTGGTACAATTAAAATTTGTTCGACGTTATAATCTCTTGCGCATGAAGTGCGTATTTGTGGCTCCATATACAATACCTTGTTGATTTTTTTAGTGAGATGGTATGGCGTGTATTTTGAATTGTTAATACATGTTGTGTATGCATTTGTATTGTTAATAAGTGTTGCGTATACCTTCCGTATTGTTAATAAGTTTTGTGTATATCTTTTTATTAATAAAAGTTGTTTACAGATTTTGCAATTTTAATAGTTGTTGTGTATAACTTTTGCATTGTTAATAAGTGTGAATATCTTTGTTTTGTTAATAAGTGTTGCTTATACCTCTTGCATTGTTAATAAGTTTTGTGTATATCTTTTTATTAATAAAAGTTGTGTACAACTTTTGCAATTTTAATAGTAGTTGTGTATAACTTTTGCATTGTTAATAAGTGTGTATATCTTTGTATTGTTAATAAGTGTTGCGTATACCTTCCGTATTGTTAATAAGTTTTGTGTATATCTTTTTATTAATAAAAGTTGTGTACAACTTTTGCAATTTTAATAGTAGTTGTGTATAACTTTTGCATTGTTAATAAGTGTGTATATCTTTGTTTTGTTAATAAGTGTTGTGTATACTTCCCGTATTGTTAATAAGCGTTGTTTCTAGATGGATAATTTTACTATTACCTACTTAACCCAACGTGGATGACACACATTATAATTTTAAAACTCTGGGCACCACGATTGTGCTTCGTCTCTAAAAACATGATAATCTCTCAACGCGAGGCCGCGGTCCTTCGATTATGAACTTATACTTCGTGTAAGCGTATTTCCTGATCAGAGACAATTTACGTACCACACATGTTTGGTAAGTTTTGTTTCTTTTTTCGAAATAATGACATAAGAGAGACATCTCCGAAAATTCAAAAAATGGTGTTCCAACAACAACAAAGAAAAACACAAGTCACTTGCTCTAAACAGTAATAAAACAGAGCTGCTTTTCACCTCAATTTTTACGTGTTTATGAAAGCGTATATAATGTACGCTTAATTTAAGTACAGCTGAACTAAAACAACCTTTACTTTATCAGTAATTAACCTTTTGGCGCCGGAATTATTTTTTTAATTTTAGCACACCCTGTATATAAAATGTGAATAATACAGGAACAAAACAAGTTAGAATTATGAAACAAACTGCATTTTGAAGAGAAAAAACAGACAGTATATACCATGTTTAAAATATTCAGTACCTATATTTGTTGAATAAATATATAAAATGCAACTTTAGAGGTTAGCGGTGCGGTACGACCACTATAGTTGACATTAGGCGTCAAAAGCTT
>Ga0131853_10009160_pt1 | contig 18088 bp, 10 predicted proteins | sample TergutLab28metaG_FD_92764 | JGI IMG/M metagenome (GOLD analysis project Ga0131853, IMG submission 92764) | Labiotermes labralis P1 segment gut microbial communities from Petit-Saut dam, French Guiana - Lab288 P1 (version 2) (version 2) | ecosystem: Host-associated > Arthropoda: Insects >... | reverse complement strand
TATATATATATATATACGCGTGTATTTCAGGGCAAATTTTTTAGTCTTCAGCCTCATATATGTTACACATTTTGCAAATTTAAAGAATGTAAGAAGCCTAAAATTATTTGCCCGCTTAAACTTCAGTGAAAGTCTAAGTCCTTTACAGTCATATTCTTCCAGTAAAATTCCTCAACATACTTCTAACCGTTTTCCCAAACTTCAGCAGTTAAACGCACCTAAATCCTGTAAGAAACCGTTACATGCTAAATAAGTGGTGCAGTGACTAACGACATTATGAATTAAGTTCAAGGAAATTCCTCTGCAATGTTGTTATAAAATCAGTTTTATGCAAAATTAACACAGAATTTTGACTACCTAACACCCTTCTCACAAAACAATACCTGTAAGAATATTCTTCAGATGTTTCTGAAACTTCGGGCCCGAGTGGTTAATATTTCTGCTTCTTTCTGGGAAGGTCTCAGATTCAAATCTGGTCCCAAGGGCAGATTATCCTAAAATGTTTGTGATCTTCTTTAGTCCCTTTCGCCAAATGCCTTGATAACAAACGTAAGTGAAATAATACAATTGTAGCTTTTGCCCACATCGTTTCAACTTAACCAAACACAATATATTTCGACGCTACATGCCCTGAGCTACCGACAGCTTCTTAAAACAGTTTTAAATAAATGTAATAACACGAGCATTGACCACAGACCGTCGTCACTCTTGTGTTGCAATGATCGGTTTAGTAAGCGACCTTATTCAGTTTCTCTGCTAAAATCGATCAGAATTGTCACGGTCCTGATATAGAACCTGCAGTTTTAACAGTACACTATCACTGCTCTGCGGTTATCAGTACCAAAACATATTTTCTTAAAATTCACTCATATCTTGTACATTACCCTTCATGTATACGTATATCTTAGAACACTATCTCCACCTTCAAATTTTATGTGTTTCCTGCGGTCGGAAAAGTTTAGACTGTATAGCAACTATGTAAAGGGTCATTAAGGGCCGTAAAGAGCCGGGGTTAGAAATCCAGCAGTGGCAAGGAATTTTCTTCTGTCCAAGACGTCCTAACCGGCACTGTGGCCCACCCAACCTCCTATTCAATGGGTACTGGGTTTCTTTCTCGGGGGTAAAGCGGTCGGGGCAGTGATATTAACCGTTGACCTCCGTGTAGTGCCGAGGTTAAGAATGAGTGATCTGTACTCCTGCTATAAGCCTTCGCGGCGAGAGCAGGGAAAAGTGTACGAGTGTCTTGTTCCTCACACTCGAACCTTTGTTTAGAATAAATTAATGTCCGTTTGATTGTGGCTGTCTTCGTCTTCTCCCTTCGCGCTGCAGCCTTATTCAGAACAATTTCGTGGGTTTGTTTATGTTCAGGTGCGTACAGGTCTGGAATGCACTCACACTGTGGGTGTGTGTGCTCACCTATTGTGCCTGACCTGCCACACCTCCTGTGGACTCACCTTTTTCCATTTGTCCTCCGTGAGAAAATTAGGACGGCAGGGCGAATTTCTGTGCTAGTTACTGCTTTTATTTGTGTTGTGTTCTACAGTGAATAAAGGAGAAACATTTAGTCAAGTGTGTATAGTTGAAGTCTGTGACAAAGTAAAGAAATGAGGGTGAAATAGAAAATTTTGCGACGCTGCTGACGCTGTTTATCTTGACACCGTAAGGAAAAATGTTGAATCTGAATCTTTGAGTATGCAGTTATGTGAGCCCATTTTGAGGTCCTACACTACTTGGCAGTGTAAGATCCTTAAAATGTCGCTTGAATTATAAGAATATAGCAATTCTTTTGCGAGATACAGCCATTTACCCAGACACATTTTTTTGTGTACATCCTATGCAATAGAACTACCTGTATACTCCTATTGCTACAATTGTTTCTTCTTACAGTGGTTCTTCTACGTTTTTCACTTTCCTTTCATTCGGAAAAAAGTATTTTTTCATAGAATTTTTTAGGAAACCTGTTTGTTACTCTGAACAGTGCGATAACAAGTATGTCCTTTACAAAGGAACAAGTTCTTAACATTTTAAACCAATTTCTCGCAATTATTACTCTGCCGCTTTACTACTATGGTTGACACTGTTGTAATTTTGTATGGGTGTGAAACTTGGTATTTCACATTGAGGGAGGAACATAGGCTGAGGATGTTTGAGAATAGGGTGATGAGGAGAATATTTAGGCCAAGAGGGACGAGGTAACAGGGGAGTGGAGAAAAATACAAAATGAAGAACTTAATGATCTGTACTCCTCACTAAATATTCTTCAGGTGATCACATCGAGAATGAGATGAGTAGGACATGCAGCAAGTAAGGGAGAGAGGAGAGTTGCATACGGGGTTTTGGTGGAGAGACCTGAGGGAAAGAGAACACTTGGAAGACCCAGGTATAGATGAGAGGATAATGTTAAAATGGATCTTCAAGAAGTGGGATGGGGTATGGACTGGATTTATCTGGCTGAAAATAGGAACAGGCTGTTATGAATGCTGTAATGAAATTTCGGGTTCCACAAAATGCAGGAAATTTCTTGACTAGCTGAGAACCGGTGGGTGTCTCAAGAAAGTCTCTACTCCGTGGAGTAAGTAAGTAAGTTTACTCGGTTGGTCGTGATAGTCGTAAGAAATGTAACGTCGTCCACACGAACAATATACCGAAAAAGAACGAGGTTTGTGGGAGCGCTGAAGTTAAATATGTCGTCGTATTGAATTTTAAGATGGAGTTCATGGCATGCATGACCGTCTGCTTGCGGAATGCTGACTTTGCCGTGAAGTGTATCAAAATTTTGTGTGGAGGCACTTGTTCACGGGTATGTTGGTGCCGTAACGTAAATGTTGAGGAAGCATCTCGCTGGTTACTGGATTGTCAAATTTGCTTAGATAGATGACGCACGTTAAGTGCTGTGGAGTATCTCTAAACAAAAGCAAGTAACACTCTCTTGAAGAATATTAGCTGAAAGGGAGCCGGCTTCCCTGAACGAGCTGCCGCTGTGCCTCTGCTGTCAGTTGTACGATAATCAGTTTTATGTATTCAACTTCCAAAAGGAAATAATTGCAACTGTAGAACTTTTACGCAAACAGATAACGTTGTTAGCAACCGTCGCCCATACCAGATTCACTAACTTGATGCTTTTAAGCGCTTGTCACGTTCCACAAAGAATTTCAGCATAAACTGGAGTCTAAGCTATCATTCCCTCTTTACATGAAGCTGAAACACGAGGTTGGAGCTTTGGTGATGATTTGTCAAACTGAGAGACATCTCTTTCTTATTGTCTAATGTTCCGTAGCTGTAATGTACCAAGACAGCCATATGTTATGTTGTTTAAATGGAATGCCTGTTAGCAGCCGGAAATCTCCTGTCGCTAGCAACAAAGAGCAAATAATTAAGATGACTCACGTGAAAGAATGACATCTTGATTGTACTGTTGTTTTCTGTGGATAATTTGGTTTGGACATGATTGGCTTTATCTGTAATCTTTATTTTACTCTAGGCCTATCGAATACTAAAAATAACACATTTTAATAACTTAATATTCTTACTTGTACTCTTCCTTGCGTCATTACGAAACAAAATCTGTGGAGAGCATGCCATCTTGAGAAATGACAGAAAATTTTATGACCAACTGAAATTTGTGTCCTTACGTCTTTAAAATTTGTTAGCTGAATGTAAAAGAGAAACATTCCTTTTCGCCGTATATATTGAATCTTAAGAATATAGAAATAGCCGTACAATTTGAGATCTTTAAACGTCAGGGAATGACAATTTTTAGTCCAATAGAGTAACTTAGCTACGCAAATACAGATGACTAAGCCGTCTATTTTATTCTCTGTCAAGATGGCAGTATGATTAAAATTTAATATTTTTCCTCGGAATTGTATTTTAGGGGGTTTTGCTGTTTACGTCACATGAAGAGTGGAAAATTTTTACTTCGGCTGCGAATATTCAAATCCGTACACAGGTGGTCTGAATTTATTTTCACCGTTCCAGGAAACATAATGTGGAAGACGCTGAATCTTTTAAGCTCATTACAAAAGCTGCGATAACTTGGCGTGGCTATTTTCACCGTCTTTACTTCCAGACCGTTTTCGGGACCTCTGCATCTCTCTAATCAGTACTGGAATTCTTAACTCTAGTGACTCAGGGACTCGATGGTAATTGTTACTACTCGCTTCCCTGTACTAACGAGGCTATGAACCCGTTTTGATTTAAATCCACGGCATAACAACACATAATTACCACATATCACTTAGCGCTTGGAGTCTCATGATGGAAGAGGTCATATCCAAGATTCAAATTGATACGCTGTATTGAGAGATATTACGAAGATGTTTCTTATATATGTAAAACGGAAATGATGTTAGCAATGGAAAGAAGTAGGTCTTCTAGAAGCGGAGCAGGGCTGTCATTTAAACAGAAATAGAAAATTGAGCGCTAGTAATGTGTATTGCTGGGCTATTAGGGCACACATTTCTAAGATTTAGTGGAATATCATAATCGCTTTTAAAGTGAAATGCTCACTATATATGTATATAGTACGTGGAAAACTTTTCGTGCTCGTGTGTTGTTGATGGTGCGGTTAAGATCAGTTCCATTTTCCAATACAACACTTTAATAGCTCTTTTCACGAACAGAGAACAAAGCACGTGATTGTTCGAATGGTTGTTCTTTGTAAAATAGTTTACGTATAAACTGCAGTTATGTGAAAGTTAAGTATTTAAAAGGAATATGCAATGAAAAACATGTCTTATTGCCTTTTTGAAGGTAATAGGAATGAGAGTGCAGTTTTTTTTTTGTCCTTTGGGAGAGTTCCAATTTTAGCTAACACTTCCTTCTTATAAAACTTGTATATGAAATTGAACGATTATATGTCAAGAAAAATATCCTTAAAGCTAACATCAATATTAACAGCGTCTTCGTTTTAGAAAACATATCTCAGTTCTTTTTTTAACAACAGAAAACATGATGGAACTAGGCGACGTTTAATTCCAAGTACTCTATTTTAAATATTTTCCCACCACCTTCCGCGTCCATCCTGTCATGAGGCCCACACAGCACCCCCTTCAACAGGCATCGGTACTCTTTATCTGCCGGTAAAGGGGCCGGAACGTGAACTTGCTCACTCACCACAATCTAGTGTCGTTAAGAATGCGTGGAGTTATATTTCCATTCCGCCATACGTATTTAAGACATAGTTCTTAATTAAGAACAGCGACTGTGTCACTTTCTTGTACTTTGCCATCTTTCATTGGTCCAAGTCTCTTTGGCTGTGGAACTAGACGTTACAGGACTTAGTTACGGAATAGAATAAACTGTTACTTGTGGAAACGCGTAGCCAAGCCTCTGGTCGGTCATTTGAAGGGCGAACCCGCCGCAAGTAAAAAACCGAAATAGGTAGGCAGCCCTTGACATAAAGCCACTCTTATTGCCCGAGGCGGTGTGGGCAACGAGACATCACAGCTTGCTTACATCACTCTTCTGTTCCCCACTAGGAAGCTCGTGAGGAAAACTGTAGGTCTCAACACACTCTTCTGTGTACGCCTAGAAACAGTCGACCAACTTAACATCCAACGCGGAAGGTGACGAATAGTGAACCAACAATTGCCACCACTGTCTTTCTTTGCTTCATTTGTGAATACGCCCCGAGAATCGATCAATAACTTTAGCTGAAAAATTGGCACCTTGCATTAGGCGACGTTACATAAACGGGCTTCTTTTGTCTCTGCTGAATTAACCCTTTGTACTACTTAAGTAGAATGACTCGGAAAGAATCTGTATTTTGATATTTTTAGTCGATTCATCCACTGTCCAAATGCCAATGCAATTCGGTAAGTTTGTGTAATAATTAGTATTCCTTAACTCGACGTTACTTTAACCTAAATCGTAAAATTTTGTTTTGTACGTTAGCTTACTGAATAATATTTTCTAACACATTCATTATCGGGAGGTAAATATTGTTCTTGGTGGTTGAAAATGGGAAGAAGTATATTACATTAACTCGCCATTCGATTGTTAGAGATAAAGGCACACATCTAGTTGCATTAAACGTTTGTAATGGCTTATAGATCTATACCTGACTATATTCTCTGACTTCTTCAGAAATGTCCATAACGAGAGCTCTGAAACAATGAATAGCGAAGATGGGAAAATATCAGGCCATTAGAAATATTATACCTTTTAGTTCAGTAGATAACAGGTTAAAAACATCAACGGAAATGAATGTGTGATGTTTATACCTTCAGCTAGAAACAATAAAATAAAAAGTATGAAGGGTTAATTTCCATGTATGAAGACTGCAAGAATATAATTTAAACTTATTTTAATGTGTTGTGTGACAATGTTGGTTCATCTGAAATTACACGCACGCACGCACGCACTCACACACGTTAATCAGGCGTGACTGATTTATATAAAAAGATGTAGTTGATAAATGCCAGGACACTTAAAGAAACAAGGAAGTTGTAAAGAAATGCGGATGATTACTCGTCTGGATACATGCATATTGGACAACCAGACAAGTAAGACGTCGTTTGTGCAGGCTATGAGAACTATGATTGAGAAACCGAGAAAACCTGCGGAGAAGAGAATAAATATTGTAATGGAAATGTAGAAATTGTAGTGTAGTGGCAAAAGTAGTATAATGACGGTGCAGACCAGTTCAGTTGTGTACGTCCTGCTTCATGAATCTGTGCTTCCAAAGAACCAGGTTTTCAACAGACATTGACCCATGTCATGGAGAAGACACAACTTAATAGCTAAATGAATATGAAATGTGGCTTTAACTTCATAGTTTTCCTAGTTTCTATGGCGTGTTTTTTGTTGAAATGATGATGTCTTGGCTTTCGGCATCGTGTGGGACGGTAGGTTGATAGTTCTCAGAAACTCTATGTGGACCGAAATAAATGACAGTGGACCAAAGGAACAACGGAATAAAACGTGTTCAGGGATCACATGCATGTACACTCTTCTTGAATAAAATACCCATGCTCTCACATCCTGCAACGGGTTTGTGAGAAGACAAAATGCTGTTTCTCACACGTTACATTTCTCACCGTCCAGTTAACAACGATTGTCTTACGGCGATCACAGCATGAAGCAATCTCATCACATAAAGTTATGTAACCGTGTATGCACAGATAGTCTCTGAAGCGCCTGTAATTTTCTGCAAGACTGCACATATCTACGTCATGTTTGTTGGTACTATTATGCAACACTCGCTGGAAACAGAAACAGCTGACATGTGTAAGTTTTGTCATTGGCCTATTGTTGAAAGGGCAGTAACTTTCTTAAGGGAAACACTGAATTCGACTTAAGGTTTGGAACGGAGGCAGAACATTATTTCTCAACTGCTGGTACGCTGCTTCCTTCGTGTCATTCTGCAAATTAACCTTATGACCTCAGCATGCTGTGATGGTGTGCGTACGTGCGAGTTTGCTACGCCTTCACCGGCCAACCCTGTCACTGTAAGGTCCGTGTACAGTTTTTACTCTTTTTTTCCCTTAGTCCTAAGATAAGGCAGCAATTTTATCCACAGCTTTCGTAAATTTTTACTAAATTACATAAAATTTATTTACACAGTTAATTTATTAAAATGTGTGACAAGTGAGGAACATTAAGGCACCTCAGAAGAGAGTATTTTCATTTGTTACAGTAGAGTCTAATGTCTATATTAAATCAAGGACTCTGGAAATTTTAATGTAGGGCACTATATCCCATTAAAATTCATTAGACGGTTTCAGATAAGAAAATGACTGACTGACATCACTGCATTGCCTCGGAATTAATTGTTAGATGTATGTATTAAATATGAAAACTCACGAAACATAAACTTTTCCAAATCAAGCAGATTTATCAATAAATATTTATTAAGAAAACCCCAAACTTCGAACTCGAAGTAAACCTCGGATACCTGTGTAAGTACACACAACGATGAAAATTGTTGTCTTTTCTATAGCGCGTCATTAAAAACTGTTTTTATATACATATCGCAAAATAAAATGATTTTAATGTTATTACAATATATTTACTCTGAAAATGAACAATTTCTTTGTGTCATTAGTATAGAATTTCCTACAGCAAAAGAGACTGTTGACAACATATTTTAAAACAAGTTGCCTTAAAAATTAAAAGTCTCTGCGTTTTAAATTGATACGTTTCATGAGTAGAAACCTGACATACATCAGAAAGAGCCAGAAGAAGTTTACGTCTTTCTTCAGTAACGTGGCCATAATCACAGCTAGAAATGAGTAGACGTTGATGGGAGGAGAGGAGTTTATTTTACTTTAGATGCCGGACTGCTAGTTAGAAGTCAGTATTCGGAAGGTCCTGCGACCGGCAACCTCGACATAGGGTTTTCTTGGTTTCCCTGTGTCTATAAGCAAATGCTGAGATGGTTCCCAAGATTCCAAGTTGCTATTACATGCTTCTCATGCAACCCTCCCGACTTAAATTTATTAGTAACCAATTTCACATTTTGTATACATGTAAAATAACCACTGCCACCGGATGACAACCCAATTGCAGTTTATTACGATTATTATTATTATTATTACTTACTTACTTACTTACTCCATGGTGCAGAGTCCTTCTTGAGAAGCTAACTGTTTTGCAGCTAGTCAAGAAATTACCCGCATTTAACGGAACCCGAAGTTTCATTACCTCACACACAAGCGTCCGCCACCTGTCTCTATCCTGGGCCAGCCCACCAGTCCATATACCCACATCCCACCTCCTGGAGATCCATCCTAATATTATCCACCCATCTACGCCTAGGTCTCCCCAGCGGTCTCTTTCCCTCCGGTTTCCCCACCAACACCCTATACACCCCCCTCTCCTCACCCATACACGCCACATGCCCAGCCCATCTCATTCTTCTCGATTTTATCACCTGCACAATATTGGGTGAGAAGTACAAATCAGTAGTTCGAAGTACAACCACTCTCGATACATCGCTACAAATTTTAGTGAACAAAGAGCGGAGCTGTATTGTGGTAATTTTAAGAGCTGTTTTTACTCCTTGGAGGTAGTACACATGTTTCGATTAATAAAATCGATTTTATCTAATACTTCTTCTGAGTTTATGCGAACACATATCTCTCGATTGTTTTTAGATTGTTTCATTAGATGAATTAGAATCAGAATTATAATTCTTAAACTTACATACTTTTAAAATAACGCAATTTGGTAGAAAACACATGGTGCCCGAACGCATAGTTCTTAAGAATTTTCGAGAGAAAAAATGCCCGATACTAACCTTTGTTTATGGATTTACTGTATTATTAGGTCATGTCTAAGTTAGACCTTGGTAACTGTATTACACTGACCCACACTCTTACGGCAGTTCTACATTCATATGTTCGGTGTCGAGGCGTGGGGTTCACCGCTCCAACATTTTCATACACACAGACAACTGAAATCGTTTCCTCCGCGCAGTAAATCATGTAAACAGACAGCTTGCAGACCTGCATGTGGGCAGAAAATTTATATCGTGATTTTACTTCTCCCTCTGCACAGTTTACTTATGCCTTGCAACCGCTACGTTTGAAATACTTTAGCCCATTCAGGAAGCACTGCTGATACAAGCATGCTCTAATCATCTTCGGCTGCTTTCCGTATAAAGACTTGCAGCACGTCCATTGTAGCAGACGTTAAACATAGTTCTTGACAGCGGCTTTGTAGGTTCTGTTGTAACATGCCTGAACATTTAACTCCCTAAGGACGGGAATTAACCTGCATTACATTTACCAGTTCGGCTCACACCGCAAAGTCGTTGCTCTCCGACTTGGTTATAACAATCATTCAGCAAATATTGTACATCCAAATAATCAGTATTTTTTCCGAGATTCATACAAACCATAAATTTGCTGTGTGGACAGAATGAAGAATTTTTTATTGTTAAACTTGTTGGTATGTACAATAACCCCTAGAGCTTAAAGAGTTAAGAAGAATAGAGAGAAAGATTGAGAAAAGAGGTTAAGGGCTCCAGCCTTTTGTGCCTCTGCAAACAATATTTGCGCTATCAAATCAAGAAGAAACTGACGGACGTCATTTGCGACATTGTCGGGGTAAAGAGAAATTTGTGAAGGTATTTGTAGGGGAACCTGAAGGAAACATACAATTTGGAATGTAATTTGACGTAATTTAAATTTGGTTGCCACACATAAGTATATCCTTTTGTCATACTGGCCTAATGGTTGGAAACAATGTTTCGCAGCGAAATCAATCATCAGTGGTAAAGCGCTGAGTTGATGATGCAAAAAAAAATCCCTTAAAAATTCAGAGATACTGATAGCAGTAAGTAAAATATCATGCCAAAAGCAGTATACGTAACGACTTACAGTCCAGCGTCAAAAGTATCCGTAACCACATTTTCCTATTTTTGCGAAATCACAGTTCTTAAAAATTTCTCTTCTGTCTTTTGGACGTAATATGACCTAGAGTACAGGCAGCGACTTGGATTAAAAAGAATATGTGAAACGTACCAATGGACACCGTCCATCGGTAAAGACGTTTCATCTTCCGAGGACAAATATGTGTATGAATTAAGCTGGTACAATCTCTTGCTATTGTTATTGACCGCTGGTGTTGATATTTAACTCATTGTTGTCAACAAAGTTATTTTTACAAGCTACATCATATTTAATAAACATTATAAATACAGACGAAAGACAACTAGGAATGTAACATATTTAATGTAATTTACGTATTTTTGGCAAACGTTTCATTCTTTCTCAATCCGCTTATTTTTTTACGTATTGGTTTCATAAAGTACAGGTTACCACACTCTAGATTCCTGTCCCCTAATTTGAAAGTTCTGTGTATGTTTCTCAGTGCCCATTTTTATTAAGGCTTATACTTCTGGTTTCCTTAGTTCCCTCAAACAACTTGCTGTAACATTAATCTCAAACATATCACTATAAAACATGTGCAGAATTACATTGTTGACTGCGCTAGCGTCGTAGTTAGCCTTATAGTTTAAGAGTCTTAAATTATGGTAATGAATTGCAACAGAATTGTCTATATTCTGAAAAGGTACCAACGAATAAAGTTCTTTAAAAAAGTAGAGAAATATTTAAAACATTCTACAGTCTGCGAGAATAGAATGACACACTTAATTTATCTTCTCACAAATATTTTCCACCTACACTCATTAACATATTTTTTGTTGTTGTTGTGGCGCCGTGTCCCAACGAGGGCCATTGCTTTCTCATTTTTGAGGTTTCTAGATCACACAACGTCGCACCATAGTTAGTAGGACTCCTCTGGACTAGTGATAAGCTCGTTGCACAGAACTCTTCCTGCCAAGAGAAGTAACACTCACAAGAGACAAACATCCATGCCCCCGACGTTTTACCAACCCGCCGTCTCATGTATCGAGCGGCTGCAGAATTGCATTGCTCTGCCACCGGAATAGGTCCCTTAACACGAACTGCAAGTAAAATTCTCCCGATGTTTAATTAAGCAACACGCCTTAAAACGTATGGTTGAGTGTAGATATTTTTCCACGTGTTTTTGGTCTTTGTATCACACAGAGGTGAGCATCAATTTCGTGACCCTTTCGCTTTATTGCCTGGAATATCTCACAAAGTATCCAATGGGCAGGAGATTAGGTGACCCCCACAGCTGTTTTGGACACGATGGACCTGTTGGGAGGATTAAACCGCTGTGAGGTTATTTTAATTTCTCATGGACATTGATGGTAAGAGAGGTGAAGTTATTTTCCGGGCTTATTGCTAATAACGCAAAGCAAGAAGATAGATAGCTTAGGTCTTGCAGGTTCAAAAAATTACGTGAAGGAGAGGAATTTTGTAACTGGCAAGAAAGACGAACAATTTAAAATGCACAAGCTTATATTTCGGTTATTAATGAGATCGACAAAGTTTGGCACCAAATATACTTGAATTTAAAAAAAAACTGTTTATGACGCGTGACTACGTTCTGCAAGGACAGTATCCGAGGACACTGAATGTCCTCGTGGATATAAAATATATTCTGCTTATTATCAGAGTTTTATTCATTCACCAACTAATGCAGTAGTGACTTGTATTAAAAAATATTATAATTTACAATAAAATTTAGATTAAAACAGCTCTGACATGTTTCGGTGTTACAGTTACAAGATCATCAGGGATAGCATTAATTTGTGCTTACTAGTTTTCACATTCGTAACGTGCATCTTGATATTTTCAAAGTTTTATTTATTCACAAACTGATGCACTAGTGATCTGTCTTAAAAAAACAATATTAAAATTTACATTAAAATTGTGAAAGTTATATTCTGCTGAGTTAAATACCAGGACTTGAAGATGAATGGCGGGAATCTAGGTATCCTCCACAAATTTTTAACTTTGCTCCTTAGCCACATAAATCCGAGGAATGAAACACCGGTACCCACTGGATACGAGGCTGGATTGGTCTTAGCCAGTCTAGTCACTGTGGAGAAGGGAAAAATCTCTGGTCATGCCGGATATTTAGTTCCACTCTCTCCGTTTTACTGACCATATCTTAGTCACTGTTGAAAATCTAGGTCAACGTAAGAGTAAAGTATACAGCTATATATCTGTATGTGTGTATGTATATATATATATATATATATAATGAAACACATGTCATGGAAATAGAACACCTTTGGAGACTTAGGCACAGATGGTAGGAAGAATTAATATTACACGTCATATATTATATTGCGAGGATAAAATTGCAGGCAGTTTTGATGGGGTTAATTCATTGTGTTCGACGAATGGAAGATTCTCGTTTTACTGAACAAATATTGGCTACTCACTCCCAGGAACTTAATCTACTAAACAGCTTCTTTATGTCTTCAGCAGCTTTCTTCCCAGTGACATCGCGTGAACCTCTGGAGCCATCGTGGCGTGGAGATGCCCCTATGGCCTCTTTTAGAGCAGTAGCACGCGGCTTGGCTGTACGAAACGATGGGGTTGCTTAGGTCAAGTGTGGACAGAAAATAATGTAAATGGAATTTCCTGTCTTCTAAATCGCTGAACGCTTTTTACCAGTTGTTTACCTCGCAATTACGAGAAGAAATTTTGTAATTATTACGTTTACAAATAGCATCTACTTTTTAGAAGATTGTAGGTAATTATAGAGCAAGGGATGATATGAAGTTTAAAACTTTGGGGGGGGGGGGTAACATCCATCTCGGGCCAAGGTTACAAGATTACACAATTACACCCAGACACAACTCACTCGGTAGGACTCCACTAAATGAGGGATGACCCATCGCAGAGGCCTCTACAATATTCAAAACATTGAGACATTCATGCTCCCGGCGGGAAACAAACCCGCACTCCAAACAAGAGAGCGGCCACCGGAATCGGCTTCAATAGATTGGATTTATATTAAACAAATTGTTCACGGTCAATGATGAAACATCTTTACGCGTTTTCAATTTTCGGATTAATATATGTTTCATTATTACATGCCTTCTTTCGTCAGAGACTGAGTTACCATTATGTACTAATTAAAGCTAAAATTATCCTTGTGCATAATACAACACCACGTCGTGACGTATAGAAAATTGGAGGTAACAATCCTCGCATTTTTAATCTTGGCTTTAGAAGAAGAAGAGTCGTCTTAATCTCAGTCTAAGCAGCTTTATCTTATGAAAGGGACCCTCGGTATTCATTGGATATGAGATTGATAGTTGCAGGTGTTTGATGAACATTATTGAGGAAGAGATAAATATCTTTCTCCTGTCTGAATTCGCAAACAGACTTGTCGGTTTTCCAGCCCGTAACCCAGAAAATATATCGACTGAACTGTCCCTGTTTCACAGTGTTATTTTGAGGGAGAGTCCGTCGAAGTGACATCTGAAAACTGTCCACCGCCATCCGGAAATGGCCATCAAGGTTAGGTTTATAGTGACACGAAATTTTGCCACTTGATTATGGTGACACACTTTCTTGGCAATAAAGGGAACTCCTTGTGACGTGACTAATATATCTAAACGGAAGTACGAGGTACCTGGCCTTCTGACCTTGAACTCTGGGTGTGTCACATTCTGGAAAATATATTCGAAGGTTACAGAGTTCTACAAGAACTTCCCATATATCGTAACAACAAGGTTAGTTAATCACATGTCCTAATATACTGAACATGCTATGAATATTTAAGGTGAAACAAACTATCAAGAATTCTAGCCACGTGTAGTGAAAATAAAACTGCCTATAAAATACAAAAATAATGATTGTTGCTGGTAATTTGATTGCTAGAACATTTGCGTTTTATAACATACGAGTTTAGTAGATGGATTCTTCTCAATTTCAAAGAAGCAAAGTCAGTTACTATCTTGAGAGTAATAAAGCGGGATAAGATTAGTAAAACCTGTGTTACACCTATTGTACTTAAGACATATACAAAAATTCTAATAGGAAATCCTGCAAGGAAGGAGCTGCTGGAACGCCAAATTATCAAGTGAAACGTGACATTAAATTTAGTCTTAAAACTTGGTGTTTCATGATGCAGACTGGGTTTGTTCTGCTGAGGATAGAGGACAAATTATGAGTGTTGTTAACACCGCAGTGAAACTTTGGATGCAGTAATTGGAGCCGTAATTGTGTAAGTGAGCTACTGTTGTATCCTGAAGCAGAATTATGCTCCTTGGATATCGTCCCATTATCATTCTTGTATAGAAAGGAAAGAAGCTGCGACGCGTGTGCCTTTTGCTTTTATGTGAAACCTTCATACTGTTTTGCTTATCGCGGCAGTGGCCATTATTTATATTGTAGGTCCTCACGCCATGACCTACAAAGAGGTCTGTCTTCTGGGAAGTGAAACTTTACATTTGTCGCCTCGCATATTCAGGCCTTAGCAACTTACAGAATTTCAGAAATATTCCACTACAAGGTGTCATATACGTGTACGCCAAAAATTACATCCTTGATGTTCTAAATTCGCTTCATCTCTCAAAGATAAATAGTATTTTAGCAATAACATCATAATATTGAGCAGCAGCCACATAACAACAACATCAACAACAATAACAATAAGAAAATTTTTATCGGTTCAATATATCCTGCGTCCGCTGCCTTTATTTGTGCGTTATGTAATTTTATTAGATTTTTGGTGTCCTCATATTTCTGTATTCAAAGTTCTTTTACCTTATTGCGAGAGACAAGGACGTATGCTTCAGACGGACCAATACGGAAGTATTATTGTTATGCTAATTACGAATTATCACGTGCAATGTAGCCAACTACACTTTTGAACTTACTGATTCCAGGAACAGATTTTGCAAACGGAATATGTATTCAAGAGGGTTTTGGTACTTTTTCTTCATGTGGACTCTCATATCACCACAACATTTATTCTGTCTGTAATACTTAATAAACAACAGTTCTGGAAAGTTTTTCTGAATAACCTTAGGACACGCTAACGTGTAAATAAGTAACAATAAAAACCTCTTTCCATTATCACTTATTGGAAAATACTTTCATTTACTTCGTTTCAAACTACTTTATTACATTTCCAATAGCATTTTATGAACCTTTCCCTTGTGTTGTAACTTTCTCGTCTGTGACCATGATGGCTACCACTTCTTCGATTTTCACGCGTGGTATATCTTATTATAATAGAGGTATGGCAGCAACAAATATAAGACTAATTGTGCATGATAACAACACGAAATTCTTGGCATTTAAAAAGTGTATTACTCCAAATAAAATCTTAGTATATATATATATATAGTTTCTAACCCAGACACAATGGAACCTGTGCGGTGAGGTCCACATAACATTCGGTAGCTAGGTTGTCTCTGTCTTTATTCATATCATCTGTCAGGAACCTTGACACGCAGGTGTTTCCTTTACCACGGCCCGGTCGTAGCGGTGTCGGCTAATTTTAAACCATTAATCACAGTTGACTTGTAAGGCGATTTTAATATACGTACATGTGTGTTTGTTTCTGCTCTTCAGCGACCAACAAGGTTATGTAATCATCAGCGTCACGCACAATTCTCACTTATGTTGCTCATATGTGACATTTGTAACATGATGTTAGTGTGCTCTGAGCTATGGAGCTCACGAATTCATCAATATTAGATGTTACGGCACATGAAACTGGACAAGAAGACGCCGAGACTAATCAACAGCATGAATATGCTAACGGCCAGCCAAATATATGTCTGTATTTCATTTCGTCTGTTCATACCAACGGATACGCTATATTTTATTTTAATGTTTAAATAACCACTTTTAACGCTATATTTAAAAATATTCTCCCGTGTTCACATATTCCATCTACCCAGTCAGTGACCCTGCCTGAAGGTAGGACGTGCTTATATAATTCTACAAGTGTAATATTTAGATAATCAGCTGACATGAAAGTGATATATTAATTTTTTCCCGTTATCTTCACATGTAGCCTACTCCCTACCTTCTCCACAGCACAAATAGAAGTTATGAAGATCTGCGTTGCGCAACAAGATTATTGCTTCACAACAATAGAAAGTAACAACAATAGCCCACATGTCCGTTAGCGTGTAAATTAAACGGTCATCACGTGTATACGCCGTACATAGTGTACATATTGTATATCCCTTAGTCATGGTGGTTTAACGAGTAGATTATTATCTGAACTCTCTCACAGCAGCCATTATTGTGTAATACAAATATGTCAATTCTCCAGGTTTCCTCCACATGCTGGTTTAACATAAGACAAGCTGAGAGATAAAAAATGTGTATTATTAACACGACATAGGCAGCAGATGTATTAACCACTATGTGATAAATACATAACTCTGTATATTTTATGAACATATATGGGTGGATCTGTCTTCGTAGAATTATCTTGAGGGCCCAAAATACACACAGCAATGTAGTCCACATCTTCCAAATTGGTTATTTTGTACTTTCCATTCCACACTGTTCCTGATGGAGTAACTGCCATATTTTGATTATTTTTACCATATTGGATACTGGCTTCGTTCTGACGTACCTGAGGGATGTAATATACTTGTGTTCAGGTGGATGCCTCCATCCCAAAAAAAATGTTAAAAATGTGTTGTTATGTTCCTACAAACTAAATTATTTGATTCACAGCCCATGTACTGACGCTAGCAAATTGTGTTAATTGGCTGCATTCCTGAGAGAAAGGCTTTTTGACCCCTTTCCAACATATAACGACTTAGGTGTATAATTTCGAAATAGTATTTGTCTGTTCACTTACGTGCTTTACTCCATCTAGCGTTACACAATTTTCCCACATACCTTCCTTATGATTTTTTATTCTCATTAAATACCTTTCTTTTATTGTTGATGTAAATCTTGTAGCAAGAAAATTAGAATTGATTAAATGATACTCCTGGTTACTTGCGCTGTACAATGTAACTTAAATTCTTTCTTGAAAAGTTTACCAGTGAATAGTATTATATTATAATCACTATACCATTTTTCAGAAATGTTAAGTGGGGAAGGAAGGACAACATGGCTTAGTGCGCTACAATGCGACCTAGTTCCCACAGCTCGCAGTTCCCAAGCCAAAACCCTGTATCCAGTTTCAGCGACAAGTTAACTGCATTTGTCACATCACATTTCTTTACAGCGAGTATTTCAACACAGTTAATGTGATGCTTAATCCAAGTTAAAGTTGAACCGTTTCTTCGAACACATTTCTCCCTTACAGTACTTTCCCATTAACACAATACGGAGATGGAATTTTAATCCTCTTACAAACAGGCAGGTAATTCGTTCAGATTGTGGAAAAAGCGGTGTTTAGTGCATTATTTGTGTCCTTGTCGCCTAATGATCCGAGTTTCTATTCTCCAAAGGTGTACTGAGTCTCCTTTAATGCTACCGTCTTATAAGTACAAAAGTGTTCACATTTTATAGAGATGTTTATTGAAAATAAATTTGGAAGTTAAAAAAAGTTTGTATCAATTTTGAAATATGATACAGCTCTGTATTTTCAGTTGTCTAAAGACACTGTTCTAGTAGCAGATCTAAAGTGAATGGAAACATAACGACCAGCACCGACTGTGCAAAACAATGGAAGAAAGAGGAAGTGGTACTGATCTGGAGATCCCGAATAAAATCATGAAAACTATAGGATAGCCACCAATGTAGTCAACACTTGAATCGAGTAC
>Ga0131853_10009159_pt1 | contig 18089 bp, 15 predicted proteins | sample TergutLab28metaG_FD_92764 | JGI IMG/M metagenome (GOLD analysis project Ga0131853, IMG submission 92764) | Labiotermes labralis P1 segment gut microbial communities from Petit-Saut dam, French Guiana - Lab288 P1 (version 2) (version 2) | ecosystem: Host-associated > Arthropoda: Insects >... | reverse complement strand
GGGCGTAGGCCCATTCGTCGAGCAGGGTGCGGTTGAAGCGTTCGACCTTGCCGTTTGTCTGGGGTCGGTAGGGCCGGGTTCGTTTGTGGGTGATGCCGGCCGCGGCCAGGGTGTCTCGCCATGCGTGTGACAGGTAGCAGGCGCCGTTGTCGGTCAGGACGCGTTCGACGGTGATCCCGGCGGTGGTGAAGAAGGCGTGGGCGCGGGTCCAGAAGGCGGCGGCGGTTTCCTTCTTCTCGTCGGTGAGGATCTCGCTGTAGGCCAGGCGGGAGTGGTCGTCGACGGCTGTGTGGAGGTAGGAGTATCCGAGGTTGGGGCGGCCGGGGACTTTGCGTGGCCGGTTCGGGTCTCGGTGGGCGGACTTGTTGCGGCTGCCGGTGGCGCGGCCGAGGGCCTTGTGGCCGCCGCCGTCGGGGATGTTGCCGAGTTTCTTGATGTCGACGTGGACCAGTTCGCCGGGCCGGTCGCGTTCGTAGCGGCGGATCACGCGGCCGGTGGCCCGGTCGAGGTGGGACAGGCGGGCCAGGCCGAAGCGGGTGAGGACCCGGTGCACGGTGGCTGGGTTCAGGCCCAGCAGGTGGGCGATGCGGGCGGGTCCCCAGCGGCGTAGGACGCGGACTTTGATGATGCGGCGTTCGGTGCGGGTCGGGGTCCGGCCGGGCATGTGGTGGGGGCGGGAGGACCGGTCGGCCATTCCGGCCTCGCCTTGCTGGCGGTAGCGGTCGGCCCATCGCTGGGCGGTGGTCGGCGAGACCTGGAAGCGTTCGGCCGCACGCCGCAGCGGCCACTGGTCGTCCACCACGCAACGGGCAAGGCGTAGGCGCCCGGTCTCGGTCAGGGGTGCATTACGGTGAGGCACGAGGGCCTTTCTGGTCGCCGGTGCAGATGTCGCAATCCACACCAGGCCAGAAGGCCCTCACCTTTTCAAGATCACCCAGCGATGATCTCCGTCACCGTCCACAACCTCCCGAGACAGAACACCTAGGCGCGGAAGGCGGCGAGATCATGTCGATCATCCAGGTCGCCATGCTGGGCCACCTCCCCTACCGGGCGATGGCCAACGCCATCTTCACCCACCCGCTCCTGGCCGAGGGCCTCAACACCCTCTTCGGGATGGTCGACGCCTGAGACGGGATCGGTTCCAGACCGTCCTGGACGCGTCAGATCCGTACGACGACCTATCCCTTCGCCCGGCCCCCTTCGACGTGCGCGAGCGCATCGCCGATCTCGTCGAAGGGGTGGACGCGGTCGATGACGGGCTTCAGCCGGCCCTCGCCGACCAGGCGGCCCAGAACGTCGAGATCCGCACCACTGGGATGCATCCGCATCGGCCGGTAGGCGACGTTCCTGCGCTGGGCCAGGCGGCGGATCCTGGCGCTGATCAACCACGCACCGGCCACCCAGAGCGGGCCGAGGCCCACGTCGTCACGAGCCATGACGGGTGTGGTGACGCCCGCAACGGAGACCGTCGTGGGCCCGGCGGCGAGCCGCGGGACGTTCGGTGTGGCACGCCTCCAAGCCCGGGCACGCGCTTGCCGAACGCCCGAGCCGAGTTGGGTCAGTTGGGGGGCACAGCGGTCTCAGCACGATTGACCGCGTTGGCCAGCTGGACGCGGGACTGGACGCCGAGCTTGCTGAACACCATGCGCAGATGCGTGCCGACGGTGTTGATCGACACTCCGAGCTCGCGGGCGGCGGAGCGGTTGGAGTGTCCGTGCGCGATCAGCAGGGCCACCCGCCGCTCCGCGCCGGTCAGCGAGGCCCATCCGCTCTCCGGCCGGAGACCGGTCTTCGACCACTTGTCGCGTCGCGCGCCGGCGTCGCGCATGGTGTGCTGTACGGCGTCGCGGTAGACCCGCGCGTCCATCCGGTGGTAATCGTCCCAGGCCCTGTCGAGCATCTCGAGGGCCTGGCCGCGCTCTCCGTTGGCCAGCAGTGCGCGCCCGTAGACGTCCGCGCCATAGGCACGCAGGATCGGCCTGGGGCTTCGGGCGAGCACCTTCGCACTCTCGGCGATCATCGGGAAGTCGCCCTTTGCCCGTCCTCGAAGGTTCAGCGCGACGCCCTCGAAGCTCGCCACGCCTGGGTTGCGGGACGCGGCGAGTTCGGCGATCTGAACGACGATCTCGGAGAACGCTCCGTCCGAGCCCGCGGTGCCGATCTCGAAGAAGAGGCCCATCCAGCAGGGCCACAACGGCCAATAGCTGCACGAGGTGGTGGCCCCGGACGCGACCGGTCCGAGCACTTCGATGGCTCGGGCGATGTCGCCCTGGCTGGCCGCGAGCCAGCCGCGCATCACGGTCAGGCCGGGGGCGCGCACGCCGTCATCGGCGCCGATGAGCCGGTCTGCCTGTGCGAGGAGGGACGCGGCGGCCTGAGTGTTCCCGCGCAACAGCTCGACGGAGATCTGCACGATGACGGCGTCGAGGGCATACACCTCGCTACCGAGTTCCTGGCCGATTTCCAGCAGGGTCCGGCCCACCGCCTCGGCGTCGTCACTGCGCCCGAGGTAGAAGTCCTGCCACATCTGGGCGCAGTGGAGTGCAGGAAGGACCGACCGGGTGCTGCTGCAGTCGGCGCGCACCTCATCGAGCAACAACTGTGCGTGGTCGTAACGGTCGAGGAACTGCAGCGAGGTGATCTCCTCTGCGAGCTGCTGGGGTCCGGCGAGCGCACGCAGTTCTCGGAAGCTGCTCAGGGCGTCCTGGTGCCGGCCTTCGTTGCGGGCGGACTCCCCGACGGCGTGGAGGGCCAGGATGATCGCGTCGGGATCTCCACTCGCCCTGGCGAGCGTGAGCGCCTTGGCGGCCCCGCGCGCCCCGCGCTCGCCCGTCAGGAGCCGGGTGTTGGCCAGGGCGCGCGCGGCGGTGAGGCGAGCGCTCACGGCGGGAGTAACGGCGTCTGCGCGGAGCACCGGTTGGATGCGCGCCAGCAGCTCGCCCAACCGGCCGCCGAGCCACAGCGCCCGTGCGGCCTCGCTTTCGACAGCGCCGACCAGGTCGGCGTCGTCCACTCGGGCCAGGAGTGCGTCGGCGACTGCGATCGCCTCTCCGGCGCGCTGGGTCTGGCACAGGACCGACAGGCAGCGTCGCCCGACGCCGAGCCATTCGGGCTGCTCCGGCCGCACGGTGCGGAACGCGAGCGTGGCCAGGTCGCCTGCGTCGTGGGGACTGGCCGCGGTCACCTCCTCTGCAGCGGTGAGCAGGATCAGGGCGCTGTCGACGTCCCCGCGGGTTGCTGCCGCCCGCGCGTGCGGCGCGGCGAGTAGCGCCTGCCCGGCGCTCAGATGGTGTTCGGCGAACCGCACGTGCAGGGTGCGCAGGGTCCGGTCGGGCATGGCCGCGCACACAGCCTCGCGGACCAGGTCGTGGCGAGTCGTCAGGTTCCCGTCGCTGACGGTGATCAGTCCGGATTCGAGCGCTGCCGCGAGCGCGCCGTCGCGTCCGGTGCCGATGGGGTGCGGGACCAGCCGCAGTGCTTCGTGTGCGGCGACGGCGGGCCTGCCGACGGCCACTACCTCGATGAGGGCGCGGGCGGAATCGGGCAGGTCGAGCAACCGGCGGGCGATCGCCGCCCCGAATTCCTCGGGCACGGTGTCGGGCTCGTCCAGGGCGGCCGCGCGCGCGAGGTTGTCCAGGACGTCGATGGCCAGCAGGGGGTTGCCGGCGGATGCCTCCAGGAACCGGCGCGTGCGCTCGTCCGGGGGGCGACCGAGGCGATCCCGCGCCACGGCCGCCAGATCGGTGGACGTCAGCGGGGGAAGGCGGATGTGTTCGAGCCGGGTGTGCGCGGAGCCGAGGATGTCGGCGTCGTCTTCGCGTGTGGCGAGGAGCCAGATCACGGGAAGGCCCAGCAGGCGGGTGAGCAGGGTGCGGATGACGAACTTGCTGACCTGGTCGGCCCACTGGACGTCGTCGATCGCGATCAGGACCGGCTTGTCCGCTGATGCTCCCTCCAGAGCGGAGGCCGTGCGCTCGACCAGGAGAAGCGGCTCGTGGTGGAGAGCCTCGACGATGCTCTCGTACGCCTCGCGGTCGACCAGTGGTGCGCGGCCAGCCCGTAGCGCGGTGATCACGGGGGCGCCGGGGGTCACCTGCTCGATCGGGTCGCAGGTTCCGAGGGCGGCTCGCACCTGCATCCGCTCGGCCTGCCGGCAGAGTTCCGCGAGGAGCGAGCTCTTCCCGATTCCTGCGGGCCCGCTGACGAGCACCACGCCTCCGGCGCCATGCCGTTTGGCGGCGTGGATCATGGCCAGGGCACGTTCCATCGGCTCGCTGCGGCCGCGCAGCGGTTGCGGCTGCATGCGCACCACTCCTTGCCACGTGAGGGTCGGGTCTTCGAACGAATCGATCTGCGGGCCTGCCGTCCCCGTCCGTCTGCGCGGGACAACGATCAAGCGGCCTTGATGTGCTGAATGATCCAGCGGGGAAGGCACGAGGCCGGCGCCCCTGCGGGGGGCCTCAGCGCACGCGGTAGCCGAGGTCGTCCACCAGCGAGCGGACATCCACCTCCGGCAGCGTCCACGGGAGGAAGATCACCCGGTAGATGATCGGGGCGACGACCCGGTCGATGACGTCATCGCCGGTGAAAGCGGCGCTGGGGCGGGCGGCGAACGACGCGGCTTCCGCGCGGCGATCACGCAGGCAGTCCGACTCGCCCTCCCCGGCCGCTGCGGCCCCTCCGCGCAGGAGGGCCGCGTTCACCGGGGTGCGGTAGTGATCGACGAGTTCCTGCGCCCAGGCGGTCATGTCAGTGCGCAGGTCACCGCTGTCACCGAGGGTCCGATCCGGGTCGAGACGATACGTCGCCAAGTCGTTGATCATGGTGCTGGCATCTCCCCACCTCCGGTAGATGCTCGAATGGTTTACTCCCGCCCGTTCCGCGACCATCGGGATGGTCACGGCGTGGCTTCCCCGCTCGGCGACCAGCTCCTCGACGGCTTTGCGGATCGAGCTCAGCACCAGCGCGCTGCGCCCGCCCGTCCGACGCCGCGGAGACGGTTCGCTACCCATAGCTCCCAGGCTAACGCACATGGCTTGGCAATAAGCACTTCCGGTTCCCTCACATGTTCAGGTGAGGGAACGGAAACCCCCGTGGGGCGAACATTGCCGTGTAGGCCCAGACCGGCATCGGAGAGCGTCGAGCCACCCATCGCCGAGCCCTCCGGATCAGCACTCGCACGATGTTCAAGGGAGTGTTCACATGGCTACCGGAACCACCGAGAGCACCGCCGACACCAGTCGGCGGAACAGCCGCTACATGGCTCTCCCGAACAGGACGGTCACCGGTGCGAACGCAGTCGAGTACGCCTATCGGGATACGGGCGGGAGCTTCGGCGGCGTCCCGCTCGTCCTGCTCCAGCACTTCCGCGGAAACCTCGACAACTGGGATCCCGCGCTCGTCGATGCCTTGGCCTCCGCCAGGCGTGTGATCGCCTTCGACAACACCGGGGTCGGCGGCTCCAGCGGCGGTACGCCGAACACGGTGGAGCAGATGGCCGCCGACGCCATCGCCTTCGTCGGCGCCCTTGGCCTGGACCAGGTCGACGTACTCGGCTTCTCCATCGGCAGCTTCGTGGCACAGCAGATCGCACTCACCAGGCCGAGCATCGTCAGGCGCCTGGTCCTGGCCTCATCGGCGCCGCAGGGCGCGGCGGGAATGCACGGCTGGGCACCGGAGGTCATCGGCGCCATCGGCACGCCCGACACCGGCGCCCAGGAAGTCCTCGACGTCTTCTACGCCCCCTCACCGGCGAGCCAGCAGGCCGGCCAGCAGGCACTGCAGCGCATCTTCGCCAGGACCACGGACCGGGACACGCCCACTTCCTGGGCCACCCGGGAGGCGCAGTACGACGCCGTCTGCACCTGGGGCATCCCCGACCACGGCCTGCTCCAGCGGCTCGGCTGCCTGGAACTGCCAGTGTTCGTGGCCAACGGGGACAGCGACCCGATGATCCTTCCGCACTACTCCTACCTGCTCGCCGGTCTGATCCCGCAGGCCCGGTTGAAGATCTACCCCGACTCGGCCCACGGCTTCCTGTTCCAGCACCACGCCGAGTTCGCCGCCGACGTCGAAGCGTTCCTGGCCGATCCGCGACAGCCGGACCAGCCGGGGTGAGCTTCCCACCGCCGCGTGCGGGACAGCAGGGGCGGATCGACATGGCGGGGGACCTCCGGCGCCGGGCTTCTCTTCGGGCGGCAGGCGCAGACGGGAGAAGAAGCACTATGACGGATCTGCTCGATGAACTCGTGGACGCTCACGGCGGACTCGGCCGCTGGAACGAACTGCAGACGGTGTCCGCGCACCTTCGCCAAGGAGGCGTCGTCTGGGAGCTGAAAGAGCAGGAGGGCCTGCTCGACGACGTCTACATCACCGCCGACCTGCACGAGGAACGAGCGTCGCACTACCCGTTCGGCGCGACCGACCGGCGCAGCGCCTTCACCCCGGCCCGAGTCGCCATCGAGACCATGGACGGCAGCGTGCTCGAAGAGCTGGACCGGCCGCGGGAGTCGTTCTCCGGTCACACACTGGAGACACCGTGGACCACCCTCCAACTGGCCTATTTCGCCGGTACCGCCATGTGGACCTATCTCACCCAGCCCTTCACCTTCACCCTGCCGGGCTTCGAAACGAGGGAGCTGGACCCCTGGCAGGAGAACGACGAGGAGTGGCGGCGGCTCCGCGTGGTCTGGCCGAACCACCTCGCCACCCACAGCAGCGTGCAAACCGTGTACGTCGGGGACGACGGCCTCATCCGGCGTGAGGACTACGATGTCGACATCATGGCCGGCAGCAGGGGCGCCCACTGCTTCACGCACTACACGCAAGTAGCCGGCATCGCACTCCCCACCCGGCACCGCATCGTGCCCCGCGCACCCGACGGACGGGCGCTGCCCGACCCGCTCCTGGTCTCCATCGACGTCGGCGACATCACCCTCACCTAGCCGCACCCGCAATCCACCAGAGGGGTCAGCAGTCATGTCCACGGACTCTCTCGACTACACCGTCCACGTCTCCGACCCGGTCCCGCTCAGCGTCACAGAGCCGCTGCCCAACGGCGAGATGCGCACCTTCCAGCCGATCTCGACAACCCTCATCCACGGCGAGCGCGACGCCGTTCTGGTGGACCCGCCGTTCACCATGCGGCAGATCGAGGATGTCGCCGCGTGGGTGGCCGCCGGCGGGAAGAACATCACCGCCATCCTCGCCACCCATGGACACGGTGACCACTGGTTCGGCGACCGCGAGTTCTCCCAGCGGTTCGATGCGCCGATCGTGGCCACTGCCGGCACGATCGCCGTCATGCACGGCAACGTGGAGGCTCGGCAATTCGTCTGGGACAGGCTGTGGCCCGGGCAGATCCCGGACGCCCCGGTCACCGCCGTCACCGCACCGGACACCACCCTCACCCTCGAAGGGCACGAAATCCGCCTGGTCGACGTCGGCCACACCGACACCGAGCGGACCAGCGTCGTGCACGTGCCGGACCTCGATCTGGTCATCGCCGGTGACGCGCTCTACAACGGCGGCCACGTCTTCATCGGCGAGTCGGCCGGGGGCGGACTCGACGCTTGGCGCGGCGCCATCCGCACCATTGAGGCACTGACGCCCCGGCACATCGTCGCCGGCCACAAGGACAAGGACCTCGACGACAACGCCGACCGCGTGATTTCCGAGACCCGCCAGTATCTCGACGACGCCGAGGCGTCGCTGGCCGAGTGCTCCTCCGCGACCGAGTTCTTCCGCGCGATGGTCGAGCGCCACCCCGACCTCCCTTACGGCAGGACCCTCCTGTGGGTGGGTGCGAAGACGATCTACGCGCTGCGCGAGCCCGGCGCCGACACGGCCGCCGCGGCTGTGGGGGGCTGGTTCTAGCCCCCCCGCCACGTCCCGGCGCTCGCGCAGGGGCGCCGGAGTCAGTAAGCAGCCATGGAGGTCAGCGGTGAACAATCCGATGGAGAGAGCACCGGCGTCACGCGGGCACCTGGGAGGTTCAGGCCCCGCGACGACGCACGTGATCGTGTTGCCGGGAGGAGGCTATGCGTCTCATGCCGCGCACGAGGCAGAGCCGGTCGTCGGGTGGCTCTCCACGCTGGGCCTGTCCGCGAGCGCATTCCGTTACCCGCTCAATGTGCGTCATCCCGAGCCCCTCCTGGCGCTGCGGACGGAGATCCGCCGCAGGCGGGATCTGGGGGCCGACCGCATCGGGGTGATGGGTTTCTCAGCCGGCGGTCATCTGGCCGGCCTGGCCGCGCTCGCGCCCAGCGACGATCCGGGCGAGTCGGTGCAGTTCGCCGTCCTCGGCTACGCGATCACGTCGATGGAGACCGAGACGTACCGGCCCTCCCGCCTTATCCTGCTCGGCGAGGACGCCTCACCGGAACTGCGCCGCCAGACGTCCCTGGACGCGCTGGTGACCGAGGCGGCCCCGCCCTTCTTCCTCTGGCACACCGCCGAGGATGTCTACGTCCCTCCGGAGCACTCCTACCGGCTCGCGGCAGCCCTGGCCCGACACGAAGTCCCCCACACCGTGCATGTCTTCGCCCACGGGCCGCACAGCCTCGGTCTTGCCCTGGGTGCCGGCGACGCTGCCACCTGGACCAGGTTCGCGGAGTCCTGGATTGCCGAGCAGGTGCGCCGACCGCTCCAAAGCGGAGTCTGAGCGCCTTTCACCTTGCCCCGTTCGATTCGCCGCGGGGCCACATCCCACGTCACGCCCGTCGGTCGCTCACCTCTTTGGGTGAGGGAAACGGGCGCGTCAGCCGAGCAGGATAGATGCTGCGAAGGCGCGTTGGGCCGCACGCGTCTGCCCACAGGAAAGGGGCCACCGGATGGATGACGTCGCACAGGGCAGGAATCCGTCGTGGCTTCCGGCATCGCTGCTCTCCAGCGAACACATGAGGAGGCTCAAGGAGCTCGGAGTCGAGCACACGATGGACGCCGGCGAGGTCCTGTTCGCCGCAGGGGACGCCTCGTACGACTTCTTCGTGGTGCTGGAAGGCTCGGCGGACATCGTCGAGCAGTTCGGTGCCGCCGAACAGCGGCTGGTCGCCTCGTTCGGCCCCGACGAGTTCCTGGGCGAGATCGGCATGCTCACCGGGGAGCGGGCACACTTCACCGGTGTCATGAAGGAGCCGGGCCGGGTCCTGCGTGTGCCGCTGGCCCGGATTCAGGAGCTGATCGAAGAGGACGCGGGGCTCAGCGACTACATCCTGCGCACATTCCTGGAACGCCGCGTCAACCTGTTGCGCAGAGGCGCCGGGCTGACCGTGATCGGTTCGCGGTACGACGAGCGGTGCCGAGCGCTCCTGCAGTCGTTCTCGCTCAGCAGGATGGGCGTGACCTGGATGGACCTCGAAGACCAACCGGAGGCAGAGGCGCTGCTGCGGGAACTGCGGGTGCCCGTGACGGACCTGCCGATCGTCCTGATCCCCGGCCGGCCGCTGCTGCGCAATCCCCAGCCGGCAGACATCGCCGCGGAGTTCGGGGAACCGCCGAGCTCGGCTGAGGACGCTGCGGATGCCTGCGACCTGCTCGTCGTCGGTGGCGGCCCAGGAGGTCTGGCTGCCGCGGTCTACGGCGCGTCGGAAGGACTGCGCACGGCCCTCATCGACGCCGCCGCCTTCGGCGGCCAGGCGGGGACGTCGTCAAGGATCGAGAACTATCTCGGATTTCCCGCGGGACTGTCCGGTGCAGAACTGGCCGCCCGCGGCGCCGTCCAAGCGGCGAAATTCGGTGTCCAACTCCACCGCAACGCCCGTGCGTCCCACTTCGCCAGCCGGGGCGGGCTGCACGTCGTCGCCTGCGCCGACGGGCGTACGTTCCGCGCCCACAACGTCATCATCGCCACGGGTGCCAACTACCGACGCCTGAACGTGTCCGGTATCGAGGACTGGGAAGGCAACGGCGTCTTCTATTCGGCCACGGTCGCCGAGGCGAGACACGCGGTCGGACGGCCGGTCGCGGTTATCGGAGGCGCTAACTCCGCGGGCCAAGCGGCGATGTTCCTCTCCCGGACCTCGGATCCCGTGCACCTCCTGGTCCGCGGAGACGACCTGGACCACTCGATGTCCCGCTACCTGATCGACGCCGTCGCCTCCAATCCGAAAATCGACGTGCGGCTTCGGACGGAGGCAGTCCGAATCACAGGGGACTCGTCGGTCACCGGCCTCGACGTCGTGGACCGGGCCGACGGACAGCATTCGCCTCTGGACGTCGACGCGGTTTTCGTGTTCATCGGTGCGACACCGTGCACGGACTGGCTCGAGGGCCAGCTGGCCACCGACGCCGACGGTTTCCTCCTGGCCGGGCACGACCTCGATGCCACACGAACAGGCAGTCGCGCGCCCTTCGCCTTCGAAACCAGCGTGCCGGGCGTGTTCTGCGTCGGCGACGTCCGCAGCGGAAGCGTCAAACGCGTCGCCACGGCGGTGGGGGAGGGTTCCGCCGCCGTGCGCCTGGTCTTCGAACGACGCCGCATCGACGGAACCCAGATCCTTTCGTCCTAGTACTCCAGTGTGACTTCGCGATCTTGTAGGTCGGTTGGCTGCGTGAGCAGCGGAGAGATTGCTGGCCACCGCTCGGTAGGTCAAGGTCATGGACACCGGCGAGACCGGCTCTGCGAAACAAGCACCTGCCCTGAATTGGCAGGACGCGTCAACGCTGCGATGGGTCGAGCGGCCCGACGACGTTGATGCCGCCTTCAATCGGGGAGAGCCGCTGGTTGGGGTGGCTGTGATCGCCTTGGCGTTGAACCACGACAGCGCGGATGCGATTTTGCCCCAAGTCGCTCGGGCGATGGTGGCTGCTGATCCGGAGATCCGCCGTCAGGGCGTTGTCGCCCTGGCGCACGTCGCCCGGCTGCACCGCTCGGTGGATCAGGGATGCGTCGATCTACTGAAGGGCTTTCCTCGCGGCAACGAAGCCGACGATGACCTGTGGTCCTTTGTGGATCACCGGATGCTGCCGTGGTGGCTTTGGCGGTACCACGCCGGCCAACGATTGCTCTGGTTGGTCCGTGACAGATGGCGGGGTTGAGGTGCTGGCCGATTGCGGGAACGAGAACGGCCACCGCGTGATCATCAAGGGTTGTGTGGACTCATGATGATCGTGCGGTGGCCACGGGCCGCACCATAGACGCCACCCGATGGCGGGCGATGTTCGACCAGGCCGTGGCCCGGTTCGCGGGCCGGTTCCGCCGGGTCGAGCCTCGGGCGACGGCCCGTGCTTACCTGTTCGGACTTCTGTCCGGCGTCGAGAGGAAGAACTGCTGGCAGCTGGCCGAGCAGGCCGGCTACGCCCGTCCCGGGCCGATGCAGCGGCTGCTGCGAACCGCACGCTGGAGCGCCGATGACGTCCGCGATGATGTCCGTGCCTACGTCGTCGAGCATCTCGGCGCCGACGACGGCGTTTCGGCGGCAACGTCATCCAGACCGGCACCGAATCATATCGCCCTTGCCAGCACCCGAGCCCGAGCCGCCGAGCAGGACGCGAAGGTCGGCTGACACAGCGGTGCCCCAAGCCAGGGAAATCGTTCGCCGTTCGCTCGTCGTGCGGACATCCTGGTGATCATGATGAGCATGCAGGACGTTCACAAGGTGCTGGCTGCCCTGGAAGGCAGCGGGCTCACCGCCTGGGTCGACGGCGGTTGGGGCATCGACGCTCTGCTGCAAAAGGCGACGCGGAACCACTCCGACCTTGACCTCGTTGTGCTCCTCTCCGAGATTTCACCAGCCCGATCCGTCCTAGCCAACAGCGGCTACCACGTGGTGCTGCGGGACTGGCTCCCGACCGCACTCGCTCTCGCCGACGACGAGGGCCGTGAGGTTGATCTCCACCCCATCACGCCCACCCCGGATGGCGGAGGCAACCAGACCCTCCCCGATGGCGACACCTTCCACTACCCACCTCCGGCCACCGGTGTTATCGGAGGGCGAGTAGTCCCCTGCGTCGACCCTGCCACCCAAGTCCACTGCCATCTGGGTTACGAACCGTCCGCAAGGGACCGCCAGGACATGCTCCACTTGCGCAATCGTTTCGGCGTCGACCTTCCCTACCCTTACCACGACATCACCCCGCAGTAGGAGCAAGAAAGCACCGCCATGACACCGACCCGCCGAAAGCGGTGTCATCTCTCACCGACCTTCGCGGTCCCGCATCGGCCCAGCGGTGCCCAGAGTCGCTGACATGCGGTGTCCGTTCTCGTTTGCGATCGAACGGGAACGGGAACGAGCCGTCATCTGTCCAGGAATTCCCGCCAGATGTTGCCGCCTTCGACCCAGGTCCACCTACCGCCCCTGGTGCTGCCGCCGCGGTTCGTGGGGCGGACCTCGGTGCCGCGGCCAGGCCCGTGCGGGGGGGTCGTGGTGGTGCCGGTAAGGGTGGGCGGGGGGGCGGCGGTCGATGCGGCGCCGAAGGGCCTCCCGGCGTGCTGAGGCGCCCGGTGCGACGTCGATGTGGCGCGGTGGCGGCACGCGCCGGGCGCGGGGTGCAACCACCGGCTTGGGCGGGCGTGTCGCGGTCGGGGCGGGCACGGAAGATGGCATTGCCGGCGCCGCCGATGCGGGCGCCGTCGAAGAACCGAGGGCCACTGGCGGCCGCGCTTCTGCCGAGTCACCAGATTCTGGTGATGACGTTTCACCATTCCGGCGGGGAGCTTGGTAGCGGCGTCGGCCGCCCGGGCGGGCGCCCCATCCGCTCCGAGCAGATACCCGACGAGCGACCGGACCCCGACGAAGCTGAGAGAACACCATGGTCCGCCAGGACACCGCCGCACGCCCTCCTCGTCAGCAGCTGATCCCTCGCGACACTCTGCTGGCGAGGCTGGACGCGGCCGCGTTGGGCAAAGTCACCGTGATCGCCGCACCTCCGGGCAGCGGCAAGACATCGCTGATCCGCGCCTGGACGGAGAGTTCCCGGGGGCGGCGCCGGATCGCCGGCGTGCAGGTCCAGCGAGGCCGGCGGGACGCCCAGCTCTTCTGGCTGACGATGCTGAACACCGTACGGGATCCGGCACTGACGTCGAATAGCACCGAGGCGGTCACCCCGGCCCTGGAGTTCGACGCCGAGGACATGGTCGACCGGGTGCTGGCCGAGCTGGCCGAAAGTGATGACGGCGTGACGCTGGTCATCGACGACGTCCACGAACTCGTCTCGCCGAACGCGTTCGACCACCTGACGCGGCTGTTGACAAACCTCCCCGACGGAACGAACGCGGTCCTGGCCACACGCCACGATCTGCCGCTGCGCCTGCACCGGCTCCGGCTGGCCGGCGAGCTGACGGAGCTGCGCGCCGCCGACATGCAGTTCACCGAGGCCGAGGCCAAGGCACTGCTCGAACAGTCCGGCGTCATGCTGTCGTCGCAGGCCGCATCCTTGCTGCATCAGCGCACCGAGGGATGGGCCGCGGGACTCCGGCTGGCCACGTTGGCCCTCGCCGGCCACCCGGACCCGGATCGCTTCATTGCGGACTTCAGCGGCAGTCGCCGGGACATCGCGGACTACCTGATGGCAGAGATGCTCGACCGACAGCCCGACGACATCCGTCACATGCTGCTGCGCACCTCTATCCTGCAGCATGTCAACGGCGACCTCGCCGATGCCCTGACCAGCCGTGTCGGATCCGAGCGACATCTTCTGGACCTCGAAGACGCGAATATGTTCGTGGTCTCACTGGACTCGAAGCGAACATGGTTCCGCTACCACCATTTGTTCGCGGACCTGCTTCGTCTGGAACTGCGCCGGACCTCGCCGGCTGAGCTGCCGGCCCTCCACCGCCGCGCCGCCCAATGGCTCTCCGAGAACGGCCACATCGTCGAGGCGGTACGGCACCGCCAGGCGGTCGGCGACTGGCCTGCCGCGGCCACCCTGCTCATCGACCACGCCTTCGGCATGATGCTCGACGGTCAAGAAGAAACCATGCAGTCACTGCTGGCGGCCTTCCCCCGGCACCTCGAAGCTGGGTTCGGCGAGCTGAACATGGTCCGCGCGATGGCCAGCCTGGCTCACGGCCAACTCGGTGCCGCCGCAGCAGACCTGTCCGCCGCCGAAACCAACGTGGACAACGCCCCGCCGCAGCGCGCCGCCCGCCTCCAGGACACGCTGGCCTCTCTCAAAATGGGACTCGCACGGCGCCGCGGAGACCGCGTCGAGGTTCTGCGCCAGGCGCAGTTCCTCACCTCGCAAGAACAGCCCCCAGGTCCCGGCGAAGCCGTGGCGCGCGGAAGTGACCTACGAGTCATGGCGCTGCTCAACGTGGGAACGGTCGAATGGTGTTCACTCGGCCCAGCCGAGACGTGGTCACAGGTCACGCGCGCGGGAGAGAGCAGCTTGCGGGACGGCGCAGACCTCGCCAGGCGACTACGCCGGCCCTACCTGGAGCTGGCCTGTCTGGCCCAACTCGCGGCCGCCGGTACCAGACTGCCCACGTTCTCCGAAACGCGCGAACGTTGCGACAAAGCGGTCGCCCTGGCCGAAGTGCACGGGTGGGGCGATGCCGCAATCCTCGCCCCCGCGCTGGTCACCCTGGCCTACGCCCTGCTCTGGACCGGAGAGCTCGACGAGGCCGACCTCTGGCTGCCACGCGTCGATCAGGCACTGGCCGCGGACAGCGGGCCGAGCGTTGGGCTCGGGCTCCACCTCATCAAGGGGATGGCGCACGCGGCCCACGGTCGGTGGCCCGAAGCCGGCGAGGCGTTCGAGCGCGCCCGGGAGAGGCAGTCGCAACTCACTGAGCCTCACGCGTTGAGCGGCTTCGTCTACGGCTGGGCGGCCGTCGCCAGTATCCGGGTCGGCACGGCTGAGAGATCTCACGCGCTGCTCGACGACTTCCTGCCAGCCCTGGTCGGCTCCGGCGAGATCCGCAATGCCCAAGCCCAGTTCGAGGTCGCCCGGGGCCATCCCGACCAGGCACTGGCCACGCTGGCCCCGGTTGTCGACGGTACCAACCCCTGCGTACATCCCGCCGCCCTGATCGAGAGCCACCTGATCCGAGCGCTGTGCCACCACCAACGCGGCGAGTCGCGAAGCGTGTTCGAAGCCCTCGAAGAGGCCCTCGACCTGGCGGGACCGGAGCGCGTCATCCTGCCCTTCCTGATGACGGACACCAGTGAGTTGCTGGAAGCGATGCCGCCGAGCCGCACGAAGCACCCACAGCTGCGTAACGCGATCCTGAGCGCGCTGGGTAGCACGATGACGGCACCAACCGCAGCCGAGTCGCCTGGTGAGGATTTGAGCCCTTCGGAGCTTCGGGTTCTGCAGTTCCTGCCGACCAACCTGTCGCGGCCGGAGATCGCCAGCCAGCTACATGTATCCGTCAACACCGTCAACACCCACGTCCGCAATATCTACCGCAAGCTCGACGCCACCGACCGCACGTCCGCCGTGCGACGGGCCCATGAACTGCGAATGGTGGGCGCTCGCCCGCCGCACGAGTAGCGCCCCGTTGTCCCTGGCGTCCGATGCCTGCGCCGGCTTCGGATGCCAGTGGTCGCGCGGACTATCCGAGGCTGTCAACGAATTCGCAGATCAGCTGACTGAGCTCCGTAGGGGCCTCGATCATCAACGCGTGGCCCACCCCGGGCACCACCTGGACTTCGTCACGCCACAGCGTCGGCATGGCCACACCCTGCACGTACCCCAGATTCACGAGCTGATCTTGCTCGCCGTGCAGCACGGCCAGCGGGCGGTTCATCCGGCCGACGGTCTTGACCTCGTCTGCGAACCGGCCAGCCTGGATACTGGCGCCCAACCCGGTCCGCGCGGCGGGGTCCGTCGCGAGAATGTCCGTCACGAACCGGTCGGCGGGGATGGGCGAGTTCGGCGCCAGGAAGCTGCTGGAGTAGGTGAGGGCTGCCTCCACTGTGACATCCGGGGTGAACCCGACGTCGAGGGCCTGGTTCGGCGAGAAGGCTCTTCCGAGGTCTGCTCCGGTGCCGATCGGTGGAGTCCCGAACACCATGAAGCCGGCAGCTTCGGTCAGGTACGGCATAGCCTCGAACGCCACGTGCCCGCCCAGGCTCCAGCCGATGATGGCGGCGTCCTGGGCGCCGACCTGCTCGAGAAACCCTGCCAAGGCTGCCGAGTGCCCCGGGAGCGAGTAGTCCTCAAGGCTCCGTGCGGGGGCGGACCGGCCGTGGCCCGGCAGGTCGAGGGCCAAACACCGGTGGCGTCGGCCCACCTCGTCTTCCAGAACCTGGCGCCACACCTGCGAGGACGACGAGTTGCCATGGACCATGACGACCGAAGGCCCGCTTCCCGCCGTCGACATGAAGGTGATGGCTTGTCCGCCGACGTCGATGTGATCTTCTTCGAGCATGTGTCTCTCCGGGGACCGAATAGGAGAAGTGTGACTACAAGCGGTCAGCGCGACATCGTTGGCCGCATCTACCGAGACCTCTCGAGGTCGGTTCCGGCGAACTGCGCCGGAACCGACCTAAATGAGTCGCTCCTCCGTTCTCTGCTCGGTTGTCCAACCTCGTTGAGGCGCTGGACAGCGTGCTACGCCGTCGTCTTCTGGTGTGACGCGCTGCGGCGTCCCAGCAGAGCCCATCCGGAGGCTGTGACCCCTAGCCCGACCAGGATCGCGAAGACCAGCACGGTGTCCGGCGCGGTCGCGCCCTCGTCGAGGGCTATCCCGGCACCGATCACCGGCACCGACAGGCCGATGAACAGGACGATCAGCAGGGCGGAGGTCATCGCCAGCCGGTACTGCGGCGCTGTGGTCTCCAGGACGAGGCCTGTCGTGCCCTTGAACACCGCCCCCGCGCCGGCGCCGATGAGCGCGCCGGAGATCAGGAACAGCGCGAGGCTCGGGCTGGACAGCCGCACCGAGACGGCCATAGACACCAGCCCGACGAGCATCGACCCGGTCCCGAAGGCAAGGACGCGGGAGGCCGGCCACGAACCGGTGGCCACCTGCGAGATCACCCCGCTGGTGAACACCAGGAACAGCGTCAGCCCGGAGAGCGCGTGCGAGGGATGGTGCAAGGTGACTGAGAGGAAGAGTCCTGACAGCCCCGCGAACAGCCCGTTGGCAGCGAACGCGGCCAGCGTCGCGGCCGCGGCCGGGATCGGGAGCCGCGGGCGCGGCCCCTCCGCCGCCGGCGTCGAGGGCAACTCCGCTCCCGACGTCGCGGCGTCGCCGCGGCGCGTCACCGATCCCGTTTCCGGCACCGGCGCCAGGGCCGCCAGGGCCACGGCACCGAGCCCGACCATCACGAGGTGGGACAGTGTCAGCGGCCACTTCGCAAACTGGGCCAGGACCCCGGCCAGCAACGGCCCGATGCCCAACGCGCCGACGTTGACCGACGTGCCGATGACCCTCGCCCGCGCCACGTCGGCCCTCGGATCCGCGCGCAACCGCAGCTCGATCAGGAACGTGATGGCGGTCCCGGACGCGAGACCGACCGCCACCCCGGTGAGGAGCCGCCCGGCCACCAGACCGGGCAGCGCCTTCCACACCGCGAGCAGCCCGGCGGCGGCCATCATCGTCGCCACCGCCGCGAGCATCGTGCCACGACGGCCGACGCGCCCCACGATCGCGGGCCCCGCCCGGAGCGCGCCGATCGTCCCGGCGGCGAACACCCCGTACACGATGGTGATCGTGAAAGCCGACAGGTGGTCCCGGGTGCGGTACAGCCCGTAGAGCGGGCTGGGAAGCGTGGCGGACATCGCGACGATCAGGAACGCAAACGCCACGGTCCAGAAATCCGAGCCTCGCGCGACTCGCGCCGGCGCTCCCGCCGCCGAGACGTCGGAGTCGGCCTTCGAAACTCCCATGCCGGCCATCTCGGTCACCAGACCTTCATGCCGCCGTCGATGACGAGGTCGATGCCCGTGACGTAGGAGCTCTCGTCGGACACCAGGTATAGCGCGGCGTTCGCGATGTCCTGGGGCTGACCGACCCGGCCCAGCAGGGTCCGGCTGGTCATCTGCTTCGTGAAGCCGTCGTTCTTCAACCCCTCCTTGGTGGCGTTGCTCTCGATCAGACCGGGCGACACCGAGTTGACGCGGATGCCGTGGGCCGCACCCTCCATCGCCAGCTGCCGGGTCATCCCGATGATCGCGGCCTTGTTCGTGGTGTGCGACAG
>Ga0131853_10009157_pt1 | contig 18091 bp, 11 predicted proteins | sample TergutLab28metaG_FD_92764 | JGI IMG/M metagenome (GOLD analysis project Ga0131853, IMG submission 92764) | Labiotermes labralis P1 segment gut microbial communities from Petit-Saut dam, French Guiana - Lab288 P1 (version 2) (version 2) | ecosystem: Host-associated > Arthropoda: Insects >... | reverse complement strand
TGATAACATCAACAGAGATGGGGGTTTCAACCTCAGCAGATCCTGGAAGCCGCTGCTGCACAAACTCAGGGAGAGGAGGCATCCGCCGATTACACCACAGTGATCCCACCCGCACTCGCACTTGTATACCTGCCCCTTCCACAGCCTGTTATGCACCTACCCATCCACTCCCGGTCACTCGCCTTCCATTGGCTTCTCCACCAGCCTGCCAGAACCCTGTCAGGTATAAATACACCACACATCCCATCCCTTGTCATAATTCATCCACCTGCCTATGAAGATGGAACTGATAGAGGGTTCCGAAACATTGGCTATTAGCATGTGACGCCGGGGAATTACCCAAAAGAAAACATATTACATATCTAATAAGTCCTTTGAAAATGTGACAAACATATAAGGCAGGACGGTTACATTTATTCTCATAGGGGTTTTCCAGGTGGTGAGCACTACAGTATCCTATGCATAGATGTAAATATTTCATGATGAAGTTCACAATGAATTTCCAAGAATGCTGTAAGTGTGGCCACTAAGACTTCCTTGTATCCAATTACTGTCACAGGTTGTATTTCTGCAATTTCTTTCTATCTCCATAGCTGATGTTTTATTGAAATTAATATGTAGTCTGTAAGGCTTGATCTCTTGTGTCCCATGTTTAACTCTTTTTCAACACTTCATATGTTTGTTCCTCATATCAGGATATTGCCTGCAAAGACTGTTGTTTTTATGTTTAATTTTTCATGTACCTCACTGCAATATATGACGTTCAGGTGACCGTGCATCATGATACATTCTTATAATAAAACCAACTAGATGCACTAATTTCTCAAATTTATTTTTGGAGTAAAATTCTACATGTTTCAGAGAGTTCCTCTGTCCATTCTCAGGAGTTTTTCACTGTACACATAGCAATGGTATATGTCATACAGATTTGCTGACAGCTCGTGAGCAGAATCAGGACAGACTGTCCTGATCCTGCTCGCAAGCTGTCAGCAAACCTGTATGGCATATACCATCGCTGCATGTACAGTGAAAAACTCCTGACAATGGACAGAGGAACTGTCCAAAACATGTAGAGTTTTATTCCAAAAATAAATTTGAGAAATTAGTGCATCTAGTTGGTTTTACTATAAGAACTCACTGCAATAATGAGCTGACATGCATATTGGACATTTTAAATCTTCTAATTTTGATTAAAAACACGTTTCAGAACTGGCTCTGCTGCAGTTATTTTTGTTTCTGTGGCACAACAGCCTCATTCAAGTCTAGGTCACGTCATTTGAGGTTTCTAAATCACACACAATTATACACACAACCAGAATGACGATTCTGAAATATTGATCAGCTTCTTGCAAAGGGTGCTACGTATACAACATACAAAATGCATGAAATGGACATCCATGCCCTCAGCAGGATTCCAACCCGCTGGAGACCTACACCATAGACCGCACAGTCACCATTATCAGTTAAAGATGGGATATACTCTGTTTGATCCATTAGATAAAGTTATTATCTGTCCCCAGGGATAATATGATGAATAAGAGAACATGTCTTTTCACTCTGAAAGAAGATGACCAGTGGACTGGAAATGTTTCAGAACCTGTCTAGTCATAATTCTTCCATCCTGTTAACACCACTGATCATAATCATTGGTACAAAACTGAAATAACAAAGAAAAGTGATGAGCTTAAGCTCAAATCCATGATGTTCAAGAACATTCTTCCATGGCAATAGAAACAGGAGGTAAATTTCAACTTAGACATCCCATTGTGTTTTATAATAGCACTAATTAGCATGTAAATGCCAATGACATGACTGTTTATTATATTACTATTAGATCTTTAGAGTATATGGCAGGACGTTTCAACCCACATTTAGGTCACATCCAGGCTATTATATTAAGTAAAATATTGGCCTGAAGATGACCTAAATAGAAGTCACAACATGTTGCCATACACTCTAAAGACCTACTAGTAATATTAATAAACAGTTGTATTGATGGCAACTACATGCTAATTTGTAACAAGATTTTAATTTTTTTTCACTCAGCCAATAATAATTATTTATAGGTGTAATAGTATAGGAAAAGTGAAATGAAAATTAGGTAAGTGTGACTGGCATCTGCTGTTCATTTCTGGCCTATGTAATATGTCAAGCATGTTAAACTAGCATATGTGAGAATTTATTTTGCTGAATGGGCCACTCTATGGGAGTTCCATACAAAGTACATTTATGTAATGTGATCACAAAGAAAATACAGGCCTAGTGTACTTTTATTCCTATAATTTATTTACAACTTATTTAATAATCATTTACAATATACAAGACTATGAGCTGTTTGTACATTAGGGACATCATGATGTGTGGATGTTAAATAAGCCAAACTTTCAGCCAAAGGTTTACTTAAATGTCAAACTTCTAAAAACATATTATTATTTACCATGCTGAATCCTGAAATTGGTCGTAGCACTAATCAAATGTTTGATGAGACAGCGTTTACCAAAGATGTCATCCGATTGATTTTGCCACTAGGCATATCAGCTTACAGTCGGTATCTGTGATCATTGATGACAGAATTTCTGTACCAGGTGGAAGAAATTCTCTCATAACAATGATGTACTGTATATAAAGGAAAAACATGTGTAAAATAAGGGTATTTAATGTCTGACATGTATAAAGCTTGCCTGAATACAAAACTGTGTTCATATAAACATTGTAAGTACCTTTGTTATTAATAAAATATATGACATTGTAAAAAGTGGCTTACATCATTCTTCAGTTTCAGATTACAAGTTAAGTTCAGTAGAAACTTGCCAACCAGGTGAATGGTGACAAAAGTAATCACCCCTATACCCCAGAACTGAAGGAATTCAGCATGTAGTTGAAGCATTTGTAGTCACCACAATGGGGGAAAAATCAAGGCCAGCACCTTTTTTGATCACGAGAACCATGTATTTGTGCAATTTCCTTATCATCAGGCTTCTCTTTATCACAAGACTGTGAAATTATACATGAGAGAAACATCTAGAGACTTCCTTGGATGCATATCTCTGTGCATATGATGACTTTTCATATCACTTCTAATTTACCTCTGGCATATTTCTATTGAACCATTATTAATACTACTGTAATTCTGTCATTAAAGTTGTGTCTAGTTCTATATGCCATTGCTTTTTACCATGGACTAAAGACTTCAGTTTCGTCTTATCTGAACACATTACACTGTTTACTGCAAATCTTTTTTTTGTTGAAAGTGCATGAGAAACCTCAAAATTCCTGACTTTGCTACCTTGCCCAAAAAAGTTTGGCTTTAAAATTTTTTTTTTTTTCAGTAGTCACAATTTATGTGTAATTCTCGTTGTCCTATATTTTAGCACTGTCATGATACAGGAGAACATATAGCATTTGGCATGCCATATTTCTACTTTGGGTGCAGAATAGTAATGATAGTTTAATTTTTCCCACTCCTGTTTGGGTCCAAAGCATGATAGGAACTGACAAGGAGAAGGATACGCTTGATCATTTGCCTATCATTACATAAGACCATCATGAAGCAGTATTATAATTACCTGGCCTTGATAAAAATTGGAAGGAAACTTCTTTTTGTAAAATTCTCCCATATAAAATATCATTAAACTCTATTCAGCAGATCCAAAGTTGCTATATATGTACAGAAATGTACAGATTACTTACAGTAGCTCCCCTGGAGGGATGCCATTGCATGTAAATTTGGGTCAGCCATTGTTATGTTACTTCAAAAGTTGCATGCTGATAACCAAATGCACCTGCAGTATTATTCTGTACATCTGCTGTTTCTTGAAAATAATGTCCATACACATTAAATTAGGCTGTCAAGTGTGTTCCATAACAGCTTCACACAAGTAAACAATCCAGTGTAATAAAAGACATGAAATATACTTGTGGTTACAGATAGAACTAACCTAATAAACATGTAGAGGGGAAAAAAAAGAATAAAAACAAAAAAAAAGGGGGGGGGGCAATAATCAGGAGGATCCTACTTGTAATGGGGCTTCTCAGTAATGTTACAGCAGCTTCAAAACTATTGGAACCAGGCAGGTCCCATGCACAAAGTAGTTCTTATAAACAACGAAGCTTAATTTCCTCTACAGTGTAATGGTGCAGTTCCATATTCAAGGACTGTATTGTTGAGTAATTTATGTATCATTACATAAACTTGCAACTGAATAATCCTCTGAAGTATTACATCAGGAGTTCTACAACTAATTCTTACAGCTGAAACGAAGGGCTACAATTTTTGGAATGAGTAATGCTCTTTGATGGTTTAAAATTCATGTCCCCCTGCATTTTACATTTCAGACTTTTAAACAAATATTTTACTTTTCAGTGAAATGTAATTCCTCCTCTTCCATTTTGAACATATACAATTAATATGAAAATATTTTCATATCATAATGTTATATTTTGTATCACAAGAATGCCACTGTACATGCTATGTCCATTCCATCCAAAACATAAAACAGCAGAACTGTGATTCACTTCTAATTTAAATATTTTAATTTAATTTTGTTCTGCTGATATTTCACCCTATTTTTCTTAGGCTGGTAACTCATTTGCAAGGCATCGAGGTGTATGGTGAAACCTGCAGTGCTTAACCAAGTAGCTATTTTTGTAGAATTTAGCTGCACACTGACCACACTTAAAGCATGGTTGCAACAGTTTCAGTGGCCCAGTGTGTTGTAGTCTTGTGTGAGTCAGTAAATCCATATTGTTAATAAAGCCATTAAGGCAGATCCCACATTCAAATTGTTTTAAGCTTTTTACAGTTGGCGCCCTTGTACAGAATGAATTGCCTCTCATTTCCAGAACTGGACAAGATTCTTCTGAAGCAACACTTTTCATATCCCTATTATGCATTTTTGGAGAATCATCTATGTCAGTTACTGAATATTGTTTACAAGTATATTTCTCTTCATTGATGGAAGAAATTAGTTTGACCTTTGATTCATCTTGTTTCTTGGTAATCAAATTGTGTTTATCATGCTGTGTCTTTCTAATATGTGTTTCTAAATCAAAGGTGTTTGGGGTACTTGTTGAAAATTTTGAAACTTGTTTGCTTCTATTCATTTTCTTTCTTCTGAATGAAAATGCAGATCTCCATGTTGAAACTGGCTTGATTTTGGATGACTTTGGTATGCATTTGGGTACAGCTTTCATATTTGTACTACAGGAAATAATGTTTTCCTTGCTACAGTCTCTAAACCCAGGGACATCTGGTACATCAAACCAAAGCTTTCTCCTGACTGGAAGAGCACTTCCTGGTCCAACATTTTTAATTTCCCTAACTTTTCTCTTACCAAAAAACTTTCCTTCTTCATATGGCAATTGATTTTCATTCTGATTAACAAACTGAGAAGCGGAACTGGATTCTGATTGCTCAATCCTACCTTTAATATTGTCTTTATTTTCTTTGATGCTCATTTGCATTAATAAGGTATTCAAGTTTGGTATGTTTGAATTTTTCATATCAAGAGTGTATTGCAGTTTTTCACACTGGGCAATTTGAGAAAATTTTTGATGAATGAAAAGTTTAAACTCTTTAAAATGTTTTTCTTCAACATGTGCTAAAAGATGTTGCTTATATTTAATTAATGCCATATATGGGCAAAATCCACATATTATGTACTTGTTTGGCTGTTCTTCCTGAAACATTGTTATAACATAATCCTGATGGTACTGTGCAACATGTTTTGTTACCAGGTCATCAGTGTAAAATGTGGCATGACAGAGTTGGCATGAATGAAGTAAGGTGGCTTTACTGTCTACCAGAATGCTTCCTAGCTGAGACACATGTTCATTCCTTATGTGTATTTTAAGTTGACTTTCAGAAATAAAGTTACTGCAACAGAATGGACAGTAGAGTTTTAATGAGAAGCTACACACTTTCATTGCCACATGATTCGCTACAAAACTTGTATCAGCTGTGATCACTTCTTCTTTTAGGTAGTTTTTGCTTTGTACTGCTTCTGTCACATTTCCCAGGTCTGCCTCATATAGGTCAGCACTCTTAACAGTGGTAACATGACAAAATTTATTCTCATCTGAATTTTTGGTAAAGTTTGAACCTATCAATACAATGTCTCTTTCCACAAGAAATGAGAAACTGGTATTCTCCAAGACTGTTTCTGCACTGCTATTTGCAAAAACATCATCAGCTGCTCTTGAATCATCAGAGATGGAATTCATATTGCTGGGTGAGAATGGTAAAGTAGATGTGTCTGGAATGAGAAGGAAAATATAAGTATCCTTTATACACAGTGTAGAATGCTTTAAGGAGGCCTTGTTTGTCAGTTGTAAAAACATTTTGATTAAATCTTGTGTTGGTATCCTTTATTACACAAACACTTAAAGTCTTAATTTCAAGCCATGGTGGCCATTTAGGACTAACAAGACCCTGAAGTTTTAAGGCAGTCTTTATGTTTTTGTTCAAAATTTAGGAATACAATTTTTTTTTTAATTTTTGATATCCCATTGTGTTACATATAACATATATTTCAGAGAGAATGCATGGAATAAACTCCAAGATCATACCGGAATGACAAATGAATGCCAGTGCACATTTTTCTGAGTTTTATCAGACACTCATTCTCTAGGTGCCTAAGGGATAGAGCAGTGTTTTTAGAACTGAACTAATGTTAGGCCTCCAATCTAGTTGCTAGTATTACTGTCCTGCGTTCAGACTACCATTTTCTCAATGTGCTGATTAGCCCTTTCAACGCTCAATGGCTTTAGTGATATCTGGTTTTGCCAAGCCCTCTTAAATTCTGGCCACACAGTCTTTAAATCTTCTACAGCTTTGCTGCAGAATTCCCTACTATTATTTGACTGCAGAACACACCATACCCCAAACAGCCAGCAAATATCCAGAAGGTGGGATGTAAATTCTTCCGCTCTTTAAGTTTTAAGGGGACTCAATACCAAAAATTCGTCAGCTTATCCTGATAATAAACAAGTATCAGTACATACCGCCGTGAATGAATAACAAGTTACTTTTGTATGATCCCCCATTATCAGCTACTGTCAATTCGTGAAATAAGGTATTTCATTAAATAATGGATGTCACATATTAACGGAAACATATACGTATAATTAGACTGCTCACTCTCTAAATCTATACACATACTGTTGACTGAATATTGTGTAGGTAATATTAACGCGTCCCTTATGATATTCGGAACAAATATCCAATATCCATGCTGTTTAGCATGACACGTGATAGATATAATCAAATGCATAACACGTATCACTGAAACTCAGTCTAATGTATTGCTTTAGCAACATACCTGTAGCTCAAGGAACACATAGAGCTAAAATTAAATTAAATTAAATTACAAACTTTACCGCTACCTTGGAAGTTAACGCCCAATTGTAGTACCAACCGTACGTTGGCGGAATGTTGCGTGATTGAAACAGTGATGCCAATACTTCAACAGAAGTATGATCGTAACGAATGCCACTAGATGATCTGTGCTCACGGCTGTGATTATAAATCTTCTCCTTTCGCGAGTTGACTCCATGTAGTCTGGGAGTAACCAGAGTCTAGGGAGAAATTACTGCCTCCATAATCAGAATAAGTATCTTAATATTCATTGTCGTGAGAATCTCCATCTTTCGTCCGTACCTAATTCTATTCACCTCCCATTCCTACAACACGTTTCTCGAAGCTTCATCTTTTCCATTCCATTTGTACTAAATGATGCCCTGTCAATAGCACAAAATATGTGGCTAGATAATGTTGTGAACGAATCTGACGAATTCTGTTTTTGTTACGCACAGCATGTGTAACCTTAAATCTCTTAATTCTTAGTAACATCAGTGACATACATTTAAAATACCTTAATCGTCTTCATAATCTTGGTATTCTTGTGGTTGTTACTAATTCTTTCGTAATTGTCATCTTGAATCGTATGCCTTTTGTATCACGATCATTGTCAGTGAACATCTTGCTTTTAATATGAGCAGTAATTTATGGTTTGGCTGTGTATCATACAGTAATTATTTGTGTTTTTTTTAAAACATCCATCCCTTTGTGTTCAATTGCCCATACAAATATAAAATGTTCCGTCCAGCACATCAGTAAACAAAATAAAAAATAACGTTGTGTTACATGGAACAGTGTATATTATGTGAACAATCATATTTCATACGTTCCACACCTTATATAGTTTACAGTTTTAACTATTTACCCGAATTTAAGTATGTTTAGTCTGCGAAATATATGAATATTTTTGTGTTTGCAATTAAGTTCTGATTTACATATAAGCAAACAGGAATTAAAAAAAAAACTCCGCGTGACAAAGCTTTCCTCATTATATGTTAAGCCATGTCGATTGATAAAGCAAGCAAGTAGTTCAAGATGACACACCCCTTTTGGACTACTAGCCCTTGAAGTTGAAAGCACAACGATCCTTCAAACGCCTGGAACTTTCGAACGATATACACAGTACCATCCCAGAAGACCGAAACTTGAACATTGTGACCACTATTTGTGTGTGACATTATTACGCCGGGAATTAACATAAACGTTGAACACATTCTAATAACTATTTATGGTAATGTTTTATAGTCAGTGACATTTATTTATTTTATGTACGCAAAGATATAAAAGCATTTTATCGGCATCCTTCAGCGGTGATACATGTGGAGAGTTGATTATGATTTTTGTGGAATGTCCTGCAACCTAGTGGCAGAAGTTACAAACGAGGGCTTTGTGCAAGAGGGCGCTTTCCTCACGAATAGAGCTAGCTAACCAGGTTAAGGGAGTTTCTTGCGCGTCGCATGGGTGGTAAAAAGAGGTATTGAGGGTGACGAAAAGACGTATGATTTGAAGAGTAATGCTTAGCTTTGTATAATTTTATAGTTTGATTGTACGGGTAATGGAGGGGTGGGACAGAAGTATAGTGGTTCCCATCCCTCCCTTACTGTCATGAATTTAATGCGATGAGATTTACGTATAGATTGATCGCTCATTAAAAGTGTGTGCAACTAGTGGTTCTCGATGCAGCTGACCGTTACTCAGTAGTCTTACGGAGACGGTGTAGGCGGAATTCGTGATCGAACCGATCTCGTTGAAGAACATAGACAACTGTAGATACCATTCATTCTGAACATAAGAAACCACACCTTTACGAAAGGATGCACCGTATTCGTATGTGATTGATGTGTGTGAGGTTATTGTGCATTTGAATCAGATTTAAGTGGTTGTGTTACTGAAAGGAACGAACTTTGTGCTGTGATGTGTTTAAACCCGCCAGTTCAGAGCAATGTCAAAGAGAAACGTAACTTACATTAAACCACAAGAACCCAATTTCTTAAGGAAGTTAAAGGCAGAAGCAGGATATAAAGGGCCTGATACGGTGGAGACAAAGGTTGGTACTTTTATTCAGCTTACGGTGTATGGTTTGTACGTTATATTTTAAGGTCACTGTCAACAGAGCTTTAAGGAAAGTAGGGCATGAAAACATTGCAGCCTTTTGCCACATTTTCTTGAAAGTTAAACTGTGACGGTTGTAAATCTGTACAGTACAGTCTTCCTTGAAAGCATTCTGTTTGTTCTTTGCACATGGAACAATACGTTTACATTGTCAAATATTATGTCCCATTAGGTTTTTAATTTTCTTTAACAGGTTGGATATGGTATTGATATGTTTATAGCATTGTATCATTCGATAAACTATGTCAGGAAACTGGATGTAGAAAGTGGGATTGATTATATCATGTGAGGAGTTACATGAAGTAAGATAGAATGATTTTAGGGTGATTCATCTCACTCGTGCTGTTGATCAAATATATATATATTTGTGTATGACTGTATATTGAAATATATATGTATAGGCCTATTTATGTATGTGTACATGTGTGTGTGTGTATATGTGTAAGTTAGAATGTTTTATGTTAGTTTGATAATTGTAACTAAATTCCAAACTCAGTTGGAAAGAATAAGAGTTTTGTGTGTTTTAATGGTGAATCACTGCTGTATGATGAAGTTGTTTCACAAAATATTGGTAATTTTGTGTCAAACAGAACTGTTTGTGTTTGGTGGCTAGAAAGTGTGCATTCATAGTTTGAAGCCTTGCATTTCTCAGTGTTGAGTGGGAACTGCATAATAAATTAGTAATATTTACTAAGACTTCCCATTCTTTAAATTTTTGATAAAATTTTTCTAGAAGTAATAAGAAACATTGTGCGAAGCATTGACCATAGATATGTTACTGGAAAAGATGTGAAGGATTCAGAATGGTATATTCAAATATTTGATGATGTTTGAACATCATGTTTTGTGTGGAAATTTTCGAATATAGTAGATCTTTCAGTTGAAGAATGTCAAGGTAGATTTAAAAGAAATCTAGTTTAAGCATGCTGCTTTGTGACAAATTATGACTGGACTTAGTATGAAGTACTAGATTGTCAGCATTTTTCTTGGTTGACTTGGAGATGCTGGTGCCAGAATTTCAAGAAAATTCCTGTTGGATGGCCAGGTTTGATGAGTGTAGAAAAGAATTGGAAGTGTTGGTAGTATTCCAAAAATAAGATGTCATGAACAAGCTGAAATTCCAATTTTAAATGCATGGAAGCCAGTATCAGATTTTTTTCAGTCACTAACAAGATTGGCTTTAGCAGTGGTGGCATTCTTTCAAACACATTTGTGTAAACAGTTATCCTGAAGAATGGAATATATGAAACTGGACCCAAGGAAGTGGCTTACAAATGAAAATGTTGCTGATTGTGTCACTATCAAAACAGTTATATACAAAATGAGAATTTGAGTGCTGTGCAATAATGCACAACAACAAAGTATCCCATTAAGTCTGTCAGCATACAAGTGGACTATTGGAAGCTTCATTGTCATCTGGTACCACTTAAGATTGATAAGTACTTTTGAAACAAGCTTTGCACTTACAAGAAATAAAGTTGTGACTCCCTTGGTGTGGTGTGTTACCTGTGTTTCTGGTTGAGCATAACCATGTTTCTCCAAATTCTGGATTGTTTAAAATCAAACCACATTTGTTTATTGGGTCTTAAGTGTGTTCCTTTTTATGTGACTCTGAACGCTAGGTTTTTACCAGTACACTATATTCTGTGTCTGGAACTACACATTTTTTTCATGGTATCCACCCTTTTATGTTACAATGGCTTTAGGTTATTCATTGTGATGTATTCTTAGATATGTACCATACTCATTTTTATTTCTAATCACTTGGTGGTGGTATCTGCTCTGTTTTTCCATCTATATTGGACAATATTTACATAGCTGCTATAATGACTAGGCTATGGCTGAGCAATCTGGGGTTCAGATCCTGACAGGGGCAAGAAATTTTTCTGTTTTCCAAACTGTCCAGTCTGGTAACGGGGCCCAGGCAGCCTCCAATTCAATGGGTACTTGTGTTCTTTCCAGCAGTAAAATGTCTAGGATATCAAGTGTACCACTCATCTCCATCGAAGGTTATGAATTTGTGTAGCTGAATCTCTACCACTTCCCCTCCCATATGCCTTCATGCTGTGGACTGGGACAGTGTTTTACATTTATTGGACTTTTCTTCTAGAATGCCCTACTAGATTTGCTAGTCCATTGTTTCAGACATGCTCTTTATGTTGACTTTGTCCAGCTTCATTTACAATTAACTATGACCCTGGGACTCTGTCTCTTATCAATTTATCTTCTCTTTTATGTAAGTACATTTGTAACAATTTCTTTAAAATGATGTTCAAACCCTTGTCTAAAATCCTTTCTGGAGTGTTTTCCTTAGCTGTGTATTTATGGTTGTTAAGGATATGCACAGCTAACGTGAATCAGTGTTACAGTCTGAAAAAGAAAAGTTGGTTTGAAAACTATGTGTAGGTTTAGAGTGTTGTATTATGCATTTCCTTTTAATAGGCTAGTTCTGCTTATTGGTATGGGTCATATTAAAGGAACTACTTAAATTTTAGGTGCTAATAACATTGTAAATCTTTATAACACAGAAATAAGGTTTCTTTGGCTCATCTTGTATTACTTCTGTACATTACAGGAAAGCATTCTGTTATGCAGTTATGTTGCAACATAATTTACACTGTACAACGCCCAAGAAAAGTTTTAATCTAGAGTACACTGACTTTGTTTACTGTTAGCACTAATTCACAACCATTCGGCTGACTCTTAAAACATTAAAAATGGTCATTCAAGTCAATAGTATGTACTGCAAGGCACCACCAACTGCCCACCCTTGTGAGTGGTACATGGATGGTTCGCTTGCTAGTATAAAGCATGAGTGACCAACATGTGACCCTTGAGGAAAGTATTTGTGGCTAATGGCTAAATTTGCCAAGAAATGAAGGTAACACAAACGGTTGATTGCAATTTACAGAGAGAGGTCCTGCCACATGATGCTGATGAGCTTGAGCATAAGGAAGATGAGCAGCCAGTTGTAGTGGTACTTAAACCTGGTGATCTGACAGCAGAGGAAGTGGCAAACATCAAGAAGGAAGGTAAGATGGTGTTGATATCTATGAACTCCTCAGATATACCTAATAGCTGCCCTGAAGTTTTACCAGTAACAATATATTACCCACTCAGAACCCTTAAGATCATGCAGGTCACAACTGCCTAGTACAACAACATTTAAATAAATCACCAGTTTATGATGAAAATTGCAGTGTGTTTTGGCTGGATCCAGTCATTATCAGGAGGCTGTCTGTGAGCTGCATATAGCTACAGATGTTTACACTGGTGTTTGCAAGTTTAAAAATAACTGCACTTACTAACCTAAAACCACTTGATTATTCAGACATCCTGACTATTGAACTTGAGATAGGTCAAGGCTGTCTGAATCCAGTAGTGGCAATTAAAATTTTTGTAGAGTCATGATTCATTTCATTCATTCATTCCTTCGGCATATGCAGAATGTGACGATTCCTTGCTGTTCTCAGGAGCTTCTTACATTCTTCTCTGTTATGTACCTTTTCCTTCCACCCTTTTCAACCAACTAGTCATCCATCTTCCCACACTTCATCTTGCCATCTGTTTCGTGGTCTACCTCTCAGACTTGTTGCTTCCAAATTCATATATAATACTTTTTTTGGGAAGTCTGTTGTCTTCAACTCTCTGTACATACCCAAACCAACAAAATCTATTTAACTTTATTGTCTCTGTTATAGTGGGGTTTTTAACCATTTCATACATTTCCTTATTGGTTAATATTATTCAATTTTCTTTTTCATTGTCATATACTGGGCCTAAAATTCTTCTATACAATTTTCTTTAAGAAATGTTTATTCACCTTCTGTCTCTCTTTGTTAGCATCCAGGCTTCTGATGCATATGTTAAAGTTTTGTCTATTATTGTGTTTTTCAGTCTTAATTTTAGTTTTTTTAGATATGTTTTTATTTCTAAAAACTTTTTGTAGCATAAAGTGTGTTTTGTTAGCATTTTTATTCTTTCTTGTAAATCTGTTTGGTGATTGTTATCTTCACTGAGTAAAACAGATACTTAAAATTTTCAACTCTTTCAAATGCATAATTGTTTATTGTTATTTGTCCTGTTTTAATTTGTTTTGAGCTGTTTTTCCCTTCCACTATCATATATTTTGTTTTTCTTTGGATTATATGTAGTTCTAACTTTCTGGCATTGTTTTCTATTTCTACAAAAAGTTGTCATTTCTATTTCATTTTTTCCAATTAATACAATATCATCTGCATATCCTGATACATTCAATTGTTTGTTACCAATCTTTATACCACTAGGAACCAATTTAATACTTTGTATCACTTTTTGTAATGCTAAATTGAATAATATTGGTGATGGAAAGTCACCCTGTTTCAGTCCTGTTTTATTTTCAAAAAAGGATGACAGTGTTTCTTTTATTCTAACAGCACATCTTGTCTTTTGTACACATGTTTTACATGTGTTTTATTAGTTTTTTTAGGGATTTTAAATTCTTCCATACATTTCCATAGCGTGTCTCTATGTGCACAGTCATATGCCTTTTTAAAAGAAATAAATATTGTACACTCTGATTATATTCCCAAATTTTATCGTTTCTTGTTTTCAGTACAAATATGTTGTCAATTACAGACCTTCCATCTCTGAGTCCATTCTGATAGTCCCTAGTACTGTTTTCGATATATGGTGTAATTTTTTTCCAAAATTATATTCACCAAAATTTTGTAAGCTGCATTTCTTAATGCTATTCCTCTGTAATTCTAACACCTATCTCTATTTCCTTTTTTGTGTATAGGAACTATTAGTGTTTCTTTCCATTCTTCAGGTATTCTTTCCTTCTCCCAAATTTGGCAGAATAATTAATAAATTTTATTCAGTAGTTTATTACTTCCGTATTTTATTAATTCTGGATGTATTCCATCAGTTCCAACCACCTTGTTATTTTTTAAATTTTTTTTACATCTTCTATAGTAAGTTCTTCTACTTCAACTTCATTAATTTCTCTATTTCCTATTTTAATTAATTCTTTTGGTTCTTCTGTTTTTAGTAATTTATCAAAATATGCTTTCCATATTTCTGTTCTCTCTTTAGTATTCGTTGACTATTCTCCTTTTTTGTTTCTAATCATGTCAAATTTATGTTGATATCCTTTCTTAAATTGGTTTATTGTTTGATACATTTTAGTTGTGTTATTATACTTTTGATCTTCGTCTGTTGGTTCTGTTATATTTTTAATGTGTAACATTTTCATATTCCTAATTATTTTGTGTGCTTCTTTTCTTTTATTGTGATACTTCTTCTCTTCATTCTCCCTTCTTCCTTTTACTAACCACTTTTCTCTTGCTTTCTTCATTTCTTCTATTGCAATTTTTCATTCCTCATCATACCATTTATTTTTTTAATGTTTCTGTGCTTCCATCTTTTTCTATTAGCTGTTGTTTTGTTTCTTTGATTATTGTTTTAATGTTTTCCCATTTTTCATTAATATTATTGTCAATATCTTCATCTTCCATATTTTTCAATATTTCAAACCTGTTATTAAGTTCTATAACATATACTTGTTTCCACTTTGAATTTTAAAAATATTCACAATTTTTCTTTTCTCATTATATTTCTTTTCAGTTTTTGCCCTTAATTTCATTTTAAAATTTATCTTCATTAAGTTGTGATCTGATCCAATGTCTGGTCCTCTTTGTGCTCTTCTGTCTGTTATTGCACTTCTAAGTCTCGTACGAATTAAGACATGATCTATTTGATTCACTCTCCTACTGTCTGCTGAATACCATGTCTCTTTGTGGATATTCTTATGTGGAAATTTTATACTTCTTACATTAAAACCTTTGGATATTGCGAACTGAATCATTTCTTTCCATTGTTGTTTGTTTCATTATGTAAACTTTCATTGCCAGTGGTGGGTTTGTATATATCTTCTTTACCAACTTTTACATTAAAATCTCCAAGTATTATTTTAAAGTCTGAATTAGCTATTGGATTTATATTTTGCTCTAATAATTTATACAATTCTTTTACCTCTTCCATTTGTTTGTTTGTTGTTGCATGTACATGTATCAAGCTGCAGGCGAACCATTTAGCATGTAATCTGAAATAACATATTCTTTCATTTGTAATTTTAAAATATTTAACATATTTTAAAAATTCTTCTCTTACATAAAATCCACAGCCAAATTCATGTGTGTGGCTTTTTGATTAGGTGTTAAATAATGTAAAGTTATCAAATTTTTGTGTACCACTTCCCATTCATGTTTCTTGAAGTGCTACTACGTCAAGTTCATTATGAAGTACTTTTAGTGCTCCTGACCAGAATAAGATTCTCACATTCCATGTTCCAGTATTCTTGTTCCTTTCAAACTTCCATGTTTCATCATCACATATCTCCTTCTTCAGAGGCTCCTCTGAGGAATTTGTAACCATGGGTTCTTTTACTTAGATGGGGGGTAGCCCATTGTAAAACCCTCAACCTGAAGGGCCAGAATTTTTAATCAGGGTTTACTCCCTTATATGACTTGTTTTCACCACAGCTTCCAGAGTGTCATCTACCTTGGTTTGATTTTGAAGTGTCCTTTTCCTAGGAGGGTTGCAACCATATTCAAGGGTCTCTCCTACCCTATCTGGTAGACCCTTATGGTTGGGTCTATCCGATCCCCTTGCTCTGTCTGCTCGGTGACCCAAGCTGCCACAGGGGTTGGTTACCTCAACCTTAGCATGGGTTTCTCACCTTAACAGGACCCACTGCTAGTAGGTAAGAGTGGGATAGAAGTGGGGAGGTTTGTAGATTTTCATCTTCATGTTGAAAATCTTATTAGGTATCGCATACCTTCACATCACACTCCTATAGAGGTCCCTAGAGTCATAATAAGATAGTAATTTATTTTACCAGTGTTCACATGGTAGTTTTCCTTTATTGCATTCTCTTCACTGCATTATCACAGCCAATGCTAGATATTGGTAAACGTCTTTAGCCAGTTCATTTAAAACTGTTTGCATTGACTCTCCAGAGTGAAACTGGGAATGTAAATAGTTGTACTGTTATGGCTGTGTAAGAATTTTAAGCATCACTGTTCATTTAATATACTCTTGATATACTTAGAGTTGAAGATCGTGTTTTTAATAACTAACAAGCCTGAATAAACAGATGGTTATAAGTCAGTGAGTGAAGATATTTTCAAATTCATTAGGTGCAAATTTAATCTTTTGTAGCCACATGTGTTTGGAAGGGAGCCTCCTCGTGAAGACCAGAACCAGTCATAGCATGTAGGTGTTTTGATGGTAAATTGCTAATTTATGTGGATGTTGTGCCACGGAGGTTGTGAATTTCATTGATAGATGTTATGACAGTATGGAATATAACGTAGAGAATATTTTAATACGATTTTGAAAACTAATGACCCACTTAGCCATGGAAAATAAACATTTATGCAAGGTAGGAATAGAAAAATATTAGTAGACTTCCATAACAAGTGTCTGCCCATTATTTTCTTTTTTAATATACACATAACATAATGGCACCTGATGCAAGGGTGAGGGATGGATGGGTCTCTTTGTCCAGAGTAAGGACAAGTATGCTTTTTCACAAGTCATAACCTCTCACTGTGTGTTGCATGCTTGCTTATTTAAGAAGGTGTGCCATATTCTTGCTGGTTTGCATAATAGGGTTATGTGTGAAGTTGTGGCATGAATTTATGAGTATTATTTTAATAGTGGGTTGGGATAGTGTAGTCAGTATAGCGACCGTTGGGGGCGAGATTTTTCACACCTGTCCATACCAGCCTTGGGGCCCACCCAGCCTCCTATACATTGGGTACCGGGTCTTTCCTGGGCTTGAAGCGGCCAGGGCGTGGCGTTGACCACCCACCCCCATCTAGCGCTGAGGCTAAAAAAAGAGTAGAGCTATACCTTTAATCCCCTTCTGGGCCTTCGCGGCCAGTTCTAGGGTGAACTTTAACTTTTAATTCATTGTGTATATTTTGTATGCATATTTCTGGTACTTTGAAAGTGTTTAATATTTCTATTGTGTGAAGAGTTTTGAATTCTGTGAGTCAATGAAAGATGGACTGTATGGTGACTGACCATTCACCTCACAGCCTGAACTGCAAAATTTATGAATCATGAAAAGGCTATTGTTTCACTTGAACCATTTACTAACTACAGCTAAGAAGGATAAAGAAATGACTGATTTTCCTGGATATGAATGGACATTTAATTAAAATGACACACCTCTACATTAGTGTCTGCCAACATTCAAAGAACAAGGGGTAGCATCTATGGTTTTTCAACCTTTTCATAATTTCTTTGGAGTCTTTTTAATGCTACCTGCAAGTTAAGAGGCATTTCAAGGTCAGAAGTTCAAGTGTGATGGTAATACTAACTGTAATATGTATACTCAACAGATTAGACAGAGATTTTTCAGATACCTTTGATAATTGGAAAATAAGATGTGCTCACCATTTTGTGAAAGGATGGAATATATTGAAGGGCATAACTTTTATGAAAGTGTATAATATTCATTAATTGCCGCGCCCCCCCCCCCCCCCCCCCCCCCTTTTTTTTTTTTTTTTTTTTTTTTTTTTTTTTTTTTTTTTTTTTTTTTTTTTTTTTTTTTTTTTTCTATTATTTTTT
>Ga0131853_10009153_pt1 | contig 18095 bp, 5 predicted proteins | sample TergutLab28metaG_FD_92764 | JGI IMG/M metagenome (GOLD analysis project Ga0131853, IMG submission 92764) | Labiotermes labralis P1 segment gut microbial communities from Petit-Saut dam, French Guiana - Lab288 P1 (version 2) (version 2) | ecosystem: Host-associated > Arthropoda: Insects >... | reverse complement strand
TGTCAGTACCATTCCACCATTGCTCCATACTCATCCATTCATCTACCACCCACGCTGTATAATGTTTTTCTCCCAGTACTTCAGTTTTCCCCTGTCAGTATCATTCCACCATTGCTCCATACTCATTCATTTATCTACCTCCCACACTGTAGAATTTTTTTCTCCCAGGACTTCAGTTTTTCCCTGTCAGTATCATTCCACCATTGCTCCATAGTCATTCATCCATCTTCCATCCACACCCTATAATGTTTTTCTCCCAGTACTTTAGTTTTCTACTGTCAGTATCATTCCACAATTTCTCCATACTCATTCATCCATCTACCACACACATTGTATAATATTTTTCTCCCAGCACTTCAGTTTTCGTCTTTCATTATCATTCCTCAAGTGCTCCATACTCATCTTCATCTACACGTTGCTCTTACCACAAGAGGAGATATGCGGGCCCTTGTAACATTCCAAAAACCAATGCTCTTTCTGAACACTGTCACCACTGGATAGAAAAATACTTTCACTTTTTCCGTAACGGTTGAATATGGGTAATTTTTACTCGAATTTGACCAAATGAACCTTGGACGTCCTATCACAGGTTGTGCGCTACAGATTACCGCGTCTTGAATTAACCCAAGACACGCGAAACCTGCAGGGTCTCCGCGAAAGGTTGATGGAAACTTGGGCACTTCGTGTCTTTTCACATAACTGCTTTTATCGATTTCTTGTATGGATTTTAACTAGGAATACGTTATATTTGAAAACAAGTAGCGTACTTTTTGAAAGGGAATGCACCGGAGATTAACAGGTGCATAATTTAAGAACATTGGAACGTTTCTGTGTGATGTTGCCCCCAAAAAAATATCTCTCATGGTCACTGTTTGCACTGCCTTTCACCCAAACTTGTTCATTCCGCGTGAAGAAAGATTAGGCAATGAATAGAAACGTTCGCAGAATAAGGGGAGAGACAGCTAGTGTGCACCAGTTAGTAGTGAAGAATGAGTCCGCTACACTTGTTTTTCGATATCAAAGTAGCAGCACGTTCAGTCCGTATTTTTAGACGCGTTTGCAAAATTGGGAAAAGCGTCTGTTAGCTTCGTCGGGTCCGTACGTCCGTCCGTATATCTGTCTGTCCATCAGCATGGAACAACTCGCTTACTACTGGACGGATATTTATGAAATTTTACATTTGATGATTTTGCGAAAATCTGTCAAGAAATTTCAAATTTTTTAAAAGTGGGACAAGAATAACTGATGCTTTACACGGTGACCTATGTACATTTTAAACCACATCTCGCTGATTTCTTCGTAGAAAGAGATATTTCAGATAAAAGTTGCAGAGAAAATCAAAACTCTCATTTTGTGTCCATTAACCTTTTCCGGAAAATCGCGCCGTTTATGAGATAAACGTGGAAAAATTCTGTACAGTCGGGCAGGTCACAGATGGCAATATGGCGCATGTGTATTGCATGCTGGGTAACTGAGGCTACAAAAAGACACTGAGACTAGTCATACTTATTGCTTTTCCACGGAAACAATTGTTACGCGAACGCTGCACAAGTGTTACGTTATGCATACAATGACCCGCTCGTTTTTATTAAAATGTGCATTTGTAAAAGGAAACCACGTCAATAGGTGATCTAAAAACAGATTACCCGCTATTAAACATAGATACATTAACACTTAAAAGAAAACTGAACGATGAAAGTGAAACTAGCGCCATTAATTAGCAGTTATCGCGGGCAGTGGCGTACCCAGGAATTTTGTTCGGTGGTGGGGGGGGGTTCAACAAATTCAGTTGTGGACAGAGGACAGAGAGAAAGGGGATCTGGAGGCGGCAGCCCCTTATTCAGGGGTTCTGGAGGCAGCTGTAATTTGGTACAAGAAATTTCATTTCATATAGTAAAATTTTTCTTAATTTTTGGTACTTTAAGACTATTTGTGATGACAACCAATTTATTTGTCATTGCTAATGTAAAACAATTGCGAACCGGCGGTAGTTTTAGAATTTTACTGCCTTTTTTTCCGAACATCTTGGGGCGTTGGCGTCCTAAATTCAGCAACTTTTAACATTTTTCACAATCGTGTTGAGTTTGGCACGATTTTGGAGGGCCTTCGGAATTTCGGGGGGAGGGGGGTTTCGACCCCCCCCCTCGGTACGCCACTGATCGCAGGAAGCAGCTTCAGAGTGCCCTTCATCATCACCTGTGTCTTCTAGTACTGTAGCCAGCCGAACGCAGAGAGACTGTAATTTGTGAAAAGCGAAAAATATAGCCATTGCGAGGAGAAGATAATGGCTGTTTTTATCAGTGGGCTTTAACTCCAGACGGAGATCAAACGTTTTCACACCCAGTGTTTCGTGCAACGATGTTCTGCAAGGCATTTTGGTGGAGACTTCCAACGAACGCGCCATTTTGAAGTAAAACACGGCGAACATGAATTGAAGCCTGTATGTCCTTGCCAACGTAACATCAGTAGACGCACGTGTGCAAACAAAATGCAAATCTGAAAATAAGAAATGCGTGTTATGGTCTCCTGTAATGCTAATTACGGCGTTCAGTCTGTTAATGATGCACACACGCACACAATGCATTTGGCTGCGTGTATGATTGACGAGGAAGCTGCCAGAATTCAGTTAGTGGTGTTATAGGACAAGAGCAGCCAGAGAAAATTTCAAGATCTTGCTGAGAATGTGCTGGATGAATTAGTTCGAAGACTCAGGTTAGGTCAAACGTCCATAATTCAACTATATAAGAGCACTGATGTTAGTCTCGCAGTTGTACTTGTTTTTGTCGGGCGTGTTTATGAGAGAGTGACGTTTCGAACAAACGTACAGCCTACGTCATCGAGAGTCTCGAAACGTCTGGATCTAATTACCTCCGTGACGGAACGTGAAATCATAGAACGGAAAACTCAGCTACTCCGTTGTATACGTTTCATCCATCCTAGATTATCTGAGCATTTCGAGCGCCCACAGCAGCAGAGAGAGATTTTTTACGAGGGTTGTTTTGGTTATTGGCCCACGCATCCTTTGTGCATTCCAAATGCATTCCACTACTCCTGAGGCTCGTCATTGATTCATTTACAATTTCTCCGCTAGGTTGTGACACCAACAGTGTTCCTGAATGTTATTTCAATTTAATGTCGAAAGATGCCAGCACAATTCACGCGACGGAGACAATGGAGTAACAAAACCCGTCAAATCTACAGTGTCTAAATGGTTTAGTGTACAAATTTAAGATATTCGTAATGATGACAATCGTTAGACGGCATAACCACTGCATACTTCCGATCAGTATAACCTAATTATGCCAAAGAAGGAATTAAGGTTGTGTATCATGTGGATTTTGCAGCATCACATTTAATGTGGCTGTTCCTTGTTCTATTATAACCTGTACATGTTTTAGTTTAATGAGCATTAACTATGTGTCACACTTTAGTAATGGGATTCGGATAGCATCTGTAATTTATTATTGAAGCGCAGACTCTTCGTATTTATTTACTGGCCCTTTTGTAGAATCGCGCGAAGGAAAACGAAATTTAAACGTTGACATCAACATAAATCCACGCAGCACCGATTATTTAACCGTTTCCAGTTACGTCGTTGTGTTAATTGTGAATGCAGAAACACATTACGTTTGATTGCCCAGTTCACTAGCGTAAATACAACTTGGAAAAAAGCTGAATATAAAGTTTCTTCGATTGACTACTGGGTGCCTTGGTCCCATGCGACTTTTTCCCTCCAAGTGTGGACTTAATAAAAGGAAACTAGGGGCAAAGAGAGACCATTTGAAACTCTGAGGTGTTGTTAGTGAATAGCTATTTTTCGCTGTGGTTGCTTTGTTTCCTATAAACCATTAACAATGCATTATGTTGTAAGTTGATCACTTTGACATACTTACAAACTGTTATTACTGATTAAACATTTAGAATTACCATAAAGCTGTTTTAAGAATATAGCCCATACATATTTCAGACAATTTAAGAAATTAAAATTAAGGTGTAATGTCATAAATTATGTTTTCTTTCATGAGAGTTTATTTATAATTTGTGGTACATACAGTTGGTTTATCAGAAGCTTCAAAAGTAACTTCAGGATAACATTGCAAGAAGAATGAAGGGCATTTGATACTTGTGTGGAATGTAAATTCTGGAACTGATGAGTAGACATACCAGTGAAATAAAGATAATTTTTGTCAAAGAAAAATTTAGAATGTGATTAACACTTCAGTTCCTCTAAACTTTAAAACATGTCCATAAAATTTGTAAAAACCATGTGAATTACGAAACTGCACCAACTTCACTAGACATGCATTTGCTTGAAGTTTAAGAAGGGAGGAAAATATATAATAATTTTGTGATGCCACCCACTGGGATGGCTGTGGTATTGTTACATTAATTTCATTCATATTTTCTTTATAATCATTTAACATTATTTTGGGGTGTATAGTGATGACATGTCAGTTTGGAAATATATAACCTGTTTTGTATTTTCACCTGAAGAATGAATATTTTCCATAGAATTTTCAGTTAAGTTTTACATCTCAATTCAAAGCAGATGTACCCTTGTGATGGTTACAGGTTCATATTAAGGACTGAAATTGTGAGAAAAGAATTTCTTCTGAAGTGAAACAGACATACCCACTACGGGAAGAGATCTGGAATATTATCTCATTATTTTCTAGTTTATTTCAATTCATAGGAATCACTACTTTGTAAAACAGAATTGGGTAGGCCAGATACAGGGGCTGAAACTGCTTGCCCTACATTTGTTTAACTAAGATTTATGGTAGTTCTAATGTTATTAGGCCTGTACTGTAAGTAATATGCAAGATTTATCCGTGATGTTGTGCACTTAGACAGTGGCATACAGATATCGCATTTGGAGTTGGTGACAAACTCACCAAAATTTGGTTAATTATTGTGAGGTAGCTGCATTACAGGAGTGAAAATGGTGGAGCTTTGGTTGAGATCAGACTGGCTGCTGCAAAATGACAGGTAGACATGCACACACAACTGACACATGCAGTCTGTGTAAAATCTGGCAAAGAAGAAGACAAACAGAATGAAACTAACAGCATGTGATATGTTCTGAGTGGGATTGGCTGTCAACTGAGTGGCCCTTACTCTGTGATTGTCTCTTCTTCTTCCATTATTAATTGTCTTAATTCAATATGGCCAGATTTGTGTTGATTTCTATGGTGTTTGTGGAATTAAGAACATCTTGTCTGGTGTTTATAGTTCAGATATCATTATTTCATCCCACCAGGTAGATTGTTAAAAAAATTCAATAATGTTATTGAAGTGAAACTGTTCCCTTTCATAACAGTTCAGTTTTTACCACATCATGTAGACTATTAAAGAGACCTCAGTACTTTACGTCAGTAAGCATCCTCATAACTGAATACTTCTGCACGTTAACTTACACGTGGGCATAATCACAGTTCAAACTTAAACCCGAGACATGTAGCTGAGTTGACACAAATAATTTTGATAATTAATCTCATGTGAGGTGAAATATCCTTGTTAATGAGTGTGTCTGAACACAACATGGTGTACCATACTAAGATAATTTTTGTTTTTCTTAAAGGTCATTCATTAAATCATGTACTCCATGTGGGTGCCACTAACGGTGTGCCCCTCACACTCGCCAGTTCACATTGTAGAATGCACTGTGGATTCACACGTGACATGGGCATACTGTTAGCTTTGCCTAAGCAGAGCTCATGACAGTATGAATGACCTATACCTACAAACCGCTGTGTATATGTTATGCTATATAAGTTACCCATAAGAGTGTAAGTTAAGCACCGATACTGAGTGAAGTTTGTTGCAGCAGCAAAAGCCGGGTATGGGAGAGAGACCGACGAGAGAGACTGAACGTTTCGTTCAACAACCTGAGCATGCTGTTGCCCAACTATGACCCTGCTACAACACTCAGCAAAGTTGAAATCTTGCAGAAGGCAGCTAATTATATCCGTGACTTGCAGCAAGAAAACCGAAACTTGTCGAATGGCAGCTCAGATGAGTTTGCTTGTAAGTACTGACTGTTGTTGTGATGTGGCTGACTAACCAATTAATCCCACACACAAAATCTTCCTTGGGCAGTTGACAGTTACTCAAATAAGGAGAAGCCCGCAATAGCTCAGTCAGTATGGTGACTCGCTACAGGCCTTCATGGCCTGTTCTAGGGTGAACTTTACCTTACTTTTTTACTACTCTTTTGGCCATCACCTGGTTCATTCCACAGTAAATAATCTTGTCAATGCTATGTTGTGACTGATGGTTTCCTTTCTTCCTATATATGTTTCATACCACATCACAACGCTGATGTAGGTCAAAGGACAGTTATGCTTTTGGTCAGGAATTTCCTGTTATTATACCTCAAGATGTTCACCTGAAGTTATCAATGGACTCTAGTATGAGTCAGATCGTTCCTGTTGGCATTTTCACAGCCTTTACCTCTATTGATCTACACCTGATTGTTGCACACATATTCCCGGATAGTACTTTCAAATACAGCATTCCTGCCTTCCAAGTCCCTGCATATTTACTACTGATGATTGTCTTTCCAGTAACCAATGCAGCTGAACAGTGCAACCAAGTTAACAAGATTCAGTCTACAACCAGGACCATCTAGAAATCATTTCCCTTGAGAATGTTATCGATCAAAATTCTATAAGTATTTGTAAAATATTCCCCCTTTACACCCGCACACCCTGTTCTAAGCGTGAACTGGGATGGCTCAGTTGGTGTAGTGACTAGACTACAGGATGAATGGCCAAGGATTCAGGGTTCACTTCCAAGGAAGAACAAGTGATTTTTCTCTTCTCTAGAACATTGGGACTGGTTGTGGGCTCATCCTACCTCCAATGTAATGGGTGCTGAGGTCTGTAGCCCATTGCCGTCATACTGTGGTGCTTAATTAAGACCAGGAACAGCTTTCCCTTTGCTTTACCAACCATTTGTAAATATATTTCATGCTTTGTTGACCATGCATCATGATATATCCTGTGTGTTTATGTCGACTGGCTGTCAGCAGGATCCATTCCTATCCTGCCAACAGCCAGTCAGCATAAACGCATGGCATATACCAACTGCTGTATATACAGAGTAATACCTCCTGATGATGAGCAGTAGGCCTGCTCAAAACAAGTAGAGGTTAATTATTGAAAGAAATTGAAAGTAAATAGTGGATCCTTTTGCAAATAATCACTGTAAAGTCAGAATGTATGAATTTTTGCTGGGTTGTTGACAATATTGGGTGAGAATCTTTATCATTTTCATAAGTTTCTGAACATGGACATAAGGGCAGGACAGTGAAATAAACCAGAGATGTTGTTTGTCTAATATGGTGAGTAATGATAATCTAAACAAGTTAGGAAATATATGCATAACCTAACAGTTGCGGCATGTTTGCTCTGTTATGACCTCTAGTATTCTGTATTTGGTATAAGCTGTGTTTCATTTTTCTCTACAACTTCTGTTCAAAATATTTGTGTCTCTAATAAATATTTATCAAATTATTTGTGAGTTACACTCAAGATGTACACATGCATGTAGGAATTCATGTAAATTGTCTGTGTTACTGTCCAGCTTTAATCAGAGTGTCTGAATGTGCTCACACATTTTACTAAACGCAAAGTACATAGCCCCCACCTTACTTTGCAGTCAACTACATTGCTTATATTCACATAAAAAATTCAGTAACATTCAGTAAGCAACGTCAGAATGCATATAAAATCTCCATTATTTATTAGAGAGATAAAACTAGCCCATTGTTTTATATTACAGTTGTTACTGGTCTTGTGTACGACAGCTCTGGACCACACTAAATGTTTTCGATATGCCAGAATGTGTCCAGCTCACTGCCCTTTACTTGGAAACATAAGGGGTTAAGAACAAGTGATACAACTTGAGAGTTTTATTTTAAGGTTATCACAAGCCAATCTGCATCAATATGTGTACTGTGCTAAGCACTGCTCTGGCAAACATAGCCTGCGAAGGCTTTTCCATTACACACATTTCTATCTTTTATCCTTTTATCTCATTTTTCCTTGTTTTTTAAGTCATTTATTGTATGGTTCCATATAGATTATACCTAAGGAACCCTGCAACATGGTTATTTATTAGTTTAAACCTTATTATTTCTGTTTTTAGAGTAATGTTGTTACAATTCATAATGTTACAATTTGTAACGCACTGTAAACAGAGGCCTGTCTCCCTTTATATTTCTTTTTGTGTATCTGACATCTACTGATGATGGCTGATCTGGACAGCCAAAACATGTTGTAGTGTATAATAAGAGACTGTTGTACTAGATCCACATGTTGCGTCTGGTCTTATAATAGCACCTTACATTTTACTGAACTTCACAGTATCAAGTTCAGTGAAAGTCTACAGTACCAATTTGACATACAGAGGACTGTGCATTGTGATATATTCTTATAATAAAACCAACGAGATGCACTAATTTCTTAAAATTTATTTTTGCAATAAAACTCTACATGTTTCGGACAGTTCCTCTGTCCATCATCAGGAGTCTAGCACTGTACACACAGCAGTGGTATATGTTATACATGTTTTGCTGACTTCTGCCAGCAGCAGTCAGCAAACCTGTATGACATATAACTATTGCCGTGATGGACAGAGATACTGTCCAAAACATGTAGAGTTTTATTCCAAAAATAAATTTGAGAAATTAGTGCATCTCGTTGGTTTTATTATAAGAACCTACCGTACCAGTAGCCCCAGATCACTGCACTGTATTTATCACATACAGCAGTATGTATCAGGAGACGTCAAATTACTAGGTATAAGTACTGATGGATTGTTACATATTTTTATGCCAGCAAAACAAGTGCAACAACTGAAGCAACGAATAGAAGAATTGGTGAAACGAATACAGCAGTTGGTGAATCTTTTGCGGGATGCCAACATTTCCATCCCATCACATTTGGCGGTGGAATCTTCACGTCCACTGAGGTGGTCCAACAAGTTTAACCAGGAGGATGGTCTTGTGTTATTGGAGAAGGCAAAGAAGAGTGAGTTATGTTATTGTTAGACAGATTTACAAGAATGATATTAAAACATTGTGGATGTACACAGTAATGCATTTGGTCATCTGCTGGGCAAGGTCAGAGAGTTTATAGCACTAATGTTTAAATTACTGGGTTCTATATTTTAACAGAATGTTCTTGTAGGACCCACATTTATTATCACTTTGCACAACCCCATTCAGGAAATGCTGCAGTATTGAATAGACATACAGTTATTGACTGACTGCAATTACAAGTTATTAATTTTCCACATTAGGGCTGTGTTAGTATAATTAATGAATGTCTAACATCAAGTCAACTGGTCTGTTTTATAATGTCAGTAGTCCCTTTCTGTCAGTAGTGTCTGCTTTCTAGTCCTATGGAATTCACATACAAGTCAATATTTGGCACCCTGTACACACTAAATTTCCACAGTCTGGAATCAGATGATCTGGTACTCCCAGTATAGTCCATCTTAAAAACTGGCAAGTAATAGTGAGTGAGCTTTGGCAAAATACAATTGTCACAGCTCATTCCCATATCATGTAGCCCCTGAAGGCCATTTGCCATTGTTATGATCAGCAGTGCTTGTATTGTCTAAACAGTTTTCAACTTGTATTTTGAATATTTATAGCCATCCAATTGTAGTAACAGTGCAAAAGGTAAATGCAGGTGCTAGTGGCAGTAAAGGTGTAAAAAGATAATGTAACGCTGACCTCCTGACAACCTGGCATACCCAGTAGACTGGCACCACCTTAGTTCTTACAGTACTGGATTGTTAGGTAGTTTTATGGGCAAATTTATAAGATTGATATTTTATAGAAGGAGCAGCGTACAGTAAAATTCTGGTTCTAATGTCTCGTCATAGAATTACATTATGAAGTTTAACGTGTGTATGATTTTCTTCTCCAGAGAAAGCAGAGCAGAAAATTGCTAAAATGGAGATAAAGAAAAAGAAGAAACTTAACAGAGTTCAGGTGATAAGAACGAATGCAGCAGCATCTCTGAAGACAGTGGGTAATAATCCCTCGAAGGTAACCACCATAAAACAGATTCAAAATACCTCAAGTATCCCGTCCATCCTCACAAAGAAATCCACTGTACATAAAAAACCAAAAGCCAAAATAAAACCAGGAAAACCAACAAATTTATTTGGTGACAAGTTACCAACAGTGGCTCAGCTGTTGGGGTTGACGACGAATGACTTTGATACAGCACCCGCAAGCTATGTCGAGCCGACAGCAGCAGTACCTGCAAATGAAACATCCAGTGTTGCCAGTTCTACTTTAATCAACACAAATACTCCACTTCCACCAGGCTTCATTGTTATCCAAGGCAACAGTGGAGTTCAGCAAGCGTCCTTAAATTCTACCTCTGTGATGAATCATCACCAAGCACAACAATGTATTGTGATGCCTTCTAATCCCCAGATGATGACAGCAAAGAAAGCAACAAAACCATCGAATGTATCGCAGCAGATTCCTTTGGTACTTTCAAATTCTACCTCTAGTAATGTTGGAGCCAACAAAATTAAGCAAAACTATCCAGTTGCAGTAACAAAATCCCATCTTTTAACTGCGCCAGTAATGGCCTCTAGTATTCAGACTTGCCCCCCACCCACAGTTCTCACTAATCACAGCACAGGACTTGCAGGTTTGGGACCAGGAACACTAATATTAGCGAATGGAAACATCGTTCCAGTTCTTCCTCCACAACAGACAGTGCTTACGGCAACACCGACACAGTTCATTGTCAATTCGAACCAACTGCCACCCCCTACAAACCCCCCTCCAGTGATAATGATGCAGCAAAAGAAAAATGTCATTACAAGGACTACCTCACCAAATGTTGCTGCCTTGGTTACAACGTCATGTACCAAACCTCAGCAACGCTCATTTCCAGTGTTGGTCCCAAAGGTTTCAAAGCAACCTGGAACTTCAGACACTACAATAACTACATTTGCTAATAAAGTTCCCATCCCAGCATTAACATCACGAAATCACCCTGCCAGATGTCAGCAGATTCAGACTTCCGTCATTAATGCAGTGATAAAATCAACTGGAAAAGCTAAAAGTAAAGGAGATAATGAAAATGTTAACCCATCCAATACTGATTTGCCTGTTTCACTGAGTGATAAAGTTCAAGGTACAGCAAGTAAGAAAGCAGCTACATGTAAAGCACAAGAGAAGACAGCTAAAACTGTAAGTGCAAATGAAAACAATAAACAGAGGTCACCTACCAATTCTAATGAGAAGGTCAGTATTGCAGGTGTAACTGTGGACAGCTCAGAAACTCAAGGAGGTAGCAGGGTGCAGGAAGATACAGAGGTAATTGGAGAAGTTCCTAGGAGAGTCGAGGATAGAGATACGGAGAGCACAGGGACAAGAGCGCTCGTGTCTGATGATGGTACAAGTAACGGTGAAAGAAGCTGCAAACAGGATGAACATTCTGTGATGAATAATCAGGAAACACAGACAGAAAAGAGGAATAAAGCTGAAGAAGCAAGATCTGCAGCTGTAAAAAGAAAGAAGGAATGTGAAGATGTATGTAATAAGAAGAAACAGGCAAAATGTGGCAAGGAAAATCATGAATCAAGGAATGCTGAAATTGAAACTAATGATTCATTCACCAATGTGCTGGTCAACACATTACCACATAACATGCCAGTTCTTAAATCTTGTAACACTGGCACCTATACAATTGATGTCTTGTGTATGACAGAACCAGGGAAATGTCACAGTATTGACAGGATTTCAGAAGAATCAAAATGTAAAGAGAACAGTTCAGTCTCAATGGATGCTGTGTGTTGTGGAGCTGTCTCCAAGGCACCGGAAGAAAGCATCAAAGATTCAGGCCAGATGGAGGGTGATACTGTACAGTTAACACCAAATGAAAGTAGGGAAATTTCAGAAGTCTGTAGCTTGAATACACAGGCCTTTTCAAAAGCTAATTCCAGGCCAGTTTCAAGGTCAGAATCACAACTAATTGTAAATGATCCATCACTAATTAATACTTGCACTGCTTCAGATATTCATCAGTTTGATGAAACTAGTGATAGAACAGATAAATGTAATAGATTAACTGCCTTGGATCCAGTTCCTCAACAAGGATATGATACACAGACCACTGTCAATAAATCCCAACTTTTCCAGGCACCAGAAGTGAACAAACTGCCACAGCAACCACAATCTGTGAACGCTGCAGATGTCACATATCGAAGATCAGATTTCCAGCTTACAGTGACAAAACCTCAGCAAAACAATCTGATAACAGCTTCTAATGATTCAGTGTCCTTACAAAACGCAAAAGACATTCAAAACGAGAGCCGTGTATTGCCGCCTCAAAAGTCCACTGACCACCTGAATTCCTCATCCTGTCAGAATGGTAAAGAAAGTGTGGCGACAAACAGTAACAGTACAACATGTCCTTCAATACCAGTTTGTCAGGCTTCACACAGAGAACTGTCAGTTTCAGATTCAGTACTACGACAGCAGCATCACGAGATCCACGCAAATGGTACAGAGGAGTACAGCATATGCAGTGAAAGTTCATCACATCCATCATTAACACATCAGGAGAAGAAAATAGTCACAAATGAAACAGAAACCAGTCATATGCCGCCCTTGCAGTCCAGCAATTTGTATCCCACACTTACTGCCTCAGCCATAGCAACTCAGTGCAGCAACAACACATTCATCCCCATCACTAGCACCTCAGCGGATGTTGACACGTGTTCAAAGACCACAGACAGTGACACTAATGTTACCAGTGCATTAAACATATCTCTCCAAAATCCTGAGTTTTCGAATGATCTCTTTGCTTCATTACAAGTGCCGTCTACTGGACAGCATCCGGAGTCTGTTTCCCCAACTGCAGCATTTCTTCTTGCTTTCCCTTTGGTTTCATCTTCCAAAGTGACAGAAATGATAGTAGACCCACAGGAAGAGGTTGGTAGTGATGGCATGCAAGGAACTTCCACCCTCTTGCAGATTGGCAACATTGAGCCTGATGCGTCACATAACACATCTAAATCCCATCACTCGGCTATATTAAATGAAATGGCAGGAACTAATGAGGCCATTGCAACAAAAGTAACAACAGTGTCTTCTGTAAGTATTATGTCAGGTACTGATAGCAGGAAAATTACATCTGGTGGGTGCAATGTACATGATCGGCAGCAAGAAGTATTATGCAGTAATCATGAAAGAAAAATTAATTCAAATCAAGAGGCCAAAAATTCAGGAAAGTGTTCAACGAACATGACATTACCTTTGGAAAATTTCTCCAAGAACAGTAATGATAAGCAGTGGCCAAATACTACCAAGGGTGAAGTTTTGGAACCTGGTAATAGACTTCATCCCAGGAGTAGAAGCATTGGCACACAGTCAAATCTTTTTAGTGACCTTGAATTGAAGTCATCAGAAGCAACTTGCAGTCAGAATTCTTTGTCATCAACTATAAAGACTTGTTTAGCTATAGACACTGGCATGTATAATATTCCGCTGGATGGTGAGAAAGGCAATACAAGTACATCTTGTTTTCAACGGGAAATGCAGACTGGACACGCAGCAGTGCCTAAAAATAACACAACCCAGCATCCTACCTTGAGCTGTCAGTCACATATCACGATGTCCAGATCTGGTCAGCAGCATCAGGAGTGTCATCCTTCATCAGGTCTATTCCAGCCACCACTCTCAACTTTCGAACCTGTAACACGTAAGAACACATCAAATGAAGACAACACTAAGAAATTAATGGTCAGTGCCAGCACTTTCTCCACATCTGTAAGTCAGCCAATTGAAGAATTATGCATGAAAACACAAGCGTCTATTAGTTTGCAACACAGTGGCACTTGTGCAAACACAAATATCACACAGACATTCCTCACAAACAAACAGACACATCATGTGTGTGCAGATGTGTCACATTCTCAGATTCCAGAGAATACAGCACTTGCTCACACTGCAAATCAAAATTCTTTCCACAAGATGCATCCTTCCCAGATGCTAAGCAAACAAGTGACAGTTACAGAAGAATCAACAGACAGTGTTGGTTCTATCAGTTACAAATCACTGACATCTTCCTCTTCAATGGCTTCATCTGTAGATGTCGTCAAACATAATTTCTCCAACCATGCAGTGATGGATTCTGTTCCCCATTCTTCACATGTGGACAGATCTGTTCCATATAATCAGGTTCCAAGTTCAGTGCCTGCACAATCCTATTCATACAACTTGTTCAATAATGACTATTCTCCACTGCCTTCACAAGTGACTTCTACATCAATATACACTCAAGCTTCCAATAGTAATGATCATAATAAAACAAGTGCTCCATTCTCCTTTTCTGTTGCTCACAATTCATCTAATTTCAGCATACTGTCATGGACCACGCTTTCACCAATGTCCGCTCCAACAAACGGTAATCAATACGACAACTTTAATGTCCCACCGCAGAATACATCCACAGACATGCCCCAGCATACTCCTACAACAGTTGCTTCACTGCAGAAGTCAATATCTCAGGATACTTCAGATAATCGTGCTGTGGCAATGTCCATTCCTGCTGTCAGTGAAATTCAAGGGTTAGTCCATGCTAATAACTGTCAAAAACAATGTAAAAGTGATACAAACATCAGGAAGTCTATGAATGATGAAATACACAAACTGACAGGGTCATTTCAGGGCTTGTACAGTAACGAAGAACAGCAGTCCCTGGAGATATCTGACCGAGATACGTCAAGTTCTCACATGCAGTTTCATCCTGCAAGTAATGACAATCAGGTAGCAGTTCCACATGAAGGAGTCACAAGTAGCGAAAGTTTCAAGTTTCCAGCTCCTTCTTTGGCTGATGTAAAAAGCCAGCAGCCATCAAGAACAAACCATTCATCTGTGCGAGTGAAAGCATCCCAACAAGACCATCGACCTCCAGTAAACTGGATGACATCACCAGATGTTCGCACAAGCAGTAACAGCTGTTCTGCAATAAGTAATGAATCCAATACAGTGTCAGCTGTGAATTCTGAAGCTAATTCTGCTCATATAAACAAGGAATTTGAATTCTGCAGTACTTCAAATCACAATTTATTTGTGGGTAACACCAGTGTTACTCCGCCCACATTCGATGGTAGAGGCTTTGCTGGAAATGCTGCAATATATGGAAACCATGTTCTTCCTTCCCACAGTAATCTGTATACAAATAATAGGCAGTCATCGCACTTGCCATACCATAATGAAGAAACCAGAAATTTGCATCATAATGCTACACATCAGAGGCTAACAGATTTACCTGTGCCTGGACAAAATTATCATAATGAGACCTATACTTTACCATGGACATCAAGGAAAGTTCCTTTCACATCGGCAACAATGATGCCACCTGACGTGAGTGGCAACAACTTTGTTCCGTCTACACTGCCAACATTAGTTGGAGATTTAGCTCTGGGTGCTAATTTTCCGATGTCTGGGAACGAAGACAGTACCCATAACAAACCATACATACATTCAAACTATGGTGAAGTAGAAATTAATAAAAAGAATGTGTCAGTTGGTACACTGGAAGACCAACAACAAGACATATCAGGAAAACATATTCAGAGTAGGCATACAGAGAAGGAATCAGGAATAAACATTGTTAGTAATAAGGCAAGGAACAACAGTAGCAACAACCGAGCATGTACACAAGACTACGCTGGTACCGCTCATTCAGAAAGTGGGTCCTCAGGAGTAACTGCAGCAGTGTCAGGAAACTTTCTTTCTGTGAGTCAGTTGGTTGATCAAGTGAAATCTGGTGCTGGATCATCCAGAACACAAGTGAATACCACAACAAAAAGGAATAACATCAGTAACAGGCATGTTGGAGGTGGGAACAAAAACAACACAACCCAGTCGAGACAGCACACCGCAGCAGCAGCATCCTCCAACAAGAGGAACGGCACAACTCAAAACGGTACTGAAAGGGACGGTAGTAAAAAGCAGCAGGCAACAAACATGAGTTTCTCAGTTGGAGAAGGAACAAATGCAATCCCACTAACGGGAGACATCAACAGGAAAGTGAATGACAGAGACAGAAACAGTCATTACCCAACGGAAAATACCACATCTCTTATGCCACCTATTTCCCAAAGCAGTGTAGGATTTCCTGTACCTGTACATGATATGGGGAGCCAGCCTCCATCATCTGTTGCTAATAATCACAATCATTGGTCACCAAGTAGAGGGAAACCGGGCAGAACAAGTTCAGCATCTTATAAAGCACCTGTTAGCAGTTATTCTGCTGAAGCTCTCATTGGTTTGAGCAGCAGCAGCAGCAGCACACTAAATAATGCCAATACAGCTCACTTGTCTCAAGAATCGTCTAGTAATAAAGTTATGACTCTGCCACCTCCAGTGGTTTCTGAAAGATTTTGCCACAATCAAAATTATCATCCCCATCCTCAAACTACACGACCCCTGCAGATGTCAGCTTCATTTGGTAATGAAGGTATCCTACCAGGAAATTACTTTCCAGCAGTGGAATTACCTTCTTCCCACCATCAAGACGGAAATGGATCAAGCATTCAGACTGGTAGTCACCACGACACCTTCACTCAGACGCCCCATCAGAATCAACAGCCGTACAGCAATACTTCTTTCACCTACCCAGCAGGTCCCACAAATATGAGTGGACAAGGACCAGCCACCTTATACCCCCCAACAAACTTTGTATCAAATGCAAATGGTGGAAATTCTAATGCCACCATAACTCCCGTCTCATTGACAACAGGACTTCTGTCTGATCTTACTGGCAGTAATAACTTTCCTGGAATTCCTTCAGATTCAAATAATTCCCTCATCTTCCCATCACCTATAATGAAAAGCATATCTGTGAACCGAAACGGTGGTCGACATAACCCTTCATACTTACAGTCGTCCATGTCAGCCTCTTCACATCACCACCATCAGAGTGGACAGCACATTGCAACAAGAAATGACAGCTTGTCAGGACAACCTGTGGAAAGCAACAGAGGTGGCAACACTAACATAACTTCGAGTGATGGAAATGGAAACCGAAGGTTGAGTGGCCATGCAGGAGGAATTACGTTACACCACCAGACTGGTAACTTAGGTGGCAATGGCAACAGCAATTGCTCCTTAACAAAACAACGAGGAAATGGAAGTAGGAGAAGAATTCCGGATCCAATACCCTCAGCTTCATCTTCTACCTCAGGAATTACTGGTTTGGTTGATTTGGGATATTTGTCGATGCCGCCTGGGATTGGTTCCCCGATGCTGGGTGCTGATGACAGTACCTTCTTGAATCACCACACTAGTGGAACATTCTTAGCACCACCTGGCCCACAGCTGTACCCCACAGGTCCTACACCAAATCCTCAAGGAACTCTGTATCCTCCAGCACCTCGCCCACCAACACAGACAGCCTCTCACACTAACCAACATTCGGGTAGCCATCTACCTCCATTCTCATCATGTGTACCAGAACAACAAAATGCCTCACTTTCACGTGCCTCACATCATCAGCAGCAGCAGCAGCAAGCCAATACCTCACCAAATGCTACCAACACCAGTGGAAACAGTCTTGCTAACTTTAACCTCAGTACAATTTTCCCAGAAATCAATGACAAGGTAAGCTACTAGTGGTAAAAGAAGTAAATAAATAGTTAGATTTGGATATGTGAAACTGTACAGGGAAGCACTGAATTTCGGATCTCAAGTAGATGCTCGCTCGTTACTTGGTCGAAACAGGGATACAAACTGGAAATAGGAGTAGAAAGATAAGAAGTCTTTGGATGCTGTGTGATGCCCAGTAATTGAGATAGAATGTAAGCTGTGGCAGTTACTGATGATATTCAGATTATAGTAATAGCCGACGTTTCGGAACCCTCTTTCAGTTCCATCTTCATAGGCAGGTGGATGAATTATGACAGGGGATGGGATGTGTGGTGTATTTATACCTGACAGGGTTCTGGCAGGCTGGTGGAGGAGCCAGTGGAAGGCGAGTGACCGGATGTGGGCGGGTAGGTGCACAACAGGTTGTGGAAGGGGGCAGGTATATAAGTGTCAGTGC
>Ga0131853_10009151_pt1 | contig 18099 bp, 13 predicted proteins | sample TergutLab28metaG_FD_92764 | JGI IMG/M metagenome (GOLD analysis project Ga0131853, IMG submission 92764) | Labiotermes labralis P1 segment gut microbial communities from Petit-Saut dam, French Guiana - Lab288 P1 (version 2) (version 2) | ecosystem: Host-associated > Arthropoda: Insects >... | reverse complement strand
TTTTTTGTATTAGAAAGGCCAGGGCAAAGGAGAATAAAAAAATGCGTGTAGGGAAGATGGGTATTATCCCATCATCGCCTACACGCATGAATATGTACGTGTACACAAAGAACTCTCCAGCCTATCCACTCTCGAGTGAAAGCAAAACAATACGCCATGCTAATGCTGCATCGCTTGAAGTATGTGGGCGAATATTGTAAACTTACTCTGCTGCGGTGGCAGGTTTGTCCTGTGCTCTTAGGCGATGTTGCGTCATCCCTACGAGCCCGTGTTAGTGTTTTGGTCGACACTTTCACGGTTCCGCGGTACTTTTATTGCTTTTTTTGGGGAAAATCAGGTAACATCAGGTGAATACGATGCCACTGACCTTTCTGGTGCGCACTATACCATAATTTTCTCTAGGTTTCAACAATAAATTTCACACAGTCATGTGAATCTAATTTGTGCGGTAGGTTTGCGAATAGGGACCGCATGTGAAAGGCTGTTTGCTTTTGGGCCTAGGCTCCGGCTGATGCCAAACAGCCCTAGGCGGGGAAAAATGCTGTTTCTTACGGGTTATCACCCGCATAAACAGCGTTTTTCCGCCGCCTAAGTCTGTTTGGCGCCTCCGCAAGGGGCCCAAAAGCAAACAGCCTTTCACATGCTACCGTAAAATAATTCAGAGTCGGTTTTGTCCTCTTGCACCTTCAGATTCAGTGTGTTTGCTTTCAGCAAACACGGTGCTAAGGCACCGCTGTCCTTCTTGCAAGTACATCCCAGCCGGATGGCCGGCGCTTTGCGGCACCCATTGCCCGGAGGGGCTTCGCTCGGAGTAAGGGGCCAAAGGCCGGAGTAATATCTGTCGCCAAGCCTCGTTACTCCTAATATTTTTACAACGAAACTACGATTACTGCTAATCTCAATACCCACGAAACGGCAGATTTTTCAGCCGTTCACGGCATTGTGCTTATCAGCGTACTGTCATAGAAATAACGACAGAATAATCTCCAGTTGCTCTAGCGAATACTTCATACGAAGGATGTGCGGTTTTATCCACAAGATATTCCTCAGCCTCTCCAGCATAATAGAAAGTCTTTACTGTATCCCAATCAGTCATAAAATAGAAAGTGGCAAAATAAACACCAGGAACAAGTGTTATTCCCATTACAGAAAATGTCGTTTCACCAAAAGTTCCAAGGATTTGAGTCCCTTCTTCATCTGAAATGCGCAATCCCGTGAGAAAGCCTTTACCATGTACATTTAGATTTATTGTATGTGAACGTCCTTCAACGACAATGAATCTATGTTCATATCGCACTTCATCACGCACATCAGCTATTTCAAGCTGGATATGTATCACGTTTGATGGAATATACGGCACTATTTGAGCCAGACCAAGTGTTCCAACCGCCGTTAAAACAAGCACTAAAGAAACAATACCATATTTTGAATTAAAATGAGTTTCTGCTTTTTCTGTATCCTTGTAAAGCGAAAAAAAAACTATGACTGCGTTATACAATATACCTTTTGCATGTGCAAAAAGGACAAACGCTGATAGTATTAAAATTGCCATCAACACAACAAGTAGCGGATGGAAGCCTGTCGTATCAAGAAATCGTGCTGCATCTTCACCAGAAACCGGAGCGAATATAGTGCGTATAGGTATAATAACCCAACCCATCAAAGCTCCGCCGATTATACTTATAACAGGAATTAAGTGGCATATATGATACGCCTTCGCTCGGATAGTGGGCTTATAAAACGCAAAAACAACCGTAGTTAGCAAAATCGGAAAAAGGTTGCCGGCAGCATGAAACAAGGCACGCCCAAATGCAGTAAACTCCGCGTCTGTCACCACGACATGAGCATTAAAGTTCCAAAAAACGAATCGTTCGACTGTTCCTCCATAAGCCATGCCGACAAGAGCATGACCTGCCTCGTGGAAAAAAGCGTATATAAAAAACCAAGCGAAAGCAAAAACAATCAGCCAAGCTATTGTTTTGTTCATTATGATTATTCATCTCCATCCTTATATTGCATGTACCTGCGAACTTCATACGTGGTCTTAGCACACGTTATATAAATACTACAGCTAAAGACATTCTCCTGCGCTGAATATATTCAGATAATGGCATACCAGTCATGCCTATAAACATCCGTTGAAAGTGATAAGCGGAAGAACACGCAATTTGGGCTATTTTTGAAAAATCTAGCTCTTCTATTATGTGCTCCTCAATATAATTGATGACTGAATTTATTCTTTCAATCCAGTCCATGTAATTAATTTCTGTTATTGAGTCAAGCGCAATTCCACTAACTTCTTCACATCGTCAAGAATTTCTGTGCTTTTCACATCAAATGCTAACGACTTACCGCTATGCCCTAAAACTGTATTTTCAAAAAGATTCTGTGTATAGTCAGTAAGTGAGGGCATCAACAGTTCAGCTTCATTTATCTCACGTATACCTACCGCTACCAATGCGATAAAATATCCTTGCTTTGGATAAAGTGTACATAATGCTTTATTGCTTTTTTTATATTTAATGTTCCAGCCTTCCCAAATACCTCCTTGCATAGAACAACCGCTATAAGACAACTTAGGCTTGACATTATATGTTTGTTGTAAATAATTATCAAAATCATCCCACAAAGGAGTTTCAACGTAGTCCCTTAGTTGACTTTCTAACGGCTCATGTGTGCTATCAAAAAGTTCGCTCCATTGCAGACGGTTGTCTGTTTTCTTGTCATTAGCTGGCACAGGTATAACCCATAGTTCCATCTTGCACATCTCAGGGCTTACAGCTGAATATTTTTCTATCGAAAATGGTTGCGTTGATAAATTGTGTTTAGGAAGCCAATTACTGCATAGGTAGCTCAAACTTTTACCTAATGCAGAAGTGGTTAATTCAGTCATATTTTCCGCTTCAAAAGAACATACAATATATTCTGCGGCAGGGAGTTCCCAAATCACAAAATCATCATACGCAACTGTACCAGGCATTGCAGAAGCTCCTACAAAATAGGTAAAAGTACCACTTTTGGAATCTCCGAATGAAGAAACAGCCGCCTCTATGCTATTTGACATAAGTCCCCTTATACTGTCTTTATGTTTGTGAAATTTATCCCACAACAAACCGGGTACATCTATGCCTGTGGTTTCTCCAAGTGGGGCTTGTTCTGATACAGAAACGGGTGTGGAAAAACCAATGTAATACTCAGGGGCTTCTATTGTCTTGCGTGATATTTCTAAAACAATGCTATCGGTAATCAGCGGCACATTTTCGTCAATCATTGTGTAGCCAAGTAATAAATCTGGCTTCATGATTTGATTGAGCCTAATAGGATTATTACGATAAATCTCTGGCGTTATCCCAAACGCACTTTTGAATGTTTTTGTGAAGTGCTCATGACTACTAAAGCCATATTCGATAGCAATATCCAGTATGCGCTTGCTCCTATCTTCAAGCATTTCACAAGCCTTTGCCAATCTACGCATTTTGATATATTCATTTACAGGACGCTTAACAAGTCGGGTAAATAATCGCTGAAAATAAAATGGCGAAAGAGTGGCGACCTTTGATAGTTCTTCGGGAGAATGGTTTGTTGCTAAATTTTCCTCAACAAAATCTAAAACCTTTTGTATAGATTCCCATGCGTGCATTTCAAAACCTCCGTATTTAAGTTAAAATAATCTCATAAACGTGGCAAAACAGCGTTTTCTTTATAAATTTGAATCCTGCTTTTTCTAAAACTTTACGAGAAGCAAAATTCTTATGTTCTGTTTTGCCGACAATTTTAGGAGTTGCTCCGATTTCAGACAGCATTTGAAAAGCCCATTTTAGTATTTCCTTCGTTGCTTCGGTAGCATACCCTTTATTTTGAAAGGCTTCCCCTATATCAAATCCAACCTCATAATCTTTTAATTTTTTCTTACCGTGATATCTTGATACTTGAACCGAGCCAACTAACTTTCCAGTGTTTTTTTCTTCTATGGCAAAATAGAATTGGTCTTTAGTGATATCAATGCCCCTTGACCATATTTCAATATTGTTTTCGATTTGTACCTTTGCTCTTTTTTCGTTTAGTTTTGGGAGAAAATAAAACCAACGGCGGTATGTTTTTTCGTTGCAAAGTTTTACTAATGTATCTATATCGTCCATGTTGTAAGGGCGGTATATCAGCCGCTCGCTAGTTAAGGTTGTATTCTTGCCCATGAGTAACGCCCCCTCGGTTATTTATGAAATTATATTATCAATAAAAGATTTGCTTCGCTTGTTCTACAATGCCCTTTATCTGCCGGGCGGCCTGTTATGGTTGCATATTCGCTTTTGGTTAGGGCAAATTCCAAGTAGGCTGTTTTGGGGTCGCATAGGTAGGAAGATGCCGCCGCACATTTTTATGAATTTTGATGATAATAGTAAGGGTTTTCGCATGTTTATTTTCACAACCCCCTTGACGAAACCGCAATCATGTAGATATTGTAAACCAATACATGATTTGAACTAACAAGGGGTATCGCATGAGAAAAAATACTTTTGCTATTTCTATTTTACTTTTGCTCAGTTTTATTATGTTTGCGTGCGCGAAATATCAACCACAGCTGCCGTTGGCAAGCTCTATCCCTATTACTCACGAAATTACTGCATATCAAGAAGGCCAGCAGTCTCGATCTTCTAGTTGTCCATTAGTTATAGCAATTCCCCCTTTAAACAGTTCCGCCCGAGCCGAAAATAGCGGACGTATCAACGCTTTTTCGGCGACAGGCGGGGTTGATTTAAAGGTGAATTGCTATAGAGATAGTTGCGGTTCTGCTCCGCTGCCACCAGACATTGAGCTGCTTTGTAAAGAAAATCATGTAGAAGTTCCAGAAAATTTAGACGGAATAATATTTAACGCAAGATTCTTAGACATACCCACATATGAAAACAGTGGCCAGATAGCACATCCTCATATTCTTTTCTTTCGAGAAAAACTAGCTGGTTTTCACTATATTATGGTGATGACACCATATCCTTTCTCCAACGACGCACACGAAAACCCATCTATTCTAGGCTCTAACGACGGTATTACATGGGAAGTGCCTAAAGGTGTAATAAACCCGATTTTTGGCCCCCCAGATGATGTTGCCCATGGCGGTTATTATTCTGACCCTTTCATCTTACAAAACGGTGAAAAACTAGATTTATGGTTTAGATATAACCCAGCCCTCAATACCAACGGCCAAAAAATACGTCGAAATAGCCACAACCGTATTTTCAGGTCCGAGTCATGGGATTTAGTAAACTGGAGCGAGCCGGAAATAATGCTAGACTGCCCCGGCAAAATAAACCACTTTATGAGTGTAGCCATAATCCATGACGGCCCAGTTTACAGACTTTGGTACACTAATTTCAACTCAATTTTGTATTATATCGAATCATCAGATATGATTAACTGGAGTGAAAGAAGGCATGTACAAGCCGACCTAAACGGTCTAGGCATATGGCATCATGATATATCATTTACAGGAGAAAAATACGAAGCGCTATTTACAAGCGCCGACTGGGATAATCAACCAGTCTTTAGACTATTCTATGCCTCATCAGCTGATGGACTAAACTTTGGCACCGGGCATGAAATAATAATTGACAGAATCAGCCCCGAGTTAAAAGGGATGACAATCCACAAAAGCACATATGTAAAAACACACGGAACTTACCAGATGTATTTACCCGTCTTTAACCACAACAATGTATGGAAGCTATTTTACCTTGAAATATCTGAAGAGAATCTCCACTATCTATTCTGAATCGAATATCAAATAATTGGCAAGGAGAGTTTTTCGTCTGTCGGCCTTGGCATGTAACCCACAATTGATCACCTACGGCGACATCAACCGCAACATCTCAGACGTGATATCCTGCGTAAAAGGATTGACAGTACGATTAATTAACTCCAAAACCTCATCATAACCAACAGGAAAGTCATACCACCGAATAGTCCGGGCACTAGTAACAGGATAATTGTAAGCATGTAAAGTAACTCCACCAAGAACAAATTGCTCACCAAGCCAAAGCTGACTACGAAGAGGTATATCTGTACTAACATGGTCACGATAAGTACGTATCAACTGAGGAATCTGAGTAATAACCCGAGGTGTCAACAACTCTTGCATCATAGCTTCAATAAACTGATGCTGATGCTGCATACGCTGATGATTAGAGATAGATGTTCTCCTTCCATAACCATATCGATAACGAACAAAATTCAATGCATTCTCCCCATCTAAGCGCTGGCGGCCTGCCGGAATATTGATATACAGGTCTTGAAACGGATCTCTATAGTGCATATGAAAAGGCACATCAATATATACACCACCAACCGCGTCCACAATATGGACAAAGGCGTCTTCTTCAACGCCAATATAAAAATCCGGCATAAAGCCTATTAATGTAGAAACTTCACGCCTCAATTGATCCACTCCGCCTTCATGCCCTCTACCGTGTAAGCGTCCGGCTGGGTAAGCAGAGTTTATTTTTCGTATATTACGCTGCACATCCACTTGCGTATCACGAGGTATGCTGATTATGTAAGCTTGTCGCGTGTCAGCATTGTACGCAGCTACCATAATAGTATCTGTATTAAGGCCATCATCGTAACCAAAAATAAGAAATGTAATAAAGTTCGGCGTTCGTTCCCATCCGCCTTCAGTTGTTAAATCGAAGTAAGAGTCAATATTTAGCAGTGCATCATCAGGATGAGGCTCTACAACATAAAAAGCCGGATCATCATCAGAAATTTCCGGGCTTATGCTTGGGTTGGGTAATTGAGGCATAATATCACCAGCCGATGGTAAAGATGGCGGACGTACCACACTACGCCAGCCAATAAAGCCGCCACCAGCAACAACAAAACATGCGATTACCGTAATTATAAAAGACTTTATCATCAATCTGCGTGATTTTTTATTTTTTAACATAATTTTGTCCTCTTTTCATTGGGAAACAGCAAACCACATTCTGACATGATTATATATATTTTTCAAGCATATACACAATTAATACCGATTCCAAATTAAAACCTGTCTGACAGAGCGGCGGCTTGAAATAAGGTTCCAAAAAACAAAAAAGTCGCTATCAACTTGATATGATAGCGACTTAATGTCTACACCGCGCAACTATAGTAACTGTATAAAAGCAAGACCAATCAAGATTACACCAGCAAGCCACGAAATATTAAATCGCAAATTTTTTGCGGCCTTATTGCCGAGCACACTGCCCAATAGCAGACATAATCCATTAGCCAACAACGAAAACACAATAATAGCCCATACATTAAAGCCAAGAAATGCAGCACCAAATCCTACCGCAAAGCCATCCAAAGATAAGGATACCGCCAACACAGTAGCTTCTTTCGCGGAAATACTTTTTGACTCATCTACATCTGCAGATTCAGGGTCAGCGTATATTTGGAGTATAAGCTTAAAGTTAAATAGGGATAGCTTGATTTCTTTATTAATATCAGCATGCTTCCGTATGATGGTTTTTGTTATAGAGTCCATTAATTTTGTAATACCAATAATCAGCAAAATAGTAAAGGATAGACCAATGGCAACCCATTCAGGGATAAACTGAGATAATGCCGTGCCAAAAATGAAAGATAGGCTTATCGTGGCGGTACAGATTAGATTGATAATGAGCATCGATATTAGCGGTATCTTAATTCTATTGCATCCATATGCAAAGGCCGCTGCAAAAGCATCAATAGATACCGAAAAAGCTAATGCGGCGGCTCCTATTAAATAAAAAAACACCAAAATCACTCCATTTTAGCAATTTCACTTTAAATCAGTCTCGCCTGTCGTCAAAATGCTCGCGATTTTTGACTCGGTTGAGAATGTTTAAAGCATAAATTGCTATTGTTGTCTTGGGGCATAAATATGCATAATCTATGTATAATGTTACCCGGTTTGTCCTGCGGATTATCAGGTGCAGAAGAATGCTTATGGCCAAAGTATCGGGGCATAATGCATTATTTTATAAGTGCATATTGGTCTAGGAATTTTTTGATATTGTTTACCGTTTCTGTATTAATAAAATGCTCAATCTTTTCAACCTGCTCCAATTCATTGCTTGATTGATTAATATAACATAATAATCGGTGTAGGGTATCATGTCTGAAAACCAGATACTTTCCCAGCTTAATTCCGGTATCTGTTAGCTTTATGTAGCCATACCTCTCAGCCATTACTAGGCCTTGTTTTTTCAGATTGTTCACCATCTTTGTCGCTGAAGAAGGTTTAACATGGAGGCTGTAGGCAAGTGCTCTAATCCTTACAGTTTCGTCTTTTAAGTGGATTCTATATATCATTTCGAGATAATCTTCCATTGATGATGTAATAGCATTGTTCTCTAGTAGTGCATAGCCCTTTAGGGTATAAAACTTATTATTCTCTTCCATAGCTGCCCTCCTTAAAACAAGCGTAACAAGTTAAGACAAGTAAACATACATTAGCGTAAGGAAAAAAGTTTTCCTTACGCTAATTTTATTACTTGGAGGCCTGTCTTATGTTTATGCCTGTCTTGTCTGGGCTTATTGTTTCGGTGGATGCCTTTTTTATTGGGCTTTCCCTCGGACTGCAAAAGAAATGCAAGTTTCTGTATCTTGCAATAATTAACGCTTTTCTTTTAGTGCTTTGCATTTTAGGTTTTTTGATTGCGGGGCAGATTTACGAAATTATACCTATTGACCCTGACCTTGTTGTTGGTTTTGCGTTTATCTCCCTTGGGTTTTGGACCATTATTCAATATTTTATTTGTGTACATTTATGTAAGCGTAAAGGGAATATAGGGGAAGAAGGCACATCACTCAAAACTTTTGTTATTGTAGGGTTGGTAATGAGCATCGAAGCAATGCTGATAACAATGGGGATAACATTCATCTTTCTTCCGAGTTCGACTTTTATTATTCCTTTAACGGTTGCGATAGCGCATTTTGTATACTCAGCATTATCATTCTTTTTGGCAAGAACAAAGCATGTAAGGCGAATCCCTGCTGTTGTAAGTCATGTCATTTCTGGGTGCGCTCTTATTATATATGGCTTGATGGCGCTTATTATATAAAAGAAGAGGGCACTTTCGCGACAAGATTGATGCACTACGTGCATTGTATCAATCTTATCGCGAAAGAGGGGGTGTTTTGCTATTGATTTTGATGCGCAAGCGCATTGTATCAAAATCAACGCAAAAACCGGGCTGTCACGTCAAAATTATGAAACCGCAGGGCTCCGCCCTTTCGTAAGCTTCGCTTACTGGCCGGGTGGCCTGTCGCTTGCGCGGCACCAGCTTCGCTGGAGTATACTCCGCACCCCGCAAGTTTTTTATAAAAAGCTTAACCAAAAACTTTAGCAAAAAACCAAAATCGCGCGTATGCGCGATTTTATGTTAAAGTTTTGATTAAACTTTTTCAAAAGTTTACAGGGTTTGGGACGGAGTCCCAAGGTTTTCTTAACGAGACAGCCTCTTTTTTATTGGTTAATTTCATCACTCGACAGATTCCCATCGGGGTATATCGGCAATATTGTCTCTTTGATAAACAGCATCATTTGTATCAATGTCAAACATAACAGTTACCTCAGAATACTGAGCCCTCATTACTTCCTCTGTAAGCATATCGGCCAAAAAAGAAGCATTAGCGATGTCTGTAAATATTGACTCGATATTATTATTGCGAAAGTGGTCATACTGGTCGGATTCAGGCCGATAAGCAAACTTAGTAAAAGCGTTTGGAATAACAATTGAAACTAGATTATTATCCATAAACGCTCTGGAACCAAGTACCTGTAGTGAGCCCGGAAGTTCTATATGCGAAAGATTATTATCTCTAAATCCGCCTCTTTCAATTATTATCAAAGAATCAGGCAGATTGATTTCTTCTAGTAAATTTTCTCTAAACGCATTTTCTCCGATGATCTCTAGCCCATAGCTAAATATGATTATCTCTAACTGGTTCTCTCTAAACGCGTTATTGCCAATAGATGTAACAGAGCCCGGCAGCACAAGGCTTATCAATCCATTGTCTCTAAATGCCCCATCGCCAATGCTGGTTATTGTAAACTCTTCCCCTTGAATTGTAATCACTTCTGGAATAACAATATCAAGCGTATCATCTTCACGGCCAACAACAGTCGCGGTTTCTTCTTCAATATCCAGGAAGAAATGTATTCCGTCAACTGTTGCGTTCATTCCGGTAATTTCGTAAGTAGACTCAAGATACGACCCCATTAACAAAGCAACAAGGGCGAAATAAATAAAAAGACCCGTGATATCTTTTATGGTTGTGATAATAGGCGCAGACGCCGCGGCTTGATCCATCTTTAGCTTCATTGTGACAAATGGAGTTAGGAAGCCGAGTGCCGCCGCCACTGTCATTGTAAGTGTAAGCGCAATGCCAACAACGATAGCAAGCGTAGGGAAGCCTTGCCATATTAATATTATACCAGCTGCTAACCCACCAGAAATCAAGCCGATAGTAAGCCCCACCCATATCTCTTTAGCAAAAGGTTTTAGGAAGGCTTTCATATTAATATGTCCAAGCACAACGCCTCGGGCAAATACAGTAGATGACTGAGACCCTACACTGCCGCCCATGTCTAAGATAACAGGGATAAAAAACGCAATAACAACAACCGATTCTAAAATTTCTTCAAATCCTTCAATTATAAAGCCAGCGGCAATACCCCCGGCAAGGGCGATTAGCAAGAACGGCAGCCGCACCAGCCATATTCTTGGTAAGCTACCTTTAGTAAGAATCATGCTGCGGTCAGCTTCTTTGCCCGCAATAGCCATAAGACCCGCGGCACCCATAATATCTTCAGTTGCTTCTTCTTCCAAAATATCAACAGCATCGTCAATTGTAACGATACCCACCAGGCGGCCTTCCTTATCAACTACAGGAATAGCCAGCCAGTCCAACCTTTTAAGAAGTCTTGCAACTTCTTCTTGATCGGTGTCGGTATACACTTGAGCGGCAATCTCTTCCATAACGTCTTCAACTTTGGCGGCTGGATCGGCAATAAGCAGGTCGCGCAGTGAAATTACGCCTTCGAGCCTTCGGGCGCTGTCTGTTATATAAATTGTATAAATTGTCTCATTATCTACAGCGGCAGCTTTAACTTTTTCCATCGCTTCCGAAACAGTAATTCCCTTGTGAAGATGGACATATTCTGGTGTCATTACACGTCCCGCTGTCTCGGCGCCATAGCCCATCAAAAGATTAGTCATCGCACGCTCTTCTGGAGATAGCGCAGACAGCATCTTTTTAACGAATTTGGCAGGCATTTCTTCAAACAAGCGAACACGCTCGTCCGGATCCAGCCCTTCAATAATCTCTATTGCAGACTCATCAGTAAAAGATCGAATCAACTGCTGCTGGTACCCAGTGTCAAGGCGTTCGAAAACGAATAATGCCGTATCTTTTGACAATAGGCGAAATACAATAGCTTGATTTTCGTCGGACAGGTCTTGAATCATGTCTAATATATCAACTTCATTAGCGCTGCTTAGTAGTGTCTTTAACGAGTTCATATCTTTAGACTTGATATTGGATAAAATAGATTTACTAAAATTAGTGATTCTTTCTTCATTGTTCATGGGTTTGTACCTCCATTTTTTATTGTTTTACCTTGGATGCACATGCCTTTTGTAACAGTATTTCCTAATAGGCATAAAAAAACCATCGTCTAAAACAAACGATGGCTGGAATATTGGCCTATTATCACATAAATAGAAGGTAGCTATATTTCCGTGCGGCATATGGACACAGAAATATAAACACCTTTGTAAAAAGGCACATCCCTATTCAAACCATCAATCAAGTATTGCCTACTACTACCATCCGGGTCCATACCATCACCTCCAAGAAATAAAAAACCTCTGCCACCATTTCCAACAGTGACAGAGGAATAACCTCAACAAAATAACGCTCCAACAAAAGAAACGTATTCCATCCACCGTTCAAGCTTCAACTCTATAGGGCGCTGAAATTGCATTATTCCATGCCTTGGATTCGACATGGACTGTTGACCAACTCATCGTGTCTCCACGACTCCGCGGCAGCAACCCGTATCCCTATAGTAGCCTCACCTACCGAAATGGCTTACTAACTAATAACTTTGCTACTATACGTAACTATTTTCTTGTTGTCAATATTTTTATTATTTTACCTCCACACCAAACGTGCCACTCTTGCTGACAACACCAATCTGTGCGAAAATATCCGCCCTCTCATTTTCGTGCATAAAAAGAGAGGTGTGGCTGATCAAAATTTACTATACTTGTGAGGTAAAACGATGGATTGGATTAAACACATGAACAGTGCTGTTTCATACATGGAAGAAAATCTTGCCGATGAAATTTCCATTGAAAAGGCGGCACAGCTTGCCCAATGTTCGCAATACCATTTTCAACGAATGTTTTCGTACATTGTTGGAATACCTTTGTCGGAGTATGTGCGCCGCAGGCGGATAACGAAAGCAGCTTTGGATTTGCAAAACGGTGATAAAGTTATTGATGTCGCCTTGCGATACGGTTACGAATCGCCTACAGCATTTAACAGGGCTTTTCAGGCAATACATGGCATATCGCCGTCAGCCGCTCAAAAATCCGACACATCGCTTAAAGCATTCCCGCCAATCAGTTTGCAAATTACTGTAAAAGGTGTACAGCAAATTGATTATCGCATTGTGGAAAAAGATGCGTTTAGGGTTGTTGGGATTCGTAAGGAAGTAAGCGCAAGCGAGGAAGATTTTATTATCGTGGACTTCTCGCAAGGTGAAGAAGACTCGGTTATCAATTTTTTAATGTGTCAGGAATACGACAACTTGCTGGGTTTGTTTGTTGGCGATGAAAGCGGACATTACTATTTTTGCGGAGAAACGGACGCGCCTGTGCCTGAAGGTATGTTTGAAGTGAACGTACCAAAACATACCTGGGCCGTTTTTCCTGGGGTCCGAGGCCATTCGGATGCAGAAATCTTGTTTCATCGAATTTATACCGAATGGCTACCCGCCGCTGATTACGATTTAGTATCGGATATGGAAATGGAGGTGCATTCAAAAACAAACAATGCAGCGTATGAAATTTGGCTGCCCGTTGAAAAACGGAAATAACAGCATAGGAGGATAAACGCAATGTTTGGCATAGTTTTTAAAGGTACAAAAACGAGGCTGACGCTTGTGTGCTTTGTTGCACTTTCGATAGTTACCGGCTTTATATTAATGCTTGCAAATGACCTTTTGGGGCAAGTATTTAACGATTATATATTAGTGCAAAATTTCCAAGGTTTTGCCTTGCTGCTTTTTGCCACCATTGGATTGTTCGTTTTTGTATTTGTGCTGAATATCTTTATCGCATATTTACGAGCGGATTTTCAGTACAGCTCGCTGTCTCGTTTGGCAGGGCATTGCATCACACGGCTATTGCGCGCAAAAAGCAGTTATTTCACAAATCGCCCCAGTGCAGAGCTTTTTACAAGGCTTAATGAGGCCTCTTTCAGCGTTAGTTTCTTATTAGCTAGTTTATTAAGCGTAGTTTCATATGGCATTATTTGTATTTTCTACGCTATTATTATATTCCGAATAGATTTATTTGCCGGCATTTTTACTATCTTGATAACTCCTGTATATTTTATTGCAAATGGGTGGGCAGGCGATAAGCTATCAGAATTAATGCATGAAAAAATGGCCGCCGATGGCGAAATGAGTGCTGTTACACAAGAAGGCTTTGAAAACGTAAACAATGTTAAGACTAAGGGGGCTTATTCATTTTTTTGCGGGCGTTCTTTAACCGTGCTAAATAAAATCAAGGGAATTTCTGTGCATGAAAGTACGCTTGAGGGATACATAAATGGAATAACAACCTTATTGCGTATTATCACACCTCTGTTGGTAATTTTCGCTGTAATGCAATTTTCTTCAAATTTTGACGGCGGAGCGGCTGAACTTATTTTGTTGTACATCAATATCCCACTGTTTCTCGTAACTTTTGCAAACCTGTTTGCGCAGTACGTCGAGTATAAGGCGGCAAAGCCCTTTATTGCCCAGTTAAAAGAATATGATGACGTAGAGCTGGAGAACGAGGATGGCACGGAACTCACAGCTTTTGAAAGCCTGCGAACAGACAGCGTAACAGTTAATTTTGATGATGGGCGTACTATTTTTGTGCCGGATTTTGAAGTAAAAAAGAGCGAAAAGGTTATGCTTTTTGGAGAAAGCGGTGTAGGCAAATCAACAGTCTTTAACATTATTATGGGCATAATCACTGATTACAAGGGCGATATTTATGTTAATAACATAAACCTGCGAGAAATAAAACTCGTGTCTTTGCGGAAAATATTTGGCATCACTTTTCAGCACACCAACGCCCTAACTCTTGACCTGCGCGGAAATATTTTGCTTGGAACCCCACTTGCAGATGGAAAATTGGAAAAACTGATACAGCTTACGGCACTTGAGAACCAGAGCGATGTAAAGGGCGATGCTGTTCTTAATAACAAGGTGCTTAGTGGCGGCGAAAAATCACGGATTGGACTTTCTCAAACGCTGGTTTCTAACCCTAAAGTTATATTGTTAGACGAAGTGTTTTCCAGCATGGACGAAGCACTTGAGTCGAAGATACTGGCGGACTTGTTTCGTGAGTATCCTGACCGCACCGTTATTTGCATAAGTCATCGTAATTCAAGTAGGGTGTTTTTTGATAGGGTTGTGGGCTTTGGTTGATGTGATTTTACCTCCACTCATCCTTTCTGGCCCAACTATAACACAAAAGCCCGACAAGTAGGCGGATGGATAATCCGCTGCTGTCGGGCCGCATAAAAAACCTTTGTCGTTATCATCAAAACCCGGACAAAGCAGGTTATTACCTGCATTGTCCGGGTTTTTTATTAGGATATTGGTAGCACAAAAACAGTAACTTCTCTCAAGGCCCCATCCCAGAAAGTAAAAGCTTCAAAGTTTTCTATTACAAAGCGGAGGGGCACCAAGACTCTGTTATTGTGCAACTCTGGCGTGCCCATTCCATCGGGTAAGGGTTGACCTACAGGTAAACGTAGAACCGTGTTGCCGTAGTATATATACGCCGTACGGGTTGCCCTGTCCCAACGCGGAGTTGCGCCCAGGGCTTCTGATACCAAGCGGATGGGTACCATTGTGCGGTTTTGGGTGATAAATGGCGCCGCGTCGCTTGTTTGTTGGGTACCGCGATAATAGTACTGATACTGGTTTATGACTAGACGCAATAGCGGGGTCGGCAACTCGTAAATCATTGCGCCTATTATTCCTGAGCCTGAAAACTCAAAATAGAAATAGTCGCGGTCTGGTGAAAAACTGCCAGGGATAGCGGTATAAATCCCTGTATCAGGATCAATTACAAAGCCTCTAAACATCAGCAGTTGTTCATCGCTTAGATCTAAATCACCTACATATACTCTGATGATTGTAAGAATATCTTCCGCGGCTTCGCCATCTACCAATACAGTTATGCTGTGCATTTCTTCTTGTAGGAATATGGCGTTTAGGTCGTCAATCAGAAGTATTTCGGATACAAAGTCCTCGGGTAAGTTGACTTCGATATTTATCAGCTCTATTTCTGCATCTTCGTTTAGGTCATGCAATGAAGCAGTAAACCTTGAAGAAGCGACAATAGGTATAAGGGATGGTGCTGGGGTAAGTGTTGGTGACGGTTCTGGGGTTTCTTCCGATGCTGACCATGTGCCGCCCGATGAAGGCCGTCTAGGCCTAAGTATCGCAATTATTTCATCGCGCTGGTCTAGGCTGTGTAGGCTGTGGCTGGAGGTGAATATTTGAGAATATGGGCTCGTGCTAACTGGCGTAACTGAGACTATGTGCTTTTCTCCAGGGGAAACCGTATCGGCAAAGAAAGTAATTGTTACTAAATCCCCGACTTGCAAATCGCCCTTCAGCACCTCAACAACAGTGGTTATATAAATGTCTGTTGAAGATATATCAGTATGCGATAACTCACTTGCTAAACGCCTTGGTTCGGTTATTTCAATAACCAAGACATAAGGTGAGCCAACTATGATATCACTCAGGTTATCAGATGTAATAAACACGCGGTCAATTGTGAAGTAAGGGTTTCGAGGCAATGTTCGGACATACGAAATAATACTCTCCCTCGAAAGTCCGCGGCTGTTAAAATTCATATTTGAAAGTGACGCCAACGGTTGATTTAACATTGTGCTGCTTGATGGGTTATCTACGTCAAGTATTAGGTCAGATATAAACGTGTATCCGTCATAGTGGAAACTAGAGTAAATATTTACAAGTCTTATTAATGGCAATAAATAATGCGCACCTGGAGTAAACTGAAACTCGGGAGCCGCAAATCTATGATCCATCTCATTGTAGACCACATACACATATATCGTATCTGCGGCATTGCCAAATATCCGATCATGTACAATAAATTCATACTCTGTTGCGCGTTCCACAAATTGCCTGCGTTCTACAAACTCCGCAACTACTACATCTGTGGCTACCTCTATCATAAGCTCAAATGTCTGACGGGTACCGTCCGACAACCCCAATCCAGATACCACTACTGCTCCCCGCGTCCTAAAAACATTCATGTTTGCGTTATATATCGTAAAGGATAAAATGGTCACTAGAAATATAATTGCTATTGTCAGTAAATACTTTCTTTTCATTTCGGTCGGCCTCCTTTTTAATCCACTCAACTTTTTAGCGAATACAGCAACGCAATTATCTGAAATTCCTATATACTTGTCTTAAATGCTCTCTTTCTGCTGGGTTTAATGTTTCATTTGGATTCCTCATAGTCACTGGAATATTGCCCCTCATAACATCATTTGAGTTAGGAGAATGTCCCATATATCCCAATGCGTGACCTAATTCATGCATTGCTGTCATTGTCGCAAAATCAATATTGCGCGAATCACCGATTGAAGTTAGGCCTCCACTGTCTGAAAATACAGCCATTATCATCCCTCTGGTTCCAGTGCCATTTAGTCTATTTACATGTCGTGTAATGCCTCCGGCTTGGATTGTGCCAACATGTCCATCTATTACCCCTGGTAGAGGAAAAGTTGAGCCGTATCGACTGTTAAAAAAATCAAAAGGCACTTCTCGCCCTAAATGGTTTCGAATTTCCTCTCTGTGGCCCCCATATGCCCTGATATTTGCTGATGCAAGGCTAGTTTCACCATCAAATGTGATGCCCAGTGCATTTTGCCAAGCATTGCGTGCGGTATTCATTCTTGTCACAAAATTAAACCCATCAGGCTGTTGTTCAATTGGCTCGACCCAGATATTTATATCCCCAGCTCTCCAAACCCCAACCCAATTTCCAACATCGGGGTTATTAGCATAACTTCCAGCAACATGCCAAATATACCCTATTCGCCATAGCTGCGTATTATTGCTGGTGTTACGGTTTGAGAGCGTCAAGACAAGCGCTCCTTCCGTAACATATAACGATGTATTTGAAATACTACGGATTCTGTAGGTGCCATTAGGCTGCGGTGATATAAGCCAGCGCTGATTGTTGCTGTAATTAGTGCCGGAACCGGAAATCCTAGCGGCATGAGTCAAGTTGCCACCGCTTTCTGTAAAATAGCGCCCTGTCGTGTCATTTCTGATTGCAAATACATTAGCTTCTATATGAACAAAATTCCACACAGGCCTTTCTACTATGGCTCCGCTAATACCCCCTAGTATTGTTGTGTCTGTTGCGCCGTGAACATCCACATACCCTCTTCTGCCAAAACATTCAATTACTCTTTGGTCTCTCATCGTAGCCAGAGCAGGAGCTTGTGATATGTTAAGAATCCGGTCGGGGAAGTTGCCTGACCTAACGGTAACAGTTGCCTCGCGGCGTTCGCCAGTGTCGTTTCGTAGTGCGCGGAGCGTAAGTTGAGTATCTGGCACTCCCGAGCCGGTTACATTCAGCCACCCCTCTGAGCCACTACTCTGACTCCAGTTCCAGCTTTGAGTCGCATTGACAGTTGTAGATACGGAGGTCTCAACAGCGTTGGGTGTCCATGGTGTAGAGTTCCAAGGAGGTAAGTGTGACGGATTAAAGGAAAATGACGGCGCTGGGGTTG
>Ga0131853_10009149_pt1 | contig 18100 bp, 11 predicted proteins | sample TergutLab28metaG_FD_92764 | JGI IMG/M metagenome (GOLD analysis project Ga0131853, IMG submission 92764) | Labiotermes labralis P1 segment gut microbial communities from Petit-Saut dam, French Guiana - Lab288 P1 (version 2) (version 2) | ecosystem: Host-associated > Arthropoda: Insects >... | reverse complement strand
TATAATATAATATAATATAATATAATATAATATAATATAATATAATATAATATAATATAATATAATATAATATAATATAATATAATATAATATAATATAATATAATATAATATAATATAATGAGAGTCTTCGATCTGTTTCTCGCCCCTTCAGTGTTTAAAATTTTTACATTTTTTTCCTCTTCCACAACAGCCCAAGTTTAGCCTATAGCCTGCCTCATTGTTGAGGTTCCTAGATCACACACACACACACACACACACCCGGCAGGATTTCTCTGAACCAGTAATAGCTCGTCGCAGAGGTTGTTACCTGCAAAAGACACAAACACAAGAGATGAACATCCATGTCTTCAGCGGGACTCGAACCCGCGATCCCAGCAGTCAGACGTTTACAGACCCACAACTTTGACCGCACGATCACCGAGATAGGCGATTTTTACATTTCCTTACCAAAATCTTGTTTATGTCTCTTATATCCGCATGTCAAAAAGTTTCCAATTCTTGGGTTTGGTCATTTAGGCTCGTAATTTGTGATCTGTGTTTAACATTCAAAGGCTTTCAGCCCCAACTTGGGACAATCGTATGTTAACCTATGCTGCTGCCTAACTAATACGTACTGGAGGCGCTTAATATGACAACAGAATCTGGATCTAAAGTATATATGCATAAATGTGTTTCGAAGTGTTTGCTTGAGAGTTTCCAGAATTTCAGAATATTCTAACTTCCAGGAATGACAGCAGCTGGAGACCTCTGGAGTGATGACTGAGGGTTGAGGCCAGTAAGTTACTTCCGCGCCATATATCATGTCAGATCAGACAGGGTTTAAACCCGTATGGCATCGTGGTAGCTATACATAACCCCTATTCTAAGATTATGATTCTGCTCACACAGTGTAATTTGTGTCACAACGATCAAGGTTTGTTCGTTTAACGGAGACTCTTTGTGTTTTTGTGAATCATAATTTGAAATTTCATAGTTAATGGAGGTGAACTTCAGTCTTTGAAGAATTAACTGAAATATTTTACTGTCATCTGAAAAAGTGCCGATTTCGGTGGCCTTGCGATCTAAGGTGTGGTTTTGCGGCCGCTCGCTTACTGGGGATGGCGGGTTCGAATCCCACCGGAGGCGTGGATATCTGCGCATTGTGAGTGTTGTGTGTTATCAGGTAGAGGTCTCTGCGACGGGCCTATCACTCATCCAGAGGGTTCCGACTGAATGTGGTGAGTCGGAGTGTGATCTCGAAACCTTAAAAATGGGGGAGGCCCACAAGGGCTGTCGAGCCATGAATAATAACCTGAAATGTTCCTCGCTGAGTGTTCATCAGGCCTGTACATTTAACATTTTCCTATGTTCTGTTTTGTGTTGACAGTCAATCTCCAAAAACATTTTTTACTTCCCCTCTCGTTTCACGAATTGGGAGCACTAAACTTCTCTGATTTTTAGTTACCCCATTTCTGCTTTCATGAATTGTTAACACACTGTAGGGACATTTGTGTCAGGTGGTTTTACATGTTTTGTTTTATCTCATGTATCCATGGATAATACTGAATAATAAAGGTAAAGGTAACATTGTCTCCGTCCACGCTGTGAAAGCATATATTGGGAGCAGAGGTACATCTCCACTCATTCTTAATCTCTGTAGCAGATGGATTTGATTGGTCAATTTCGCGTCCCGGCTACTTTTCCAGATGTAAAGACCCAGATGGGTGGGCCCCATTGTCGGTCTGGACGTTTCAGAGAAAAGAAAATTTATATTTTCCCTGCCGGGATTCAAACCCCGTACCGTTCAGCTCGCAGTCTAGTTTTTATACCGACTGCACTGAAGTATTGATGATGATGATGATGATGTGAAATGTTAAGAAGACCTTTCACAACACTGCCATGAAGTCCACGGAAAATTCGTAAGGGTTCTAACGGTAGCCTCTTAATAACAGATATTTGATGAATTGATGGTATGCGATTTTATGAAATTAACTTTTAATTTCATAACTGTTCGGCCAGCGTTTGAATAGTTCAGGCAAGGCTTGTGTATGCTGTGGATGTTATTGTTGTGTATCGCGAATCTATTAAAAATGTCTCAGGGAATCGCAAGCTATCACCATTTCATTATCGCTTCCGAATTCGACTATACCAGTAGAATAAGAACTTAATTACAACACAAATAACATAATTTTTTTATATCATATTTTTGCTTTTTTTACTGCACATATTCAATTCTGTTTACATAATTAACAGTACGCAGTATAAATGCGTACCATATTACATCATAGTTAGCGAGAGAGCCCTAGTCATTATGGCCTGACATGAGTATGTTGTTGCATTGCATTGGTGGTCCTCTGTTAATTGGAGCAAAGTGGGGCTGAGAGCCATCATTTACAAATCTCTGGTGCAACACTGCGGCTCTCCACGTCGGGTCAAATCACAGCCCCCCCCTCCCTCCTCCATTTGTTATTACATTAATATTCTCTAGTCCTACGATGCCTGATAAACGGTAAAGTTCAACCTGGAACAGACCACGCAGGCCCAGATGGGGAGTAGATTTGTAGTTCTACTCGTACTTTAACATCGGTCCAGCTCGTAACCAATTGCTATACCGACTCCGCTCTCCCGGCCCACATGTTGTTTGATATTCATGTAAGTAATATACCATAAAGTAATCCAGTTTTTTCTCACACTTCATCTAAATTTATCAAAACCATTTATTAATTACGTAATCTCTAACCAATGAAAACACGTGAGTCATTAATATGTCGTGGGGGCAAATTATAGAGTGCCTGAATGTTGCAGCGGGAGGGACATGTACTGTACCTACGTGTGTGCTTGAGACAGTTAAATCTAATGTTAGGTCTTGATGAAGGGCATCACGATGTGCTAGAAACATACTGAAACATTAATATACGTCAGCACAACTATTTTTATTACACAAGCTTTGTATAATAAAATAGTGTGCTGACGTATATTAATGTATTAGTATAGATCTATTGTTCCAACCAGTTGATGCTCTTATCAAGGGAGTGTCTCGTCTGATGATAATAATGGCCAGATCGGCGATAGAAATACCAAAGGTTGCGTCTGCTGTCAGGAAAAAGCCTTCATTTTCTTATGAAGGCACTGGAATTTTTCATGCAGGCGATTCTTTAAGGACTGATAACATTTAACGGTTTTGTGTTTACTTTAATGTTGCTTTGTGCGTCTTACATTTTTATGGACCATTGAATTACTTTAGTGTAGTTTGGTTAGTGAATAACGCAGTGGAAAGTATATGGATAGGGCGGGTATGGCGCTGGAAGACCTGAGGAATACCGCGAGAACTCTGAACCATGATATCCGGTCTGAAGTGCGAGATTTGAATTTCGACTTCACGAATACAAAGCAGGAATGTTACGACGCAGTTCATCGATCCGTGTGAAGAGTCGATTGCTTTCTGGCGCGTTCGCAAGATTGCGAATGGCAACTATCAGCTTCGTCATGTCTGTATGTCTGTCCATCCATCCTTCCATCCGCATGGAACAAGTCTGCTGCCAATAGACGGGTTTTCATAAAATTTGATATTGATATATTTTTTCAAAATATTTCGAGAAGTTCAAATTTCATTAAAATCTGGCAAGAATAGCGGGCACACTACATGAATACGTGTGTATATTTATGGTAATATCTCGCTGAATTGTTGTAGAGAAAGTCAGAACACACATATTGTGTTCGGTAAGTTTTGTTCGACAATCCTGCTGTTAATGGGATAATGCGGAAAGTAATGTGGAGCTGGACAGGCCACAGATAACAGTGTGGTGCATGCACATCGCATGCTGGGAAACTAAGGCTACAAACACATACTCAGAATATGTAATACTTATTGCTTTTGTACTGCAAAAATGGTTGCACGGACGCGCCTCAATGTTAAGGTTATTCGTTTAATGTCTGTATTGTTTACACACTGTGTGAAGGCCGGTCAGTGTCTCAGGTTGCACTGCGTCGAGTAACGGACAGACGGTTGTGAATAAGTTGGTACAGCGGCTAGCTACGGGCTGAACGGTCCGGGGTTCGAATCTCGTCAAGTGCAAGAGATTTTTTTTACACAAAGAGAAGTCCACGCCTGTTCCGGGACACACTCAACTTCCCATTCGAAGGGTACCTGGGTATTTAATCCTAGTGAAGCAGCCGGGACATGAAGGTGGCCACTCACCTCCATCTAGTGCTGACGTTAAGAATGAGTGGCGCTATACCTCCGCTCCCCGTGTACGCCTTTACGGTTTGGACAGGGGCAATTTTACTTTATTTTATACCCGTTAGATAGAGACATGTTTCGTAATTCCTCCAGCAGACGCTAAGCTGAGTGACGAAATGTAATTCGTCATCCCCATTATGTGTTCTTTTAAAATCACAATCGAACCTTCCCCTCATTTAACTATCTCCGAAAGCCAATAGCACCATATTTTTCGTGCGGAGTTAGCCTGGTATTGTAATAGGCCTACATACGCCGGCAGGCATGGTAGAAATTCTACTACAACCAGCCCAAAACGCTTCTTGATAGGGAAGGTTATCAACACCTGTATAAACAAATATGGCTACACGACTGGAGGGAAGCCTAAGGTCGTACGCTGGAGGGGAATGTTGTAATAGTTCGAGGGGACTGTGTGGGGGGGGGGGCTAGCCATAGGAAGTATTTTGGTGGTTCAGGTAAAGTAGTTCTGTATAGCGGCAAGCCACATTACGTTGTCATCATCCAGCACTGGAATCGAGATTAGCTATAACCCACTGTGAAAGCCGTTAACCTTGTTTGTGTTTACAGCCTTGTAATGCAGTTAACTTTTACTGCATTTTGCCATAATTCTATCGCATCAATTTATGTAGTTTCCCAGACTGCACATTACGTTAAACGTGGCAGGTAACAACGTTTAATTTTATCACATTTTATTTTATTACGTACGTGATGGCGTTAATACCTCGGCAAAATTCATGCTTTATAAATGAAATTTTATCGATTATTGAACTTGGTCCACAGAACTGTGTTTCAGATTAAAGAAAATGCCAAGACGCGGATGAATGTTCCATCTTTCCTTGCCACACAACAACGCAATAAAACTTCGTCACAATCCCACAAACGCTATTGCGTTAACTAGAAACATTTTGCAAGAGGCGTAATGAAAGAGATGTTTAGGTTGACAGAATTTCAAAATGTTTGTCACACCGAGCAAGTTGGTTCAGCAGTTCCGCTTCTGAGTTGAATCTTTGTCGAGATGCTGTCTGGTTTGAGATTAGGTTTTGTTATACTTCGGTTTCTGTTTCATTATTCATTAATCACCCTAAACTATTTAACACTCGAGTCTGGGTTACCGAGGGGGTTCTTCAGATAAACTGTCCATACATACGTAACCTATATAATTAATTGCCTGTCTGTCCCATACCTTCTGTATCTTGACAAGCGGAAATGAAAAAGAAGAGACTAACAGAGAAGTTGCTTGTTTTGGAAACGGTAGGTATGGAATTTTTTCATGTTGCTATTACCTGAGTGGTTTCAAGTTAGGTAGCCTCCGTACTAAAGCCTCTGCTAGCACGAAGAAAAACCCCATGCAGTCTTTACCAGAGTCTGTTTGTAAGGCTATTGCTAAATTATGTTGACGGCACAAACCAATTCAGTGCAGACTGTTATGCACGGACATATTGGGTACATAAATAAGTTTGGTATGAAAACCTTGCACGTTATCTGTGCTTACTTCTCTGCATTACTTCATGAAAAAAGTTTATCACTGGCGTTTGGGATGTGATGCCATGTAGAATGATAGACACACACACACACACACACACACACACACACACACACACAATGGAGTTTTGTCCATCATCAGGACAGATGATGCAGGCAACAGGTTCTGAAACGTAAGTACGCATTTACCAAATTACTTGGCAATACAACAGACGACATTTCTGAACATGAGAAGCAGAAGGGCGTAAATCCAATTTTGTGTGAGAAATAAAACATTATGTTTCTTAGGCCAGTACGTGACGTAATGCTGTTTAATTCTTGGTCTAGCCTCACTGCGACAGTATTTAGACGTACAAACGTCTGCATCTGAAATGTCTTGCCATTATAAGAAACGCGGTGTGTTGTCTTATGTGTGATAAAACTGGACTACAATCTTCTGCTTCTCAGGTCCTCCTTTCTTTTGTCTTAGTCACTGCTGACAGAACCTCTGGTCTCAGTCTATGTACGGTATGTCACATCATCTGGGTAGGATAACAGAGGGGAAGAAACAGAGTCCCTACCTTCTCCTTCAAGTCACGAAACAAGACTGGATTATGTCACTTGGCCTTTTTAGCGCGTTTTTAGATCTTTTTGTGTTTATTATTTTATTCTCACTAGTATTTAGTTTGATTAAGATGCTGAGTAAAAGTGCAACACGAACTGTAAAGGTAAAAAAGCAAAAATGTCGTTAGTGTGTTCTTACCTCATTAACTGGGCTACAAAGACTTTATTATGCACATGTCCTCTATTCTTGTCTAGAGTGGCCATAAAGCTTGCCAGTCTGACGTACTCGATAGCAGAAAGGCGAGGTGTTATGAACCACGGAGGCACCACTTCTGACCGGGCAGCAAATGGCCGCAGAGCGCGCTATACGTCATACACCTGGGAATGTTAATTCATTGCTTGTAATTAAATACATCACTGGATTACTATGCGTGGAATAACGATTTCAGGGATTTGAGTCTATAGTTAAAGAGAAATTATATTTTAAGAAATTCTTTGTTTTGGGGAACCCTCAGATTGTATAAACATCAGTGCAGCTCTTCACAGCACCATATTGTCATCCACTTAGTTTTTGCCTTTAACTTTGAAATCCTTCCAATTGACGATTTCTGTGTGGCGACATTATGTTACAGGGCATGTGCATGCGCAAACATTATGTTATAGGGCATGTGCATGCGCATACACTCCTCCACCTACAAAATCGCGGAACATCTGTTGAGTGATTTTTGCAAACTATGATATATATAAACATGTCCGACTTACCAAAATTTCATTTTGCTCCTAGGCTGAGGACGACAAAAGACCATGCCCTGAAATTAGCCATGATATTCATCGTACATATTTTATATTTACTAACATTTTAATTAGTCGATCTTAGTGGTCTAAGGCGTGGGTCTACGGGCGCTCGCTTGCTGGATTGTGGGTTCGAATCAGTCTGCGTTGAGGAGAGGTTGTGTTTGTGAATACCTTAACGTGTGCTACGAGTTTGTGGTGAGTGGAGTGACGTGGTGTGTTAGCAGTGTTGTAGAGCGGAACGTGAAAGGCAACAACCTCTATGAGCGAGAGGCAAAGTATGCTTGTATGCAGCGTTGACCCCAAGAGCCCCCGAATAACGGCATACCACATCCATGAGTGGATACATGACAATTTACGACTTGATGAGGACGACGTACGCATGATGCAGATTGATGGGCACAGAAGGAGGGTTTATATAAAATTTAGGAGTGAGGATCGTATACAGGAGGTCTTCAAGTTCACAGGCGGTCAACTGGAGTACAGACATGAAAATGGAGAGCTATCGCAGGTATTTATAGACTTAGCTGGTATGGGGATAAAGAAGATACGTATTGCGTGTCTGCCTCCCGAGGTAAAAGACAATACGATAAAAGAGTGCATGACAAATTACGGTGACGTAAAATCCATGCGTGATGAGTTATGGACTTCGGCATACCGATATAAGGTCTACAATGGTGTCAGGATTGTGGAGATGAAACTCAGGCAGCATATACCATCTCACATGTCCATTGCAGGCAATGACACGATCATTACGTATAATGGGCAGCCAACCACATGTTTCAGATGTAACGAGACTGGACGTCAACCGATTGATTGCCCGCGCCGAAATCGGTTGGCCCAGCCTGCTAAGGAGAGACGTCCCGTGTCATGGGCTGACGTGGTTGCCAATACGTCACGGTCCGCGAAGCCTGACATATCAACATGTCGATCAAATGAGGAGGTCGGGAATGAATCAGAGAGTTCAAGTACGCACATAGTCAAAATCTCAGAGATGGATCGAGACAAGGAATCCTAGGTCCTGCGCGCAACACCTGAAATAACGGAACTGATTGACCATCAGGCTGCAACTGGTAATGAAGGACAGGGCTCATCGAATACAGGTCCCTCCCAAGCGGGCATTCAAGAACACTACCAGAGGGACGAAACCCTAAATAGCCTATCCAAAACTGTTGACTAACTTTCAGACCAAAAGACTGACACAGGGATGACGTCATCCTGTATGACTCTAATAGACGAAGATATGACTGAGCTAGGACCACAACAAGTGGAACCTGCCGCGCTGACAGACACGTCAGGGAGGGCGGTGCTGTATGGAATTCGAGGTTAAAACGACACCACCGAGGCAGAACAAATAATGACACCGCCGATGGCAGAGACATCTCGGACAATGAAACTTAAAACTGAACGTGATGACTTCACAAGAGCTAGAAATCGCAGCAAAACGAGACAAAAAGCCACTCAATAATGTAGGTAACCATAAGCCAAAACTTCCCACCTTACAACCCCCCAAGAATGTAGTACTCCTACCGGATTGTGACCCTAAATATCAACGGGATCACCTTTGCGACTAAACAGCAGATGCTTGAAGTCTTCCTGCGAAAGCATGAGGTGGACTTTGCCCTGTTACATGGGGTAACCCCGGGAGCCAACATCGCTTTCAGTGGCTATCACTCCCACGTAAACATAGGAACATACGCGCGTGGCACAGCCATACTCGCTAAGGCGGAATTGCCACTGCACAGGGTTTGAACGCATACCGTCAGGTCGAGGAATAATAGCATACTATGGCCACACTTGCATTCTAAACATTTACGCGCCGTCTGGCTCCTCGAATAGGGCAGAGAGGGAAGAGTTTTCAACACCGGAATAACGGAAATAGTGCCCCATGTAACGCGTAGATAATAATGGCAGGCTACTTTAACTGCGTGCTGTAGAACAGTGACTGTACAGGGCATCGTCCAAGCAGCAGGGCACTAGAAAGACTGGTACAGGGCCTACGGTTGTAAGATGTTTGGGACCAGATGCCTAACATGCAGGCATAAACGCACTTCACCCCTTCCGGTGCGGCACGTCTTGACAGATTTTATGTGACGGAAGGACTGCGTAGGAATAAACAAGGAGTGGAAACGGTGGCGGCTGCGTTCTCTGACCATCTGGCTGTTCTCCTACGTGTGAATCTGTCAATTCCTTTCACTCACAGAGGTCGTGGAAGGTGGCGCATGAACGTCTCTTATCTGTCGGACCGAGCATTTCAGAGGAAAGTATCCGAGGCCTGGGCTGAGTGGAAAAGACACGTGCACTGCTACCCTGAAATGGTCCGTTGGTGGGTAATTTTATGTTAAACGCAGGATGAAAGCCCTATTCGTAAGGGAAGGCACAGAGAGGAACTCTGATCGAGTCACCATGGAGAACTTTTACTATGCAGCCATATACGATCTGCTGCGGGATCCAGGCCATGATGCTTCAAAACTGATTGCGTTGAAAGGATTGAAAGAAATGATAATACGCCTCAATAGTACTCACCGGCAAAGACTACTGGTGGATACCTCAGATCAGGACAGGTTATTAGGCGAAGATCCATCATTATATCATCTCATCAAAGCATGGAGACGGCAAGAAAACCGACAGATGAATGAAATACTAGATGACGACGAGATCCCGCAAACATCATCTGCGTCTATTCTGAAGGCATTCGCGGTTCACTTCCGAAAGAAATTTGAGCCTATAAGGTCAATGTGCAGAGCGTAAAACAACTGATGTCATGCGGCTTGAAAAGTATACTGCCAGAAATGAATGATGCCTTGGCCGAACCCATTTCAACACAGGAGTTATAGATAACGATCTCTAAGGTAAAACCGAACAAGGCATCAGATCCCGACGGCATCTGTCTCGAATTCTTCAAGGCAGCTTGGGAGGTAGTAAAACTATATCTACTGCACAAAGTAAACAGCATGTTCCTGAGCGGAATAATAGTGGGGAATCAACTACACGGGCACATTCTCTGCCTCTCCAAAAAGTCTTCGTCCAGGAGATTGACGACTACAGACCTTTAACTTTGATGAGCACGGACTACAAGGTATTTATCGGATACTAGCAAACAGACTTCGGACTTGCCTGCCTTCGATTATTCACCCGAGCCAACACTGTGGCATACAAGGGAGATCCATCTTTGATGCCGTGGCAACAGTGAGGGATGTTATAGCGCACGCAGAGGCGACGAAGAAACCAATATGTGTAGTGTCACTTGATTTCAGTGCCGCCTTTGACAATATTACATGCGCGTAAATGGAAGACGTTTTACGTGCACATGGCTTCAGCAAGTGTTTTAAGGACTGCATTACGAGATTATACGGCGGTGCGTCATCTGCAGTCCAAATAAATGGATTTTGTTCAAGCCTGTTCCCAATACGCAGCTCGATAAGGCAAGGGTGCCCACTCAGCATGTTGCTGTTCGCCTTATGTCTGAACCCCCTATTGCAAGCCCTGGAAGAAGGCCTCAGCGGAATCAAGGTAGGGCGGGATAATACCAAGGTAGCTCTAGCAGCGTATGCAGACGACGTGACAGTTTTCTTATCTTCAACCGTGGATTCTTAAAAGTTACAGGAAATTTTGGCTATCTACGAGGCAGCAGCGGGGGCAAAGATCAACAGACAGAAATCGAGGGCACTTGCTCTAGGAAACTGGGATGGATCGAATCCAGTTTTGAACATCCCCACTTCACAATATTGGGTTTTAAATTCACAAACAGAGTGAACGTTGCAGCAAATGAGTCCTGGTCTATCGTGACTTCACGAGTGCGTTCCGCGGCATAGGACACCTATTGCAAGGACATGAACCTGGCCATGACAATAAAATTCGTACATGCATCCTTGTTAGCTCGGACATGGTACGTCGCCCAAATCTTTCCCGCACCAGCGGAACGCATTCGCCAGCTCAATACCTCCATCGCATGATTCATATGGCGTGGGGCTATCTTCAGGGTACCCTTATCCACACTACAACGTGGGAGGTCTGATGGAGGGTGGGACTTAATCCATGTATAGGCAAAGTGCCGGGCCCTGTTCATCAATCGTCTACACGCGCAGAGCGTATTTGATGGCTCTTTCACTGCCTCCTGGTTGAGGAAATGGAACATTCAGCCCGGAACTACAACCCCCCCCCCCCTTTATGCACGGATACCGGCCACGTTGGGATACCTTCGCTGTTTTATAGCTGATGATGCATACATGCCCATACGAGGAGGTACGGAGGAGGATAAATCCTACAAGAGGCGCCTTTACTCTACCCTGAAGGTGCTGTCCGACACTGCCGTCCCACCACAAGAAATGCGGGTCGCGAGAATATGGCCGTCAACAGACTGGAAGGCCGTCTGGCGGAACATTGTAGCAACTCCATCCTCCGAGTCCGACATTGCAAACTGGTACAAGGTGATTCACGACGTCTTACCAACGAACGAAAGACTGCTTCGCATTAGGATGACACCCACGGACACTTACAATGAATGCGGAAGGAAAGACACTCTCAGCCACCGTCTGACGGAGTGTGGTGAAGGACATGACACGTGGGTCTTAGTGAAGTCCCTCATCGCAAGAATGTTACGCACGATCCCCGCGCGTGTCCCGGTCGAATGGCTACTGCGCCCTAGCTTCTGCGTATGGCCCCCAGCGACATCGAGCCGTTCTCTGGGTGCTATCACAGTTCGTGACCTTCAGGACACGTCATCACCCGACCCTGACCTCTAACGATCTGATGGACCTTCTGCGAAAGTCGAAGTGGAAAATGTATCAGACGCCAAACAGATGCAAACGGGTAGCGAGCTATCTCACTCTAATCGACGCCCTGTGAGAGTAATAGTACGATCAGGGATACACACTCTACTGTGTAGAAAAAACGCATAAGAATGGGCTAGTTAATGAGCACCAGATAATTCTCCCCCACGGCATCTAAAGGAATCCTCCATGTCCTGGCTGTAACTTATGAATACATTCCCTTGTTTGGTGTATACAGGGTGCGAGGAATGTCTTAGCTGCATTGGGTATCTACAACTTATAAAATCATTACATATGTACATACACTCACAATCATGTATTGTCCTAAAGAGCAATAAAAAAAATCCTGCCGGGACATGGATGTCTGTCTGTGTTGAGTGTTGTGTGTTTTCAGGTAGAGGTCTCTGCGACGGGCTGATCACGCGTCCAAAGAAGTCCTACCGACTGTGATGCGTCATTGTGTGTGATCTAGAAACCTCCAGAATGAGGAGGCCATGGCCCGCGTTGGACCTCGGCGCCACAGGGAAAAAATCCTTCTAATTAATTAACCCTTCAATGGCACTGGAGTTCAACATTTTAACGACCCGCTTCTGAAGACACGTGGACAACACCCCTAGCAATTACGTTTATAAAAATATACGAGTATATAGGCATCAAGGAAATTTACAGCATGGTTAACAAATGCTGCTTAATTTGTTTTATTTTCCACAAATTGCCTTTTATTTCACAATTTTGTCCTTCTCTGTTAAAACAATAGTCATGCATTTCATAAAGAATGCTTTAAACTCTAAATGCACACCCCGGTTGGGTGAAGGCTAACTTGAAACCGCAGCACAGAACTGAAGGTTTGTAGGTGTGAAGTAACATTGAATGTATATTCGACAGTATCGTGCATCCAGGCCGGCAGTGTTTGAGTGCACCGAAGCAGGCATTGAAGTTTTAACAGTTATATTTGGACGGTGCGATCGGTTGGCGGCGGATAATGGTAAATGTTATAGTGGAGGTTATGAGCAAGGGAACGATCGCGAAGTAACCTATAAAATGTCGAGGTATTTGCCTTGAGGAACCGAGAAAACCACAGAAATATCAGTCAGGATAGCTGTTGTCTATGTGGAGGTCAGAACTGGACACGAGTCAGAAGGATGACCACTTGAACAGGCATTCTTTGCAGTACGACTGTCAACCTGGAACATTTATGCAGCAGGACGGTGTGATTCATGAGTGCAGCCTCATTTCTTTGTGTTTGGTGCTGGATGGGTCTTAGTTGGTCGAGTGAAGACAGCCGTCTGGATGTCCGAAATACTGGAAGTTCTTTCCCTTCTCAAGGCCCTGAATTTTGTACTATGCAATTCGTCCGGACCTGTCTGGGGCCCATCCAGCCTTCTCTCTGTTATGTACAGGGAGATCTTTTCCTGGGTTTCAGCGGCCGACGCGGACGTCTTGACTACACACGCTGGGCTAGTGTCGAGATTAAGGACGCGTCGATGCAGTGGCGTAGATAAGGCCTCTGCAGATCTAGGGGCAAGGTGTACCCCCTCCCCCCTTACCCAAAGATATAGAATACTACTTCTTTTGGGGGGGTTTTCGGAATAGATTTCGTTCCTGTGATAGAAGCCGTTATTCTGAGAGATATAGAATAGAGTTTTCTCCATTATAAATTCGAGCACGCCCTCGACCGGGTACCTACAACACTGCGTGGAGCTACACCTCCATTCAGTCATGTGATAACAAGGTGGCGCCCGGGCTGAGGAAGAACTCTGCCATTCCCTTTATTTGGCATCCTTAGTAACCACTCAAATAATTGAATGCAAAGAGATACCTATGCTGCAGATATGTAACAGTGGAGTACTCTGTGAGAAGCCCTATAAACAAAACTGTCGTGTTTACAAGCAACAGAAGACGGTATTGTATGCAGCGTCTCGACTCCTTTTATTGAAACATTTTCCTCTATATGGCTTCACCACATAACTGACCTCAGAACAAAAGGTTTTGGTTGCTTGGGCAACGCAATATTTCGACGCACTTTCTCATCCCACAACCATTTTGCCTTGTACGCGTATTAACGGGCTTAATCTGAGTTTGACGTTGGTTTAAGAGAAGTTACAGCTTTTATGAATTCCGTAAAGAAATAATGGTGGAGGTTTAGTAGAATGGCAAATGACAGGGAAAATCAAAGTACTGAGAGGAAACACTTTCCTTTCTTTACGAAGAATCGCACGTGGAAGTAGAGTGAATCAAACCCAGGCCTCCAAAATTACTAGACTAAACCCAAGTGTCGTAACTGTGGCGTAGTTTTTTAGACCATTTAATTAGACAGGAGTACGGTCCCGATTATGAGATCTAGATGGACCGACAGGTGGTCGTATTGCCGGATGTCGGATAATGCGGAAATGGGGACGAAACAACCGCAACGTAAATGGAAGTACACTACGAATACACATTTGGTTTATTAATAACCATTCTGCAGTACCACCAGTGCAATATAATACAGAACTCTTTTGGGTAAATGAACTCCGATGAAGTAAACTGACTGTGGCCGATTCTACGTAGCTTTCGCGCGGTCTATAGCGCTCGCTTGCTGAGAATGCGGGTTTTGTGTGTTGTCAGGTTTAGGTCTCTGCAACGAGCCGATCACTCTTTCAGAGGAGTCCCACCGAGTTTATGTATCCGAGTGTGATAGAGAAACTTCATGGAGGAGGTCTAGGCCCACTATGGCTGTCGAACCATTAAAAAAAAAAAAAGACCGGGGGGATGGCCATGTGAGAGGTGCACGTGTACATACAGAACTGTAAATAGCGCGCCGTATGCTTTATCGGAAAAGGCAAAATGTCGGATAACAGCAGGTCGGGTATTCAGGACCCTACTCTATTACCTAATATGATAAGACAGGGAGCTAGCAGTAGCTCATCCAGCAAAGAATTTAACCCCTTACTGCCCTTTACGGAACGTGCTGATTCGTTGTTATGTCCATAAAATCATCGAACTCGGCCCTATCACAAGCCATGCTAATTGAATCTATACTTCCCAAGCTATTTTCTCGTCTCTTCAAAGCTTAGGTCTTCCACGACATCCGTTATGTTCACGTCTGCCTGCCACATACGCACAAATTTCTCTTACTTCTCATTCGTGCCAACGTTCCCCCTCCTTATTCGTCTTCGATATTCTTTTATATTTCTTAATCCCTCGAAGAAAATAAAAGGATAGTACCTGTATTAGGCCACAACCGCTTCCTTTCATATTTATCATTCTTGCCATTAAATAATCAAATGTTTCCTTCACCTATCCGTCCAGCGATCCGTGCGCCAGACTGTGCAGTGACGTAACCGTATGACGCGCTGGACTCTAGCTGACTGCATAAAACTGCTCGGAGGGGCTCAGACTGCTGAACTGCTGAGCTTAAGCTGCTCTTTGTTTGCAGCCATTCATAGAGACAGCTACCCTTTTTATACCGGACAAACTGAAAGAGAATGGCTTATATTAATCACGGTTTTTACGTGCGCAATTATGAGTTTGCTTTTTTACAATTAATCCGACTAAAATATAGGACTTGGCTTAGTTGTGCGCTTTCCGATAAGAAGTAATTTGTAAGAGGCTTAGAGCTACAGTCGGTAGAAATTAAACTTTAAACTTTCAGGCTGTTATTTGCTTAAGAGAAGGACTAAATACTGTACTGTACTGCACTGCACTGCACTGTACTGTACTGTGTCGTACTGTACTGTAGTGTACTGTACTGTACTCTACTGTACTGTACTGTACTGGACTGGACTGGACTGGACTGGACTGTACTCCCAGCCTCCTCTCATCGGCCCACTTCTTGTTTATTTTTGGGGAAAACGGTAGCTACTTTGAGTTTTTATAGACTGCAGTACGTAGCGTAAACTTGGCGTCACACATAGGTAAGAAGGGCTGTGAGTGTTGATAACGCCCTAGAGTTAGCGACACCTGCCATGTGTGTTGCAATTGGCGACAATAATCCGTGAGAAATTAGTAAATATTTCACAACTTAGTAACACAAGAGCTCCGAATTTTGGAATTCTGTCAGGGTATTGTTGAAACACACTTAGCGGCGGTGCTGTTGTCTAGGTGGATGCTCTGATGCAAACTGAAACGTTTCGTCCACATTGCTCTTCATAATTAATGCTTCTTACCGAACACAAACAAAGACAGAGACAAGGTTTTAGACCCTTATATGCAGTATATGTTTTGGGGTTATCATGTGTAATGTTATATGGGCCGGGACAGGGTAGTCGGTAGAGCAACTCGCTACGAACTGGATGGTCAGAGGATCATATTCAGGTGGGAGGTGAGATTTTCCACACATGTCCAGACCGGTCCTTGGGCCCATCAACCTCCTATGCAATGGGTACAGGGTCTTTCCGGGGGCTCAATTGGCCGAAGCGTGGGGTTGACCTCCCACATTCATCTAGCGCCGATGTTGAAGAAAAAGTAAAGCTATACCTCTACTCCCCCTTTGGGCATTCGTGGCCTGTTAGAGGGTGAACTTTACCCTTACCGTTTATGTGTAATGTTACATAGAAAACTGAGAAGAAAATAAGAACTCTTTAATTACATGGGATGGAAATGTGATTGAAACTGTAAGGTGCAGTGCAGGAATTGGAGGAAACTGTCACTGACCTTGAGGTTGCAATACAACGGTGTCATCCGAAAAGCAATACTTGCTTCAAGCTACGTTGCATACGGTAACGAGAAAAGACTAACAATAGTACTTGTTAAGTAGACTATAGGTTAACGATTTCTTGAAAAATAAAGGTTACACTTTTCTAGCCAGGTGACTGAAGTTTACTTTCTTGTTCTTCTTATTCTACCTTTTTGACTGAGTGATCACCTTGAACCTGTCCGACATAGGAGGCCCTACCAGTAGCTACACTACCGCTAGTATAGCTCTCAGGATCACACGACCGCGCGAGTCCCATCACTATGTCAAACTAAGGATACTTTCGGGGAGTAGTTACTTTTAACCTCAAAGAAAAGTCACTTCTTCTTTATAAAAATCAATAAGTCACGTCTGTTAATGGAGGCATTTACTGTTGATTGTGAGAAAAATACGTTTCCTATAAATGACCGTTGTGGACATCAGGCAGATTGTTTGAATGTTAAAGCAAATGATGGATTTATTAAAAAGTCCTCTTGTTTTGGACCCTACCCACCCTTTCGCAATCCGGACCAGTTTACGTCTTCAGGTGAAATGGGAGAGAAGGGCCTAATGTGGCGGGCACCTTAGAAATGGTTACTATCAATCACTGGGTCAAAATAAATAAGATATTTTAAAATAAGTTTTGTATTATCTTTAGAGCCCTGTGGAATTGGTGTCACATATTTATTTGTAGTAGAGAGACCTTGAGGCCAAGTGAACCTTCTAAATACACTAGATAGTCTTGGAGGGGTCCTTTGAATGGCGGCTCTGGAAGTTAATAGCTTGGGGTTGCTAACTGATTTTATCTGGCTGGTATTTGTAGTGAACGTCGCAGTGTTCCTTTAGGATTGATAAACTTCCTTGAGTCGTTGAAGGACTCTTGGCTCATTAAGAAACAATGTTCCATGGTGTTTTATATATATAGATAGATGCAGATAGGTGGTAACTAGATTACCATTGTTTTTTGTTGTTTTGTTATTTTGTTAGCTGACTTAATGTACTATTGGTCTCATAATGTTGACATTTGTGTTCCTTGAAGCATTTTCTCTTATTCTTTGAGGCATGAAATCCAGCTAAATGATATCTAGCCCTTAAACCCTTCCTCTCTGAAAATTGTTTCTCCGTTGCAAACGCAATAATTTAATACTGTCGACAGCGTTAGCTGTTCTAAATGTTAACATAAAATATATATGTGCTTAGTGATGCTAAAATAGAAAGCCTTTAGCACTTTGAGGACTGCCGTTTGTCTAAGTTGTATTATAATTTCAGTTTGTACGTCACACAGGTACACAGTTCATGTCCTGTATAAAGCGAAGTCGTTAAGGCTGTGTAGCGAATAAATTCGTATTTATGTTATGAATAAAAGACCAAGCATTGGTACACTATGTGGCACAGCATACAGTCTCGTAATGTTACAGCAGGTGAGAGATATATGTGGTTACACTTTGCTTTTAACCTTTTGACGCCTAATGTCAACTATAGTGGTCGTACCGCACCGCTAACCTTTAAGTTGCACTTTATATATTTATTCAACAAATATAGGTACTGAATATTTTAAACATGGTATATACTCTCCGTTTTTTTTCTTCAAAATGCAGTTTGTTTCATAATTCTAACGTATTTGGTTCCTGTATTATTC
>Ga0131853_10009148_pt1 | contig 18101 bp, 16 predicted proteins | sample TergutLab28metaG_FD_92764 | JGI IMG/M metagenome (GOLD analysis project Ga0131853, IMG submission 92764) | Labiotermes labralis P1 segment gut microbial communities from Petit-Saut dam, French Guiana - Lab288 P1 (version 2) (version 2) | ecosystem: Host-associated > Arthropoda: Insects >... | reverse complement strand
TCGGAAGAATAATGTAGTATTGCTTCTTAGGCTAACATTCTTACTCTTCTTGATATTCCCCCCCCCCCCCCCCCCCCCCCCTTTGTCATAAGTAAATGTCACCCACTCACCCACCCCACTCTTTTTATTTTACAGTATTTATTTATTATAAAAAATATGTGGGGTAAGACGGTTTTTGTCTTAATACAAAAAAGAGGGGGGGGGGGGGGGGGGGGGGGAATATCAAGAAGAGTAAGAATGTTAGCCTAAGAAGCAATACTACATTATTCTTCCGAGAAATCAGACCGACTGTGGTGACAATGGTAACCATCTGGCTAGCACTTGATTTTAATACCAGAATTGGATTAAGTTACGCAGGATTAATTTTTGGAATTTTTTATGTCACAATAAGCTGTAACATCACAGTAATGTTCCAAGGGTATCTTACCAAATTAAGTGCTAATGTGGCCTCCTGGTTAGGCCAAGTATGGTGCCCAACATGGAAGTTGCCATCTGATTAAAATGACAAAACATCATTCATTCATTCATTTGTTCATTAATCAGTCCATTTACTTACATTCTCATTTATCAATTCAACACAACTTATGTCATTAACTGATTTCAGTAATGGGTGCTGACCAAATGACTACATGTGCAACACAAAAAAACCCACACATTCAACAAACTTTCAGATGTTCCTATGTAACAACGGCATTGACCTACAATTCCATATTGCTTCAAAACCTACATGACTACAATCCGATATTAAAACACTATACAGTCTAATATGCCGGATTTTTTTATATTCTGCATGTGGTGACACTGAGCCCCTTTTTGCTGTGGCCCCAACTGGGTGCACCAAATCAGATCCAGGTAAGAGACAAACATGGGGCATGGGTAGAATGATAACTGAAGGGAGAAAACGGATGTCCCAGAGCCACTGTGTCCACCACAAACCCCACATAATCACTGGGAATAACCCAGATCTCTACGGCAAGAAGCTGGTAACTTACTGCCATAGATATGACACAGACATATACATAGCATCATACAGGACTAACTGGGAATGGCTGTAAAGAACATTCCAACAGCAAGGGAACCACTATGCAAGTTATCACAGATCATGTAACACAACAAAGCACATGCATGTTGAGGAGATTTCTCTCTTCACTGTTCAATATACAATTACACTATAGCCAACTCATGTAAATTAAGAACACAAACTATGGGATAACTGTAATATGTCCAAGAGATGTCCCTTTGCCTAAGGTAACAATAATACCATAATGTCCATATCTGTGCCCTCTACTTAAAATGTACATGAATTACATTCAAAGCACCAAAAAGATGAAAATATGAGAGGCCCATCAGAACCCGCTTCACTGCCTCAATTAACATCTGCATCTGTACATATACTGCCATTCCAACTCATGGTACAGTATTGTACTGTTACAATACAACTAAAACTGTAACATATACCAACCTGGCAGCAAATTATGAAACTCAAGTATATATTCCTGGCTCCATTCCCTATTTGCATTGCAAGCCAACTCCACTTCATATGGAGTTACAATGGGACGATAAAACTCTTTTGAGTCCAGAAGGGAGTTCTCTGGACATGCTATCAGTACAAAGATATCAATCTGAAACAAAGACATGAACAGATCCAATAGAGTATGTTAATAAAAATCCAACTAGATGCAACAGTATGCAGATATTTATTTACTGCAAAGTCACTCTACATGTTTCGGGTGTCACAACACCCACCATCAGGAGTACTAAAAACTGTAACCGCAGCCTCCGGTACAGGTCATAATATTGGTAAAGCTACTTCCCTCCAACGTGGCCTGAACGGGACTCCCAGGAGTCCAGGGAAGTAGCTGTTCTGATATTATGATCTGTACCGGAGGCTGCGGTTACAGTTTTTAGTACTCCTGATGATGGGTGCTGTGACACCCAAAACAAGTAGAGTGACTTTGCAGTAAATAAATATCTGCATAATGTTGCATCTAGTTGGATTTTTATTAACATTGAATTATGATGCACGAAACCATGAGCTTAAAATCCAATTCAGTAATTTCCTTTAAAAAAACTGATATTATTGTTTTTAATGCTGCAAACAGGATCTCACCTTTCAGATGTCTCTAAGTATGTGTGTGATCTGGACTGATCCTCATGCGTGGGGTATGTACGTCTGTGCAGTTGTCAAAAAACTACTCATTCATGTCTGTGTGCCTTTCTCTGAACTCATTAACATGTTGTCTAGCATTAACTTTGGTCACAAACTTGTAATCTTTAGCTCAAGGTTCATTATGTGCAGGACATTAATACTGTAATTGGGTGCACTTGATTAGCTCCTGAGAGACACGTCCTAGTTGCAGGAATGGACACTAACATTATTAGTGACTAAGTTCTAACATGAGAACAGCTTTATGGAATATAATGCAAGCCCCTATACAGAGTTACAGGTGAAGTCCTTAATGACTGATTTTAGCAGAGGGGATGAACTTGGAAGTGGTGAAACAGGAAGAAGAGACACGTCTCCTTCAGTAGAGTAAAAGAAACCTAAAACAAGGCAATAAATAGAGACCTCAATGGTTCATCCCAACTACACTTTTCAATGAGGGAACTGGCACAGGAGGCAGCCGTGGTGTTAGGGATAGAGTGGAACATTAGGCTTGACAAAAATTGTGAATAAAGTAGCCTCACCATTTGTCTTACCCTACAAGACCCTGGTAGCATATGTAGGGGAAATTAATTTGTTATTTAAAGCTACACAGAAAGTGCCAGATGGGGTAAAGACATAAATAGGCATTCAGTTCACTGCACACTACAAAACCTGCCCAGCTGTCACAGTATAACTAATGAGAAAAACAAATGATGACCAGATTTTATAGCAGCTTTCTATTCCATACAAATTTCTGAACGATGAAATTTAAATCACCAAACATAAGTTAGGTATGCTGAGGGTTTGTGCCAGTGGTGTGTCACCATGTTGGCATATATATATATAAATTCTTCCTCACCTCATTGTTGTTAAAAATACACATTTCAATGCCATGATTCTGCCAGCATGTAAACTACAAAGTTAAGTAACCTACAGCATACCCTCTTTGGAAGGGGCCTCTAATGTACAGATTTCAGAAACAATGTACAAAATCTGTTGGTTCTGTAATTTTGGTCCAAAATATGAATATGCGAAATTAGTGGCTATGGTCTACGAATAAACACAATTTTATGTCATTATGTCATGGTACAGTACTTAATCAGACAGATTATTCTGTTTTTACACTCCTAATGACAAACATTACCTCCGGAAAGTTTGCTAATTTTGAAACGCTGGGCTTCCCAACAGCGATTATGTACAACTTCTTCCCCTGTTGCCTTGCAAGTTCTTTGAGTCTGTCCACGGCAACAAGGTATTTTGAAACACCCAATGTTCCAACCACGACACCCAACGTCTTAGCATCTTTGATGCGTTCAATGAGGTGCATTCGTTTCATCAGGAATTTACTGTTTTGAACATTGTAGTGCTCCAGCTTCTTTACTCCTGCTGGATCATACCAATACAGAGCTTTGCCTGTAACCATTCAATGCATTTCATTTACAAAAAAATGGCACACACATTATAAATTAACAAGTGGTACATTAAATGACTTGGAAAGGGACTTCATTCATAAAAATCATTTCTCTACAACAGGCTGATTTCTTACAGCCGAACACAATTATGTGTCACAGATATGCAAGACATCATAATAAGTTCTAATCACAGTGTTTCTTGGATTTAATACTAGCAATATAAGAACAACAGGGTCACTCTGAACACACAACACTTTGCCCATCCTGTACGTCAATGAGTATTCACATTATAAGCAATTTTTTTAGAATATAGTGAGAGTTACAATTCTATAATTTAATGCTACTCCCACACAATGTTAGGTAAAAAGTGATGTTCCAATTTGTCATTTCAATAGCAAACATGAGGTTAAACACACACTTCTATAATTAAAATTTAAATGAGTATGATGGTGGTGTACTGTTACAGTCACGACTGGAATTTTGGCCATTGTCCATTATCTCCAGATAAAACACCCACAATATTTTGGAAGCCGGATCTGACTCCATCTTCAGTTGCTGCAACTTCTAAGGGACCCAACGGAGCAGGTCCTCCCCTTTCTATATTACAGCTCAAGATGAAGGAAGATCCAACCTCCAAAACAAGTGTGGGATTTGAGCCTGACATGATGGACAATGTCCAAAATTTCACTCAGCAATACTACATATTTGTGTAGTTTACATCATTATACATTTGAATAAGGATGCTCAATTGTAAAGCCTCAACTTACGTTTTCTACTGTTAATTTTCATGACATTCATTGCAAGCTATTATTAATCCTTCAATATCAGCCTTTACTCCTCACCCAGTACTGTTCACATAATCAAATCAAGAAGAATTAGATGGGTGGGGAATGTAGCACGTATTGGAGAGAGGAGAGGTTTGTACAGGGTTTTGGTGGGGAAACCTGAGGGAAAGAGCCACTTGGAAGACCCCGGCATAGATGGGAGGATAATATTACAATGGATTTTCAGGAAGTGGGATGTGGGGGCATGGACTGAATCAATATGGCTCAGGATACGTATGGGTGGTTGGAACTTGTGAATGTGGTAATGAACCTTCAGGTTCCATAAAATGCAGGGAATTTCTTGACTAGCTGAGAACAGGGTGGCTTCTCCTGAAGGACTGTGATCCAAGGTGTAAGTAAGCACGTATGTATGTCAGCCTTGGTGCACCATACAGTTGTGAATGCACATAAGGGTACCATGAATTTAAAACGAGGGCTGGGATAGCGTAGTTGGTATACTGACTCGGAGGATGAACAGTTTGGGGTTCCAACCCAGATGGGGGCAGGAGCTTTTCTCTTCTCCTACCTGTCCAGACCAGCCATGGGGCCCACCCAGCCTCTTGTAAAATGGGTAGTGGGGCTCTTTCCATGGCCAGGGCATGGCAGTGACCATCCATTCCCATCTAGTGCCAAAATTAAGAAGCACACCTATAGCTCTACTCCCTGTCTGTGCTGCATGGCATGTCATGGTGACACCTTTACCATTATACATTCACAACCCAACCACCCTATTCATTAGTTGAAATTTAAACCCTGGAATCTCAGAACAGTTATTCTTACTTACCAAACTCACTCAACAGTTATTAACTATCACTTCTCACACAGTCCCAAACTTCAACCTTTTAACAAAATCCAAGTGCAAAACCATGCGTTTTGACCACAACAAGCCAAGTTTCTGCCAACAAATGAATAATATTCCACCCTGCATGCACTAAGGAATAACAAGACATGCAACTAGCTACAGTGGCTTTTCTCCTCCAACCCCCAGCCTACAGCATTAATATCCTCAGAATTTTATCCATGCAGTCTTTTAAATAAAGAAACAGCAATTATGCACATACATACATACATACATACATACATACATACATACGTACACACACACACAATAAGAAGATAAAATTGAATCACAGAGTTCAGAGAAAGATATCATTATGATAAATATGGTGTAAATGGAAATACAACATAAACCTTTGGTGTCCAGTATCAGAAAAAATTCTGAGTCTCATTACAAGACTTCATTTCAACTTCTTGCCTTCTATCTGCTAGACAGGGCCTGAACCAATATGCACTTGTTCCTTGAATACCATACAAATTTAATTTCACTAACAAGATTTCGTTACTTACAAGTCTAAAGACTCTGCCAAACAACACAAACTGCATGTACCTCAACATGACATAAAACTTAAATCTATGCAAACCTTGTGTAAACACTCAGGATTATTTTCAAACACTCAATCTGACTTTACAAATTACCTAACCATGACAATAAATTGCCAAGACTGACTGTTATGCTTCAATACAACAAAACATCATGGGCCACTGACAAATGTGAAGTACACCTTAGCGCTCTCATTTCTCATCCTCTAGTTGCTTGTGCATTCAGACTTAAAATGTTATCTTTAAAGAAGAAATGTGCCATCTGGAACATACCAAGAAATGTCAGGGCTATGTTGGACAGTGTGGGTCCATCTCTTCCTATAAATACGACAGAATACTCTTCTAATATTGATCCACTGAGCAATTTGAAATTTCTACCAAGTTTTGTTTCCACTTCTGCTTCAGGACTTCTGTTGGAAGTGGCCAGCTCTGAGACAACAACATCAGGAAACTCCGATGTAATAAGCTCCACAACAGACTCTGGTAAAAAAAAAATTCAAAAACCACACTGTCACATACTGTAAAAAATAGATGGTTGGTGTGTTGTTTGTATTTTTAGAAAAGTAGCATAACCCCATAAACAATGTGTATGAATATACATTACAGTAGTACATCTGACACATGACACAATGGTGCTAGGCTGTAAATATTCAAAACAAAATAAAAACTCAATGGAGACAGCAGGATAAACCAGAAAGTTTCCACCTTCAAGAAAGTTCAGTTATCATTACAGCTGTATATATCACTCAACCCATGCATCTATTAAGTATCATGGCAATGGTACAATATGGCAAATGGAAGGGACCACCCATAAATTAATACAGTATGACGGAAATACACAAGTAAATCTTTTTGGTACATGTGAATAAAAATCAAAATGCGCATGAAGATTACAGACACCAATAAGCAGGCCTCTCACCCTATCACTGGATAATCTATTCCTGATATTTTAAAAAAAGTGCAGTGCCTTTATCTTCAAGGGCCCAGAGGTCTGAGAAGAATGCCAGGGCAGGGAAATTACACAGAGAAGGGGATGTATAAAATGGTGTATCTCCACTTTCATGAGTCAGTGTATTGATGTACAATGTAAAACAAGTGTTAACTCAAATTCACCTTTACCTAAATCTGTACTTTTTTTATTTATATGTGCACACAACTCTACTCTGTGCATTGTATGACATCTACATAATGGAGCATGTCAAGGGGTTATTTGGAAATTAAATTTTGTTTACTGAACCCTTTTAGCTAAAGTTAGGTCTTCATCAGCCTGAGTATTCTGATATAAGTATATTAACAATGCCTGTGAAAGTCCCTGTGTTTGGAGAAGAGATACAACAGTGTTTCGTGTGCAAGAATGTTGTTTAAATCATAATGCATCACAGGCCCATAGGTGAAATTACACAGGTTTAATGTAATGAACATTATGCAAAAAGGACAGAGAGGATTCAACATTGTAAGGGAGTAAGTGCTGACATAGGATGTGTCAAAAATCAGATACGAAATGAAACAGGCAATTGCTATGGACATTACATGAACAGCTATGATGAACTGCAGAAACACACTAATTAAAAATTTGTGCACAATCATAATACGTAGGTTATTCGGAAAGTAAGTACCGTCTGCGCATATCTCTCGCGCATCCTCGAGACTGTCACGTTGTGCATGTGCAGTGACTTCCTCTATCAATTGAGAAGCCACAGACGCCATTTCGTGAAATTCGTGTTATATTTATGTTTTTTCCTGTGCATTAAACATGTTTAAGACAATTGAAGGGGCCACCAACTGTGAAATACGGTCTGTAATTCGTTTTTTGAATGCTAGGAATGTGCTACCAAGTGAGAGTCATCACCAGATCTGCCAAGTGTATGGTGACAATGTGATGAATGATGGCATGGTTAGGAAATGGGTTCGGATGTTCAATGAAGGATGAGAGAACATGCATGATGAGGCACAAAGTGGGCGTTCATCTTTGGTGAATGATGATTTGGTACATAAGGTCAATGAAAGAGAGTGTGACAACAGACGTTTCACAATTTCTGATCTGTCCCTGCACTTTCCTCAGATTTCAAGGACTCTACGCTATGACGTTGTCAGTAATGGCTAACATTGCAGGCAGCTGCATTCTATGAGGAGGGTACACAAAAACTTGTGCCCTGCTATGATTAGTGCCTCAATAATGGCGGCGAATATGTGGAAAAATAGTTTGAAGAATGTAGAATCTGATAACAATAAAATTTTATATGAAACCTTACTGAATATTTTTTATAGCAAAACAGTACTTACTTTCTGAATAAGCCTTGTATTACATGGTAGAAAATTAGGTAAAAGGAACTTTCACTCACCAATAGCATGTTGATAACAGACATCATATAAGAGGAGAATTTTAGCATCTCTGCACTCAAACACACATCTGAAGCAGGACACAAAATGCTGACAGTCTACTGGCAGCTTCTCAAACACATACAACTTATGGAGGTGGTCATCTGTAGGAGTGAGGCACGCGTGGCCAAAATGTATAATTCCATCAGCATTCACATGTTTTGCAGCTACCTCATCCACACAACAGCTGTTCAAGATATATATAACTTATGGATAAGAGACGTTATATTAACAATGCATGCATTTCACATTATCACATGTCATATTTGAGTTTCATGGAGCACAGCATCACAGCAGCTTACAGAAAGCACACCACCCTCTTTTGTAAACTAACGGTTAAGGTCAAAAGATGCCAATAGTGCTGCCTTTTACAAGCAACATTTTACTTTATTGTTGTCATTTATTCTGTATCCCTCCTATGAAATTATACAGTGAAGGCAGAGTTACAGTGGATCAAAATGGTGGGATACATGACACTGAACCAAAGCTAGAAAATTAACTACGTAACACTTCTTGCAAGATCTGAGGTTCACAGACAGGTGCTGCTGAGGACTCCAATCTTAATATCCCTGCTGCAGTTCATGTAACTGTCAAACACATTCTTTCATACATAAATACACATGAACCCTTTAAAGACAGAGTGTAAACTGTTTTATTTAAAGACCCATTTCATACTGCACAGTAAACGTTTTTCATCTTGGTCATAAAAACCAACCAGTTTATGTTATATAAGACATTTATCTCAAAACACATACAATGTGTGCAGAATGTACACTTTTAATGTTAAACCTGTTGTTGCATTATGGAACCAGTAGGCTTTACAAGGCTTAATACACATGCGAAGATTCAACTCTCAAAGTACAACCTATGCCTAAGGGCCATGGCCTCCATAAAATAACAGTTTTTACACTGTTGTTTTTCAAGTCCATCAGTTCCAACTGTCCTTGTTTCTCTGGGACTGTCCCAGTGACTCACAAAATTTGGTTCAGGATCCCAAATGTCCAGGGTTAATCCCTGTCATAAAAATATAATGTATCTTCCAATGCATATGAGGATTTTGATTTTCCAAAAGTGGGAGAAAACATCTACAGAAGTGTCATAGCCATCAACCAGCAACTAACAGGAAGGAACAGGAGACCGAGAGGAAGATGTGTAGATTAGTGATAACAGAGTGTTGGACTGAGACTGTGAAGGATGTGGAACAGATATGTTAAGAAAAATCAGCAAGTGAACTGAGTGTCTGAGTTTAGGAAGGATTATCATTATTATTAAAATTTCATAATTTGTATCTTTATGTGATAATTTTATCATTGTTATCTCACTGTACTAGCATTAATAAATTACTCTTTTTTATTATACAACATATTAAAAATTTTCTCTTCCACCACCTCCCTTCCCCCAACAACCTGAATTGTTATTAACTGTTCTTAATTTCATTTCTTCAAAAATGGGATCCATACTAACGGCATCACAAGAACTGTAAATGCACAGTTTTGTGAGCAATCTAAAATGCTACATTATGCATTATCTCATGATATTACCAAACTAAAGACATGATGACTGGTTGAAGGGCGATTCGACAGTTGGACCATCTAACTATGTAAGACATTTCAGTGTATTTATACAATAATATCCATCTGGGACAGACCATGACCTACAGCATCTGCTAAAAATAAATACTTTGCACAATACTGCCACCTATTAACAGACAGATAAATTACATGCAGTAAAAACTTCCACAGAACCCAACTCATTCCCTGAGAGAGATATGACTCAACAGAAGCAGCTGCCTCCCTCATGTTTAAACACTTCATGTTTGGTGGATTGTAAAGAGGGTAGTAGGTCATTATCCTAATGAATGGGAGTGCAATTATATATTAAAAATGAGCAAGAAAGCAACAAGGACTTTGCAGGTATTTATCTTACTTTTGTTGAGCACAGAGTACTTTCAAATAACTTTGCCTCTCATACCAGTCTTGTTTACATGTAGTCTGGAATAACCACACAGGCCTACATGTGCAAGTTCTCAAGTATTCACATGTCAAATTTCACACAAAAGAATAAACATGGTATGTTATACCTCATTTTCTGCAGCCATTGTTTTTTTCACAACTAAAGAATAGTACAAAAATTTTCAAAAAGCCAGATTTTACAGTTTTCACAATCACAGGGGCAGCACCCAATCTTACTTTCAATTTTCAAACACACATATGTTTGACTTCAATTTTATGGTTACGTACAGCTGAAACAACATGACAGCTGCCATCCCTACACTCTGTTTGAAGGACCACCAATAATGGTCAGCATTAGGTCTTATATACAAACCTCTGTTCATTCTTAGACATAAAAGACTAGCTTCATGCTCCACAGGAAACATGAAATGAATCATTCCTGGCCTGCTGGTGAAAAAATGCTTTCCTGTGATTGTACAAACATGCAGTTCGCTGACTTTCAACATTCTATACTGATTTAACCAATATATGCCGGTGTGAAAGAGGATTACAAAATTTTCAGGCAATGTGATTTTATATGCACAAAGTCATAATGAAAGAAGCAACTACAATTCCTATGGTACTCACCTTCCATAAGATGTGTCAGCAAGGATATAAGGTTTACTGCCTAGCCTTTTCCCCAGACAAAGGGCTACCTCAACAGACTCATGCAAGAGTGCATCGGGGAACTGCAAACAAATCTGAATAGCAAAAGTGTTATAAGACATCAGTCTTCATGTGTGGGCTGCCAACTTAATTCAAATTTAGTATTTAGCATGCTAAACAAAACCTAATGCACAATATAAACACAGCAAGACATAAAAAGACTGAAATTCATTTCTGTCATATTTTATATATAACTTACATAATTGCATAAACAGATAAGAAAATGCAGAATTTGTCAACAACAGATGTCATGAAAAAGTACAGTTATGCCAGTGTCATTACCACTCATAGTAAAGAAAATTCCATACCAATATATCCATAATTCCAACAGACAGCTGAATTCCAAATAAGAAAAAAACTGTGAATAACCAGGGAATCAGGTTAGCAATGGCATGCTTTTATCCATATTACACCAATGGTCCTTCATGAAGCCACGATGCTCACAAATTGTACAACCACGCAAGTCATGCTCTCTCCCATGTCCACAACAAATTATTTACAAAAACAGCTAAAAGTAAGATGACAAATAATGGTAACAACACACTATGAAATAACAATACACACACCTTACATTACAAAAGTATTACATGGAATGTATGTTAAGCATATAAATATTACTTAATTACTAATTCCATTAAGTAAAATCCCAGTAATCTAAACAATGTATGACGTGAAGCTAGCCAACATTTCAGGAACAAGAAGAAGAAATATCTGAAAGCTAATATTGATGAACTTGAAATTAACAGTAAGATCAAAACTATCAGGGACTTGTATAGGGGCATCAGTGACTTAAGAAAGGTTATCAGCATGGGGCTAATATACTGAAGGATGAAAAGGGTGATTTGGTTAGACTTCCGCAGTATTTTGGTTAGGTAGAGGAACCATTTCTCTCAGCCACTGAATGTACATGAGGTTAATGATGTTAAGCGGACAGAAATAAACACAGTAGAATCACTCGTACCTGAGCCAAGTGCCTTTGAGGTCAAGTTGGGTACTGAAAATTTAAGAAGTCACAAATCACGAGGTACTGATCAAATCCCAGCAGAACTAATTAAGGCAGGGGTAGAACAATTCGCTCCGAGATCCATAAACTTATTAATTCAGTATGAAATAAGTAGGAATTACCCAAGGAGTGGAAGGATCATTCATTGTACCTATTTATAAGAAAGGTCATAAAAACAGATTGCAGTAATTATAGAGGCATATCACTTTTTTGCCAACTATGTACAAAATTTCATCAAACATCCTGCTGTGAAGGTTAACTCCACATGCAGAGAACACTACTGGGGATCATCAATTTGGATTCTGACAAAACAGGCCAACCATTGATCATATATTCTGTACTCATCAAATACTTGAGAAAAAATGGGAATAAAATGAAGCAGTGCATCTGCTATTATTAGACTTCAAGAAAGTTTATGATTCATTTAGGGATGCCTTGTATAATATTCTCATTGAGTTTGGTATCCCCATGGAACAGTTAAGGCTAATAAAAATGTGTCTGAATGAAACCTATAGCACATCCCGGGTAGGCGTCTGCCTGACATGTTTCCTTTTGGGAATGGTGTGAAATGAGGAGATGCTTTATTGCCATTGCTCTTCAACTCTGCTTTAGAGTATGCCATTAGGAGGGGTTTCAGGCAAACCAGAATGGCTTGAAATTAAATGGTGCACATCAGCTTTGGATTTTTGCTGATGATGTTAATGTAATGGGTGGAAGTATACATACTATAAAGAAAAACACAGGAGCTTTGTTAGTCAGTAGTAAAGAGATTGATCTAGAAGGGAATGCTGATAAAACTAAGTGCATGGTCATGTCTCGAGATCGGAATGCAGGATGAAGTAACAATATAAAGATTGATAATATCTCCTTTGAAATGGGGAAGAGCTCAAATATTTGGGAACAACCTTAACAATTCAAAATTCTATTCATGAATAAATTACAAGCAGACTGAAGTCAGGGAATGTTTGCTATCATTCTGTGCAGAATTGTTTGTCTTCCAGTTTGCTATCCAAAAACTTAAGGAGTAAGATATACACAAAATAATTTTGCCTGTGGTTTTGTATGTGTGTGAAACTTGGTTGCTGACATTGAGGGAGGAATGTAGGTTGAGGGTGTTTGAGAATAGAGTGTTGAAGAGAATGTCTGGGCCCAAGGGATGAGGTAACAGGGGAGTGGAAACAAACTACATAATGGGGAACTTAATAATCTGTACTCCTCACCCAATATTGTTTGGGCGACCAAATCAAGAAGAATGAGATGGTCGGGGCATGTAGCATTTATGTGGGAGAGAAGAGGTGTATACAGGGTTTTGGTGGGGAAACCTGAGGGAAAGAAACTACCTGGAAGACCCAGGTGTAGATGGGAGGATAATATTAAGATGGATCTTCAAGCAGTGGTATGTTGGGGCATGGACTGGATCAAGCTGGCTCAGGATAGGGACAGGTGGCAGGCACTTGTGAATGTGGCAATGAACCTTCAGGTTCCAAAAAATGAGAGGAATTTCTTGACTAGCTGAAAACTGCTTAGCTTTTCAAGAAGGACTCTGCTCCATGGAGTAAGTAAGTAAAATCACTCACAATATGACAGCTGCTTAGCTAGTCAAGACCATGTTCTCAGGATGTTGCTGCTGAACCCTTTCAAGATGCATCTAAATCCATTACACAACCATAAAACTTAGTTTTTTAAAATGCATTTTAACATTATCTAACCATCTATGCCTCAATTTCCCAAAAGATTCTTCTTTTGGCATTTTCCAAGTACACTTTTGTATGCATGAGTCTCTCACCTTGACTTAGTAACAATGACAGTATTTGGTGACAAGTACAAATTATGAAGCTCATTATGTAATTTTCTCTATATGCCTGCTCCTCATTATGTAATTTTCTCTATATCCCTATTAGTTCCCCTCTCGTAGTTCCAAATATTCCTCTCAGCACACTGTTCTCAGTACAAACTATGTCTCTTCACAATAAGTACTTGATGCCTCTAATAACATTTATAACTGACTACACAGAAATCTCTGTAACAAGCTTGCAAGTTGGAATTCATCACAGTATGCATCAGGTTCCTCTTCAGTACAGTGTCAGACCAACAGCGGTGGTGATTGAGGAAACGTTAAGTGTTTATTTACTAGTCCTTCTTTCTCGTTTTTTCCTAGAATTCTATATCCTGCCACCCTCAAGAGAAGGACTGTGTAATTCCAGGTTTACCAATAAGTTTTCTACAGTAACAAAAATTACTCACTCAGTATACATAACCACTATGTATGTCATAACAAACTACATTTATAGGCTCCATATAATTGTCAGTATAAATACCAATTATCTCCCTAACCAGCACCACCCAGTTCATTATTGTAAGGATCTTTCAGAGGGAATATAAATTTTTTAACACTAAATTAAATTCATCCTTTATATGGTTAAGGATTTTAATTTTATTTCTGAAGTAGACATAAAAAAATGACAATACCTTACATAATCCATTCTTCTTTGCCCATTCCGCACACCTATCCAATTCATAATATAAATCAATGTTTCTTCCAGCAGTACGATGAATACTTCCTCTAACGTCTGCTTTTCGCTCTAAAACTGCAGTTTCACTACTGCTAAAAGCATGCATATTTCACTTCTCTCTCTTGTGAGCAGTAATTCAAAAGCTGCTTAACATCTCACACTTCTCTAGCATTTTTCGTCCCCTACAAATTCACTATATCACGCTCCTGCTTGTTTTTTCTAGCCTCCGACTTCGTTTGGCAATCTTCGCTATCAATTACCGCTCAAGTCTCATAATTATTTTTCCTGCATTAAACAGATGCGTAACAGACAAATCACGACTGACAACCTTCAACCTTGTCGCATAATTACTTAATCAGTATTGCATGCTACGTGATCTACCCATTTACCAGCACTTTCAGAACATCTCACCACGAAGTACACGAGACCAGCCCTCACATGGGTTCTTGCGCGGCGTAGGTTGGTAGCTAGATGGCTAGTGGCTACCAACCCACGCCGCGCAATATCCCATAATAACGAAGGTATCTGTCACCCGGCAAGACTTCAGCTGTGTGCAAGGATTTATCGCGTATGAAAAGTCAAATATGAAAACATGAAACAAAAAATTGTCATTGTGCCATGGAAATGGTCCCTTTGTTATAATATACGTCCTGCAAGGAATCTCCGGGATTCAATGTATTCTGTTCAATCCTAAAGTATCTCAGCTCCTTGACAGAACACTCTGAAAACCTAGGCGAGCATTGTGACAGTATTATTACGTTTCCCACGTCGGTTTGCAACGATGAATTTAACGTGGAGAAGACTGATGTTTGACCGACTTACATATAAACGTTCAATTTGTAATTCAGAGTGAACTCGGTCGGTTAAAGCAGTTTCTTGACACTGCTGTTTATTGCGAGAATTCTACGAAACATGCTAATAGACTGCATGCGCAGAATGCAGGTCTCTTATGTTTGAGTAGGTGGTACATGTGATTATCACTGGACTTTAAATGGTTACATGTAATTACAATTAATAGTAATTCTCGTTCAGCAGATGTTTTCCAAAAAGAATGTAATGTAATAATAACCTATTATAAATGGAGCAGTGGGAATGTGATAGGTTAAATTTTAGGTTATGTTCGCGAATTACATTATTTTTACCAGATGTTGGCATTTGTGAAGAGGGCGTAATCAGTATTTTGAACATCAGGTTCCTATTACATTTTTACTACCTTTACCCTGTAATATGTATAACTCACGGACTGTCGTTGCGGTTATCAGTGTGGGGCGTGTCATTGCCAATCATTTGCGAATGGTAGGCAAGTGATTGTAATTGTTAACACCGTGCAGTGTACTTCCGACATTTGCCTAGTGCAGCCGACGAAAATATGCTTAACATATTGGGAAAACAACAGCATCTCTTATTGCTTAATATTGTTGAGCATTCCCATGATTTAAGATTAACAACATGAATATTAGTAACTTTTGTTCTTTTGTTTTCAGATCTGCATGGAAGCAATAATATTTGGTAACAACAATGTTAGTACTGATAGTTCTGGGAATTTTGTTTCCAGTTACTTATATTGCCCACAGAATAGCATCAAAAGCAGAGACTGTGACAGAATCTAGTAATAAAGAGCAATTTAATAAACTACAAAACCAATTCTTTTTCGTCTACTTCCTAGCAACTTTCTCTGACTGGTTGCAGGGGCCATATATGTACCAGGTGTACAGCAACTATGGCTATACTCAGCCTCAGATAGTATTGTTGTATGTTACTGGTTTCTTCTCCAGCATGATTTGTGGTACAGGGGTAAGTCAGATATAGGATGTGGTAGGCATTCAGACATATGTCCTGTTTTAAACTTTTTTACCTTACTTTTTGGACTTGATCACATTGTGGATGACAATGTGATTATTTTCTCTTTTATTTTTAATTATTGTGGTATTCTGGGTTATGACATAATCATCAGGGCAAAAGTGAGGGCAGCAGGTTCTTCTGCATTGACAGTACCCATCAGTGAGATGGCCCAGCATTTCATTTTTCATTTCCTTTATTTGCATTCATCGGTCCACATACTGGTGCATGTCCTTTGGATATGGAATTTCTCAATAATTTAGATTAACGTATTACATAGAATTTGTCTTGACATAAATAAATACATGTATAAAAGAACTGATAAACAGTAAATTAAAATACAGAATTTAAATACAGGGTTTGACATAAATAAATATATGTTTAAAAGAACTAATAAACATTAAATTAAACTACAGAATTTAATACAGGGTTTTTATATATAATTTTGTACATGTCAACAACAATCATGTTGTTGAAATGTACATAAAGTAACAAAATTTATTTAAAATATGTAATGGATTAATTATTGGAGAACACCAATATCATATGCAGCATCTCTATCAATATACTCTTCAACAAAATAAAACGAGTTTTTTATAAGAAACTTATTCAATTCATGCTTAAATTTATTAGTATTATGTGCTACACTTTTGATACCAAGAGGTAGGGAGTTGAATAATGTAATACGTGAATAATAAACTCCTTTTTGAACTGTAGTTAAATTACTGAAGGAACATCACCAAGAAGACCACAATCAAAATATTCACCACTGTAAAAATATCAAATCTTCTGTATGTTTTACTTGAAATTTCCTTATGTTCACCTAACTAAGGGGATTGCTTAATATTCATCATGAAGACTCTGAATGACCATTCCTGAATGTTTTTTTGTATTCATAAATTAAAGAGATCTAATTCAACATGCTCACCTGTTTTGTGCAAGTAATCTCTCTTGGACCACTTGACTCTGAAAATGCATTTCATGATTTTTCAATTAAATTTTTGTAATTTTTGACACTCTGAAATTATAATTTGCTTACCATCTACCTTACCAGGTTGGTTTCAAGTCCAGGAGCTTACCATCACCCATCTGAATGTCGTATGAAGTATGTAGCACTCTATGGAACAGTTTAGTATATACATTTTGAGGAACCTGCCCCTCCGTCTGCCAGATAAAAGGCTGTCGTAGTCATATTCCTGCTGTAAGAACCTCAGATGTAACACAGGATGATTTTAAACATAACATGAAAAAATTTAAATATGTGTGTGTAGCTTTTTTTTAAACACAGGCTGTGAAAATAATCAGTTGAAAATTCTTATCACCTTACAAGATTGATAGTAATTAATAACTTTCTTGTGCCTCCATTTCTCATGCTAACATAATCATGCCTTGCTGGTAATTGGATGTATGAATGGCTGCTATTTATGCACGTCATTATCATTTGGAACTATCAGGACCACAGTATCCATTCAGTTTTGTTTTAGCCTTAGTCCTTGTCATTGCCATTGTGTATCACTATTTTTCAGTCTGTCCTTACCATGCAACTTACTCTTCTGCCAAAGGTGGAAGCAGCAGGTTCCTCTCAGACTTCTGCTTAACTACTGTATCACACAGTGGCATATCCCAAAAGACAGTAATCTTCTGTTTTTCCCTTTGTTTTATATAGTGAAAATATTTTAACTTTTGAACTTCATTATCAAATTTCCATCTTTGCATTGCTTGAATGTGCTTAATCATGCCCTACAGAATAAAACAAAGTACAGTGATACCTCAGCTAACGAAGATAATTCGTTCCGGAATCACATTCGTTAGCTGAAACACACAAACTTACTTACTCCATGGTGCAGAGTCCTTCTTGAGAAGCTAACTGGTTTGCAGCTAGTCAAGAAATTCCCCGCATTTCATGGAACCCGAAGGTTCATTACCGCACTCACAAACGTCCGCCACC
>Ga0131853_10009146_pt1 | contig 18103 bp, 10 predicted proteins | sample TergutLab28metaG_FD_92764 | JGI IMG/M metagenome (GOLD analysis project Ga0131853, IMG submission 92764) | Labiotermes labralis P1 segment gut microbial communities from Petit-Saut dam, French Guiana - Lab288 P1 (version 2) (version 2) | ecosystem: Host-associated > Arthropoda: Insects >... | reverse complement strand
CTCAAGGTCATCAACGCTCTCGCGTGACACATCAGCTGTGCAGGTTGCAGTATTTGGAACCGCAAGAAGCCCCCACTTTTCTCAGGCCATTATCTCCGTAACCGTTCAACTTTGGATATAGGTTTTTTGGGTTATATCGGTATAGTTTAACATAAGGAACACTCTCCCGAAGTCTAGCACATTTCTCCTGGGACACCCTGTATATATATGTATATATATATATATATATATATATATATATACACACACACACATACACACACACACACACACACAAAGCCGATGTTATAAGTGAATTCGATTTTTTTTTGGGAAAACCTTTTAGTTATAAATCACTTGGATAACCTAGAGGTAGGTGGAAGGATAGTATTTAATTAATTGTCCGAAAGGAACGCTGTGCTTTTGTGGGCTGCCTCCTTTTCGTTCAGGATAAGGATAAGGTTCGTGCTGTTGAGAATATGGCATGACTTTTATGATTCAGCTAAAATGTAAAGACTACATTGTCTAGCTGAGCGACTTAAATATTTGCTAGAAAGTCCATAAATTTAGTTAGCTAAATGGGAAATATAGTAATGAGCTTCTGTGTTGTGTAACAGGATTGAATTCGTCTTCCCACCATTGTTATCAGGCTTTCACTGAAAGTTGCACAGCTACCTGACCTGTAAGTACAAAGTGCTCCTTCAATGCGTTGCAGCGACCTGAGTGTGAAACTCGCTATGCGTCTCCATGTAATATCGTTTGTCCCTGAATCCTCTTGCTAGCCAATAAAATCTTCCGCACATTATGCAACATGCGTGATTTCAGTCTTCCGCCGCCGCGTAAAGCAGATCTTCACTCTTTTTGGATGTCACGTGGCGTTGATTTGTAATAAGTTACCCACGTTTTGGGACAACCTATAACTTGCATCTTCGTGACCTTTGAAGATGAGACAGATTATAATATAATATAATATAATATAATATAATATAATATAATATAATATAATATAATATAATATAATATAATATAATAGCTACATGTAAATGAAAAGCAGATAAGTGAATGCGTTTCGTCCAAGTAAACTTACGATTTATATATGATTTTTATGCATACGTATTTGAGGCGAACAGATTCCGCCATCTCAGCCAAAAAATAGTGAAATTGTCAATCTAATTTTTTGTTGTATATTACGTTAACATAACGACAGTCAGAGCTTACTTCCGTCATGTTGTCCATATTAATCATACTTCAGAAAATGTGAGTACTGGAACCACAGTAATGCTGATAAAAATTGAAATCAACATTCTCACAAGAATATTAAGTAAATTGTAACATTACTTTAGTTTACATTGCCTTACTTTTCAGTATGTATTATTTCCCTGAATCCATTCTGTTCGAGGACAAACTTAGGTAAGTTCCGTTACCAGAGGTTGGCTTAGAAAGATGCTGGTATGGGAATTACCCTTATACCACAGGTTTATCATGCTTTCCGCGTCCCTTTCGAAAGGATTGTGGTAATGAACGTCTTTGAGGTTCTGAATATTCCAAATCCTTCTCAGTGTTTCAAATGGGTGCTTTTATGGGATTTACCCAAATAAGGAGACTCCCATTGTGATGGTGGTTTGTCCATATTCCTGTTTTGGAGATTGCGAATATTGTTCCTGGAACATAAGCTGGAAATACTGACAAATTATTTAAGGCGCTTCTCAGTCTGCAATAATTTAAATTTGAAATAGCCTCATTATTTTAAATACACGTTATATGGTTTGCACTTGGTGAAATAATTAATAATTTTTCCTCTGCATGTATTGAGGAAAACCACGAAGATCATTCAGAAACTTTGAGTTTGAAGGAATATGCATTGAACAAGAAGCATAATTATTTGCTGCTGTTACCTGCACATAAGCAAGACTATGAAAATGGATTTTCTGATAAAATTTAATTATGTGTTTTGTGCAGGTTCGCTCATTATTTATGTTATATTTTAATAAAAACACTGAGGTTGTGGCAACATTGTCCACGTGCAACAGAACCATTTTACAAAGAAGTATGTTAACAGGGCCAATTCAGAAAATGAAGAAACACGGAAGGGAGAAAGAAAGATAGAAAGAAAAATGGACAGGTTACTGTGAAAATCACATTATTCGGATCTTAATAATACCCGCATTGCCTGTCATCTATTCCACGTGGACACTCATCCGTTATGACGTATAGTAATGAAGTTCTGTATTTTCTAAAAGATAATTACGTACAATTACCATTTTCTAGAATGCACCGACATGTGTTTCGGTATCAGAGAAAACACTTACCCTAATCGATACTACAAAATGATTTCTATCACAGCCACGTAATTCAGAAATTGATTTTTACGTTGTAGAATGTGAACTGAAGTAGCTACGTGACAGTTAATGGTCTTTTGAGGTGATTTTTTCGCATAGATTTTAATTGTCTATTAGTTTACTTAATCTGTCGTGCTTCTGTTTCTGTTTTGCCTGATGTTACAATACTAAAGCTATTTGTTCGGATTGCCGCAAAATAAAACACAATGATTTGGGCGTAATTAATTACACGTCACCTGGTAACGAGGACCCTTTCAGGTCCAGCAGGCTGAAACTTTTTATTTAACAACACCATTAGAGCGGCCATTGTCAGGATGAATTAGTACTAGAGTTATGCACAATTCGTCTGGCGGTTAGTTGCGTGGCTTTGAGCTGGGGAATACAAAGAGCAAGAGCACAGGATGATTTATTGTTTCGACTGAACACAATATTGTCTTATAGTCTCTCTATTTTAAGTTAAACAAACTGCTGTGGGAGAGGAGAAAAGTAAGTGGCTACTGCATAATTTATGTTACTGTATTAAGCGTATTGTTGACGTACTCCGTGATGCACAGGATAATTTGAGGAGCTGAAACGCTCAACTGGCCATAGAATTCGCCGAATTTTATGACACCCAAATTGTCATTACTGTGTTAAAAATAACAATCATTCTGCATATTGAAACATTTTAATATGCTAAGATTCTGCGTATCTTACAACGAGATCTAATACAGTAGTAAAAGTTTAAAACATAAATTCTACACTGTTTTTATTGAATGTATTTAATGTAATATGCGGCCACGTCACTGCCTTTTATTTTAAATTTCTCTGATTCTCTCTTAATAAATCTGGACCATCGGTATGGTAACATTTTTGTATATGTTTCTTCAGCCAAATACCAGTAGCGCACCTGCCCATGTGCCTTCTAATATCATTCGCCACTATATAATCCATGAAACCGAGACAAAATTGGTTATTGAATACCTCCATGTGTGTTGCAGTCAGTAGAGTTACAAGGAAAGGGGCTGAAGAAGAGAGAGTTTTTTTATTCTCCTCAGGAGAACACCGGTTCTGCGGCTCACCCACTCTCATAAAAATTTGGTGGCCGGAGCTATTTCACCGGTGGTTGAGCTGCCAAAGCGTGAAGCTAACAACTCTCCTTCATATACTGTCGAGGCTAAGAATAACTGCAACTATGATTCTACTGCCTCATACAGCTTCACATCTTACACCAGGGACAATGTGGCCTTTGTGTTGTTATCGATGGTACATTATTGAGGTTAAATATGTTTTATTTTCCATTCTTTTGTTTTCCTTTAAAACACACACGTTTCGGGAAGTAGTTCTCCCTTTTTTATCGGATTAAATACCGAAAATATGATCCAACAAATACATCCAACAGAGCAAGTCCAACAATTTTTATTCTTTTGAATTTGATGTTTGTGTGACCGTGCATCACTGATACAATAATATAAACAGCCAATTAGATGCAACAATAACAAATTTTATTGATAATTACAATCAGCTCAACATGTTTCGGGCGATAATTTCGCCCACCCTCAGGAGCACTAGACTGTGTCTACAGCTTGTGGTATAATGCACCGGTGATGCTACCTGCAGGCAGCATCACCGGTGCATTATACCACACGCTGTAAAGCTCCTGAGGATGGGCGAAATTATCGCCCGAAATATGTTGGGCTGATTGTAATTATCAATAAATTTTGTTATTGTTGCATCTATTTAATTTTTATTCTGTCCATTGCACCGAGTCTTTTTATTCAATAAAATAAATGTACTCAAAATCCTTATCACCAGTTCATTTTATTTGAATATTTATAGTGGGAAAGCAAGCTGTTTAGATTCTGATTACTAATTACCGTCAGAATTTTTGTGTACCAGGAAGTTATTTTGGACTTCAAAATTTGATGTGGCAATTTAAAACGCCCTATTTTTAGACGGCTTTGAAAATATTATAAAAACAGGCATACTTACAGCTGAAATGTTGCGTGAAATAGCTTTCATGAAACATGTAGCACAAAGTGTGAAGACGTACTTCAGTCACAATGTATGTCACTTTAATATAGAAGATAATAGTTTTATATAATTTCGCTGATGATTCTTAGTTGTTATCGAAATATTTTTGTTTCGTAATATAAGTCAATAACAAATGAATTATGTGTGTAAAAGGTGGATACGATTTTGCGTATTGAAAATATGTCGAATATGACTCTTCTTATTGAAATTAAATAAAGTTTTATATTTTGCCTGTAAGCGTCAGCAGAACCGAGCACTGGAACGGAGAATCTTGTGAATAAATGCAGGAGACAACGGAAGATGTAAAATATGTCACCTTATCCGGGGTGTTTATTGTTAGAAGAATAAGTAGGGGTGTGTTAACTGTATTTTATGCAAGCATAGACTGATCCAGAGAACAAACTCAATTATGTGATAATTACATATGTCGGGCTGTAATTACTCCACTTACTGCCTTCATCACGTACCGATTAAAGTGAAACGTCTCCGTAGAACCGCGAGTGTCTTGTATTTACATCATATTTAATAGGATTAAATTAAGTAGTCTAATGAGCAATTTAGCTTGGCTAGAATTTGCTTCCATTAATCTCTTACTGTTTAATTAACGTAGAAAATACAGCGGTGTTTTTATTGTGAATCATGGAAGTGGGCACCAAGAGAAGATACAATACCGTGCTACTGTCTACTGTACACGCTCTAACAGCTGGATACGTAATCTCTCTGGCATTTTCTCCTCCTGAGCTTAATAGACACTGCATAACATTTGATATGTTAACAGCGATAAATTTTATTGTGTTCTTCTGGCTTTAGACATGGGGCAGTCTGGTAAATTTTTAGAAACATTCCGGAGAAGAACACTGTTCGCATTTTAGGGTTAGAATTCATTAAAAAGCGATAGATTACACCCAACGGAATCGGTGGAACGCACCTAAAAGAACAGAAAATATTACACAGATATAATATTTATAGGTCTGAAATTCGTAGTTTCGTTTTCGCCATTCCTTCGCCTTTCGCTCAGAATATTCTGCGTCATTATTCACTATCAGAGCTTCGTTATACAATCGTGTTCGATTCTCGGTAGCAGCATACAATCCCCCCCCCCTCCCGTGCAACATCTAAAGCAGCTGACATAACCTGGAATAAAAAGCCTGGCCCATGAAGCATCAAGGTAAAGAAATCGTGGAGTTAAAACCTCCACGGTGCATACATCTTTATGATGTGATTCTTGAGCACAATTACTTCATTTTTTACTTGTTTCAAGATCAGAACGTTGAAAATATACCTACGGATAATACCTATCTGTGACTATGACAACTAGGGCAACTAGGATCTTTTTGTTTGGAAAAGAGATTTGATACACTAAAGAAAAGCGAGGGAAATTGACAGCAGTTTCACCACTGACTATTGAATGTATTCGAATGTTTTCTTTAAAATATTTTCGGCTATATATGTTTTTCGTTTTGTATATTTGCAATAAGACTATGAATTTAATCAATTAAATTTCATTTAAGTTTATGAATTTAAATTCTCACGTCATGCCAGCAGAATGGGGCTATTGATAAGGTGACGAACTTCGAAATTAAAGTTTTCACAAAACAATTTTTTTATTAATTACTTATCTGAAAATTATATATATGCCGATCCCGGTCTAAGGTTTGGATCTGCAGCCTATAGCTTGATGAGATCGTGGGTTGGAATCTCGCCTGGGGCACGGAAGTCTGTTTCTTATAAGTGTTGTTTGTTGTCTCGTGTCGGTCTCTGCGAGGGGCTGATCGCTCGTAAAAAAATAAAAATTCTGAAATTGCGAAAAGTTTAAAATATTTCTCAAAATATCACGCAAGTTTTGTCCGGCAATTTGCAATACTGGAGGAGTCTCCGTGGGCTGACAACTACTTCGCTGATTTGTTTTTTTTTTGTTTTGATCATTAAGTATTTAAAAGCTATGCTTGTTTGTATAGTGCCTTCGTTGCGCATTTTGACGGGTCGCAAGGAGAATATGATTAAATTTTAATGGTTCGTCTACGGATAAATATAAATATAAATTATTCAGTTCAATCCTGCTTTTTGTTTAGAAGGTTCTGAATGCAAATTCTGGCCTGAAGGTAGGCTACCTTGTCTTATTTTCTTTAGTTACGAACACCTCCCTCCCCCAAGGAAGATGGCTGTGTAGTATTTCAAATCAGGCCTCTCACCCATTCTCCCTTCTAATTATTTTCTCAATAATTACTATAGCTTTCGACACTGCATATCCTTAGCTTTTTACGCGAATAGTTCAAGATTCAGATAGTTGTAAAGGACCTAAAACTAATTTCCAATATATCCTTCTAGTACGTGAAGATTATTAAGATATTTTTATCGCGGTTCTATTGCACCCTTATCTTCATAGCACGAAGCGTTACATAATATAATTATAATTTACATAAATCTGGTTACTTTGAGAGAATGTAATTAGAATTCGAATGTGCCTTGAGCTATACAATACGCCCTCTAAATTGTTTATGACGTGTTTCTTCCAATGGTGGGGATTATCGGATTGGGCGTGTAAAGAATCAGTCGTTTTGAATGGCATCTCATTAGAGTTAGGATGCAAATAAGAAGTATCATATGAAAACCAAGCATAAAGATTTTCTATATTAAGAAAAGACCCTAACAGTTCCCCGAATATGGGGCATGAGTTCGAGTCATTAACAAGTAGTTTTTTTGGTTTAGAGAATTTAAAATCTCTTCAAAAAGTTAAAAGCTCTCCTGATGAAAAACAAATATAATACGAAAAGGCGAATAAGCAGGAAATTGGACCGTGTTTGTATCAGAAACACAGTTTACGTACGAAATAACACAATAACCTCATGTTTATATTTTTCCTAATAAAAGATTATTGAAATTTCACTTAACGCCTAAAATTCTGTAATATATATATATATATATATATATTGTGGTAGTCGTGTATGTCTTGCATGTATTTATTAGTATGTGGACTTAACAGTCACATGAAATAAGGTTTACTTTCATTTCGTGTTGATAATTATATGATAGTTCTAAAGCACAGCTATCTATATTTAAAGAAATATATATTTCATATACATATATTCTTTCGTGACTGGAGTCAAATCTCTGGACAAGTGATTTAGGAGTGAGCTGTTTCTCACGCAGTAAGAAGCGAAACATGACGTACATGCTGCGCAGTAAAATATCTTACATATATGTGGTGTGCTGGAACATAGCCCACATTATTGTGGTTTAATCGCTATTAACTTGGCTGCCGGTACCGCTCACAGAATGGCGCTGTAGGCTGTGCACTTTCAAGGCTTCACAAGCAACCCTCTCCACATTTCTACGTTACAAACTTTTTGTTATTTTGGAATTTAGGGATTATCGAAAAGAATACACACAACACAACATTAATTTCCTTTATACCCTTCCTAAATTACACTTAATTTAAGCATTATTTCAAAATTAATTTCGTATTATATATGTAAAACATTGGCTGTCCTATACAATGGTTAATGCTGTGTAAAGAAGAAACAGTTCATTCTTATGAAGATCATGTGACAAGCAAAATGTTTGTGGGTAAGTGTTGGAGCTTTGGAAATTAGAACAGGTGACCATATTTCATCATCATCATCATCATCATCATCATCATCTTCCTCCATAGATTAGGTCGTTTGACCTGTTCCGGCATTTTGAGGGCTCAAAAATGCGTAACCCTAGCAAATGTTTAATTTTCTGTTCTTATTGGCGTGTGATTTAATATAGATTTCATATCATGATACATATATTTATATTCATAATTTTTAAAGCCTTGTTTACATTGAAAACCGAATCCACGGGGAAAAAATTATGTAAATCTTTCAATCCCTACGTTGCAATCCCGAAACAGTCTTGTCTAAAACGTCGCACGGGTTACATTAAATTCTGCAGCGGTCCTTCTCATCTTTCTGTGACAAAATGAAATAGGTTTAGTGTTTTTTGTTTGGACAGTAGAGAAAGAGAATGACCGGAATTAGCAGGCGAGTTGTAATCGGGTGGTTGCAGAGTTAGCTGCGGGTTTGGCTGAGAGGTGAGAGAAGCTGAACAAGTGGTATGGGCAATCCAGCCAAATTGAATTTCGCGCATGCGCTGGCATACAGCATCAATGATTGCTTCTGAAGGACCTAAGCCAGGCCGGCAACATTGGTTTAGGAAAAGGGATGGTGGTGGCAGTGGCGAATCTACATAGGGTTGTGTCTTTTAAACTGCAGAATCTTATGTTGCAGGAAGCATCTGTATAGAATTTTATGTTTCATCAGCCCATCCAGGTGAAATGCGACAAAGAAACTTTAAATTAACGCATGGACGCTTTATTCCCCATAACGTTACCTGCCCCTCTACCATATTAATTACTTAACCTTTTTAAAAGCGAACAGAAACCCATCTATCGATGAATTAGAGGGGGTTAAGTAGCAGCACACCGAAACTGAAATAAATCTTTTACTTCGAATTCAATGTTCATAGTGTATCGAAGTTGTGTTGCCCCAGCACTGAACTATCCCATTCAGTTGATATTACGTTTCATAAATCTTAGCTTAGTAACTGACGTCAACCGACGTGCAGTGTTGTACCAAATTCGAACAGGTCCCAAAATTAGCATTATTTCCAAGACGGGGCAGCAATAAAAATAATGAACATTTTTTATTTATGCCTTAGAAAGCTCTAACATGTCTAATGTCTTCGAATTCCACCTGAAGTACAATCATAAATCTAGGAATTTATGTTTAGATGGGAGTCATGACAGGGACAGATTTCCTGCCGAAACATCGGCAAAATATTTTTAAAATATTTCATTAAGGAAACGAAAAACAAAGAGATTAATTTTATTTCTGTCTAATATAGAATTGATTATTAATTTCAGGTTCATGAACTAAAAAATATTCAGAAAGTGGTTTGTATCAAAATTTTGAAACGTCGAATATGTCAGAAATTTATCTACGCCTAGCTCTCACTGCCGAAAAATATTCCAAACATAAACTGAAAGACAGTCACAATTCCTACTCCTTATTTCCATGCTAGTGGTTAAACAGCTGTACATGGCTGTCAAAAAGGTAGTACTCCTGTATAAGGATATCCAGTTTTCTAATTTAGGCCCGAATACCCATGCCTTAATTAAATTTTTGTGGTCTGTCGCTTGTACTATGCAAATTCCGGGTCATTAAGTACAAATAATTGGGCCACTGCCACATTTTTATGTATTTTTTATTCACTGTTTACTATTAATTCAGACAATCGAGGCTGTATAGTGTTATTTGCTTACAGTGTCGTTAAATAAACCACAAATTAATAACATGCCAGCTAAATACGTTTCTTGTCACAAAGCCAATCAGTGTCCTCATATTGGGAATGGAAGATAGGTCCTTAAACTGTTGAGGGTGACTGTGAATACAATAAAAAATAGCTGTCTTGATATCCCGGCCAGGGGTAGTCTGCCAGTTTTATTGCGGATCGTCAGCTAGTATCTTCTCATTTAAAGGAATCGGCTTCTTAAGAAACGTGACACAAACCCAGACTTGGCAGTATCATTTGAACAAGATAATAAAATCTTCATATTTGCACATTGCATTGATAATATGAAATTCTTTATTTTTCCAACTAATGCACACAAATTATATTAAATAATTATTAAGACATTTAAAATTATAAAAGTATAATTTCAAATGTTTCAATAATTATTTAATATAATTTGTGTGCATTAGTTGGAAAAATAAAGAATAAAATAATAAAACTCAGAGTTTCTTAAGTTGCATATTATTTTCTGATAAGGGCAAAACAAATAAAGGCCAAAATGTAACATTACCTGAAGGCACAGAAGAGGATTAAAGGTATACCTCTACTCTTTCTTTAGCTTCTATGCAAGATGAAGGTAGGTGGTCAATGCCACGCTAGGGCCTCTTGACCTGCGGGAAAGAACGCTACGTGAGATTGGGTGGGTAACAGGGCCGGCCTAAATGGCTGTAGAAAATCTCGCCTCCACCGGGATTTGGAACTTGAAGCGTCCAGCTATAGCTGCACTATTACCGAACCTGAATCACGAAGACAGATATATACATATATGTATATTCGAATCGGATATATTAGGAATATAAAGCTAGAAATTTAATCTAAGCCAGAAAAGGTCATTTGTCAGTTAATTTATCCTGAGCACCGTACTTTATAGAGTATTAGCTCTTTTTTAAAAATATTATCTTATTTAAAGGAATAAATGAAATATGAATTAACATTTAGACATTCTACTCTGACATTTAGAATTTTTCCCAATTAGACTGTACTGCCTGAATTTTGAAGCCAAAATTATGTATTACTATGCCCTCAGAGAAAAGTATAGAGTACATGTCTCTTGTCAAAAGAGTATACGATGTTGAACGGAAGTATTTTATTTATTTACAACACGAAAAAGACATTCTAGAATTCTGATGAGACCGTAGAAGAATTTATGCGAAATTATATGGCTTGTTTGCTGTCTCTTTGCTGGATTACTTTCCTGTCATCATTACTCTCGTCTCAGATTTTATTCAAGCTCACTGGCGCCTCTTCCAGGATTAACTGGACGACCTGATTTCTTCCTATGACTCTGGGAGTTGACATGCAGATTAAAGCAGTCCCACATTTTGACGTGTTGGCTACAAAGCAGAAAATCAAGATTCCACTCCCTAGAACGCACTTCTGCGTCCAGGAAGGCCATTTACGTAAGATTAATTTCAAAGCATTCTGCAGTACAAAAAACCAAAGTGACGACCAAAAATAAAGACTCACTAGAAGTAACTTATGGAGGCACTCTGAACTTTCCGTGAGAGGTGGTACCGTTGGGAAAGTTTTAACTCCTCGCCAACACATCAGTCTGTCTCTTAGAATAAGCTGCTGTAAAAAAAAAAACCAGTAGGTCATAAAATTCAGTATAAATGAAAATATTAACAATGGCTCAGTACATTTGAAAAGCAACAATGATTTGTCTATAATTTAAATATTATAATTTGTACCTCCGATATTTGCTGGTCGTTTCGATAAGATTCTCTGTTCGAACATACAATAGCCATTACACTGAATTCAATTTCTGTGGGTGTCATTTACTGACTTCAATAATACTAACCAACTGGCAGTACGTAAGGTGTTCTGCTGTAAGAAGATGACTACCATTTGAAACACAGTTTCATTGTTGTGTTGGCAGCACATCGTCAACACAAACAGACCTATGGGTATGTTACGTGGTGTAAAGCAAATATATTGCAGTCGCAATTATATCTTTCAGTTCTTTTTCCATCAATAGTTAACCTAAAGTTATATAAGAAACACTTTCAATAAATATGAAAATCTGTGTGCCTTGAATTTTCTATGAAGAAGTTAAGTATAGTGGCTATATCTGTGAAGCACAATGGAAAATATGCTGCGAACAATAACTTGCTTTGTAATTACGAGTATTTAGGTTTTCTACAATTTAGATCAGGATCAAAGCAGTTGCAGAAACCGAAATCTGAATTTTCAAGAATATTTTTAACATAAAGTAATATGTCTAACATAAAATTTACTGGCTGATGCAAGATTTTAAGCTGTCATAGCGGTGTTGTTGAAGATCCAAGCCCCTGGGTTATTACGAAACAACGATTGGTAAATAATGACCAAGAATTCGAAGGAACATAAACCTCCTTGTGCAAGAAAGCCGAGTCCAAGGATAGTGGACTGCTCGACCCTAAAAATGAAGGAATTGTCATCCCTCGAAACGTCCGTAATGATTTGACAATCGGCATAGCGTAACATGACAGAAGGCTTGATCTTTGAACTGATAAACTGTAGTAAACTCCATACGTGAAGATTTGGAAGGTAAGCATCCACAAATAAGCATGTTATCGTGCTGCCAGTGACTTTCTGTCTCCGTCTGTTCTCTGCGGTTGGTGGCACAAGACCTTATAAACTGCCAGAACTTCCAAGGACTGTAAACAGTATAAAATATAATTAAGACAAACGTGTTGTTATTCCTCCACAAATATTTTTAAGCTGCATGAATATTTATTTCTAAAGAGGGAAAAATAGCAGAAGTCTCCCTCCTATATCGCAAACACATCAAAACATCGACTGTGTCATCGGGTAGGAGGCGAAAAGAGAAAGGTAAAGTTCGTTTTACATCGCCTGTGTTAATGAGACGAATCCTAGAAGGTAAATATTCAAAGACTGTCTGTATCCCATAAATCACGGGATGTGATTTGGACACCACAGAGGTTCAGAACGAAATTCTACAACGAGTACTGCATACCTTCTCCTAATTTCCGTAGAATTGCCAAGAGGCGGTAAATTAGTTGGGACCGACAACTATCTAACCCTGCGCTTCTAACGCACTTAAAACAAACTTCCTAAATTTCGCTTCTTCAGAGCTTCACTAAAAGAACTCTCTCAACCTGACACACTTCGCAATCCGAACTTAGTAATAAATTTCCTCACGGTGAGTTACTTCATTTCATCTTATCGCCATCGAACTGACAGTTGAGAGTTTCGTTGCTCATCACCCGGAACAACTTCGTTGCTTGAGTGATGACAGTTTCTGCTCGGTGGGATTGCATTCGTTTGTTCGCTGTCACCACGGGACCAACAAGTCTTTAAGTCTTACTTGCTCCACTTTTAAATGCCAGTCGAATGTGAAGTGACAAAGAATCAGTCAAAGGCGGAATAATAATGTATGTTTAGGAGAATAAATATGTTAAAAGCAAGTGACCAGATCGAAGAAGAAGGCAGGAAGGGAAAGAAAGAAAGAAAGAAAGAAAGAAAGAAAGAAAGAAAGAGAGAAGACCAGAGGAATAGGGGGATGAAAAAAGGGGCAAAGAAAAGAAAGGGAATAAAGACGGGGAAGAGTAATAAGACATGCAGTACACGTATGACGTAATATTGAGGTGCGTTCTTGCAACCGTTGTTTCAGTGTAAAAGCATTACTACATATTCTGAGTGTTTATCTGTAGCCTTATTTATCCAGCACGCAACGCGCATGCTCCATGTTGTAATCTGTGGCCTGTCCGGCACCAAATATTTTTCAACATTAACTCATATACAAATCGATTTTGGAAAAAAAAATTATTGGATGTGAAATTGTTTTGATTTTCTTTACAATTCTTTCTGAAACATTTCTCATTCTAAAAAGAGCTCAGCGAGATATGATCGAAACTGTACATTGGTCTGCATGCAGAGAAGTGGTTATTCTTGTCATATTTTAATAAAATTTGTGTACCCTCGACAGATGTTCGAGAAATACTCAGATATCAAATTTAATGAAAATCAATGCAGTGAGAGCAGATTGTGTCATGCGGAGGGACGGACAGACATGACGGGCCTAATAATCGTTTTTCGGAATTTTGCGAACGCGTCTCAAAGAAGGAAAACAAAGAGAGAAAGGAAAGAGAGAAAAATGCGTTTCGTGAATGAGGAAATCGAGAAGGAATTAAGAAAGAAGTGAATAAGAAAAGATGGAACGAAGAAAAATAAATAAGAGAACGAAAACAAGCGAAAGACATAATAACTACTTACTTAACACACTTTATTTGCTCATTCAACTGAGTAGAAGTTCTTAGAAGTCAAAAATCGCATAGATCTTTAGGAAATTCACCACTCTCTGGAACCATATGGTTGTCACAATATTCCGCCACTAGTATCGAACCGTTACCAGCTGAATCAAGTCCATACTCTTTTACCGTACTTCCTTGATATGCATTTAAACATTATGGTCTTAGTTGTCTGAGTCAATTCACGTTTTCTATTTCTACTGGATTATATACCTATATCTCCTAAGCCACTTATTTGTCCCCCTCAAGGATTCTACATCTCCCACCTATTTCAGTTTCTTAATTTAGTTGCCAGTATAAGAATGGAAAATTATGAAACTCCACTTTATGCAATTCTGTCTCCGTCTTGTTACATCCTCTTCTATGGTCAAGATATTATCCCTTAAAAATTCGTTGAAAAGTGTGGATCAAGCCCTAAATCTTCTTGGTTTACCAGTTGAAAATTTCGACCAGAACATCGGCTACACTAAAAGTTAGAAGTTTTCTTCATTTTTCCCCAGAAAATACTAGAATATTATTGTGTACTGTGCCACAATGCTTTCCATTCACGTCTTGCCTGTTCGATATCCCAACATTCGAGGCTATATATTTTCAGATATCTGTAGAGTTATTACATAGACCAAAGTAAATATTGTGTAGGCCCTAAGTGTCTGAACGCTTTACTTCCTTTCTTCCCTTAGAGTGACATCAAGCATTGCACCAGCATTAGTATAAGACATTTTGAGTATCTTTTTTTTTTTTGTGTTTCACGTCACTGGAGACTTTCGATTTATCAAATAGCTTAAGCTGCGTTTAATAATCTCAGGTCCTTGTGTCTTTTACTTGAGGCCAGTAGCTACTCTCAAAACATCTATTTGTATCATTCCTTTCATGCAGTAGGATCCTCTTCCTCATCTGCATGGAAGGTTGCAGTATGGGTTCGAGATGAGGGATCAGACTGCAGGCACTTTGTAGTTGATGCGAGTGCTTACTGCCTCTGGTAAATAAGTCTGGCCAAGTTTGCTCCGTCTGTTCTCGCCACCAGAATCATCCAATCATCTTCTATTTCTGTATAATCCTCTACAGCCCCCGGAACTTGTCGACCGGCTCATCATTCCTTCCCCAGAATTTGCTCTCCTTAATTCCGCCCCTTTCCAGACCCTCCAATTCCGCAACACCCAACTTCGAACGCTGTGCAGAAAACCACATGTTACAGAGTATGAAATCTGTTACGTGATGAGCTTACTGTGAAGGGCATCCGTGCGTGCAGCCGCGCTGTATTTATTAATTATGAAGTAGCTGTATATATATATATATCGAACCTCTATTTTTGTCTAAAGAAAATAATACATGTTCGTGCTGTAACTGTTTTACATCTTTGGTTTTCTGTACCATCTTTTGAACAAACTAAGAAGCTGTGAAATTTGATGTTTGTTGGACCGTGCATCATTGTGATAACGGAAGAATAAAAACCGACTAGTTACTACTTATTATTTTATTGCACTACTTATAGGCTCTACATGTTTCGGGCACTACTGTGCCCAAAATCAGGAGCTCGCGACTATAATGCCGATTACCACATTGGTCGTTTCATTCTTGGTTTGCTGTATGTTGGAGTTTGGAGAATGAAACGAGCAATGTGGTAATCGGCATTATAGTTGCGAGCTCCTGATGATGGGCATAGTAGTGCCCGAAACATGTTGAGCCTATAAGAAGTAAAATACAATAATAAGTGGCATCTAGTTGGTTTTTATTGTTCAGTTAAACTGTGAAATATTCATGAAAATCTAGCGTAACATCGTACCGCCGGAAGACACCTACTACGTGCAACAATACCAAACAACACGACCTTCGAACTGTTTATGTGGGAGCAGCAATCGCTTTACTTAAATAATTGTTTTGTGGTTTCAGAGGCAGTTTAAATTACTGCTTTAAAACCACGCGTTTGTTGTAAGTTTTCTGACATTTTAGATTACTATATTACTTTCACAAAAATACAAGTGGTTTATTAAGATTGGTTAGTTTTCCCAATGGTCCATTTGGTTTTACTTAATATTAGCTAGGTAATCCAAAGATTGTCGTATGTAAAGCAAAGAATTTTTATTGTTGGTTTAATGGATAAATTGCAACAATTCATATTATGTACCTGCGTTCCTACGTTTAAAACCACGAGCATGTCTGTACATATACAGAAATGTCTCTAGTGTATACATGTATTTCATAAGCATTCTTTTCAGATTCTTATTTTGCGGGTTTGACATTTTTGTTTTTTTTAATGTTCAGAATGTAATACAATTTTCACACGGTCGAAGTAGTGACTTCTTCAAATTAGGGGTGAAATATTTGTAAAAAAGAGGAATAAAACTTTTTAATATGATTTACGACAATGAATATAACAAGTGCCATATTCTGGAATGTGGAAACTTGTAACCATACAGTTGGTCAACAAATTTTCGGAAAAACGTCGTATCTTCTTGAGGTTAACTGAAGAGGAAGTTAAGTGTCTACATATTTTATTAGGGCCAAGCAGATTGCGGAAGAAGAACCGATGAAGCACTGCTATGAATGAACGGTTGGACAGCCAATGGTAGAGTCCTGGCCAAGGAGACTAAGGGAAGAGCTGAATACTATCGGACTTGGCTGCTTATGGGCAGATTGCGAGAACGGCAGAAATAAGGACCACATGCCACAGTGTTATGTCGGACGCACAGAAATGCAAAGACAGACGTACCAGGCACAAACAAAAAAAATTATTTCTTTTACACTCAACGCTGAGCAAGATCGCAGTATTAATTGTTTGCTTTAGAAGCTACGTCAAGCGTGTATCAATATTTTGGGGTTACATAATATACGTTATACTGATTATGGGCGAATGAGAAACAGTTCTCAGGTGTTCATACGGAAAAAGTTATATTGGTATTATTTATGACTCTAGGGTAGAATTAGTTGTTACAGATTACAGATAGCGTCACAGTTTCATCTAAGAGATTTCCTACGATAATAGTACTACGATTCTTCTCAATATATATAAACAGTGCTCCACATTCACCATAAAAGGAACCTCACGACAAAAATATCCCATCTTCTGAGTGGAGTGGAACTTAAAATATCGCAACAATTACAACTTCTACAAGACTCCCAGCACTTACACGTAAAATAACCACTGCCACCGGGTAACAACCCAATTGCAGTAAACAAATATCTTTTCTCTAACTGTGAATACGCATGAGTGTACTCTCATATACACATAAACTCACATACAAACTCTCATGCAATAATACACTGCGTTATTTCCTCGCTAACAAATAATTTTGTGTACTACACGTACAGTCGAACACAACTATAGTTCGACTGTACGTGTGATGCACAAAATACTTTGTTATTGAACCAACACAACGGGGATGACGCACCTCAAGATTATTTACTAGATTAAGATACAGAAATTAAATGCTAAATATAAGAAATCTTGACATCAGTCAAGATGAAATTTTTCAGAAGAACAGCCGGGCACACCTTCCTTGACCACAAAAGGAACGAAATAATTTGGAAAAGTTGATAGAAGTACCAAATGACAAGAAACTAAGAAGATACAAATAAAATTCTCTACGACATTTGACAGAATGAACAACAACAGAATGCCAGAAATAATGCTGAATTGTAGACCAAATTGACGAAGATGGCTTGGAAGACCTTTGATGAGACTATTAGACGAGGCCGAAACAGGTCTATCGAGGCCTAACTGGTGACTGATGATGATGATGATATTGATGAAATTAAATGCCAGTCTACAGGATAAGAAAGCATATCTCTGCAATTTTTCTGTCGTAGCGGTAGGTGTAGAAATTGGCACTGATACAGTCCTACCTGTGATAAGTTCTTGTGGTTTTATGTGTAGGGTACAGTCATAAAAGCTGAAAAGGAAATCGCGAAACACACGCTTCACTGGCCAGATTATATTATCGGAACTTGCACTATCTCGGGAGCACCATGACAAAATTCGTAATTTGTTCACCTACTGTACTTCTTTCTCTTAATTTTGTAATGAATTTTCATTTTGTTACCGTGCAATGTTATCAAAGTTTTTCAAATACCAACTTACAGCACAACATAACCTATACAACCACATGCATGCCGCCATCATACCAATAACATCAACAAATATAGAAATATTCAATAACTTCATATATAGGAACATTTACTCCCTGATGATGATCCGGAAGGATT
>Ga0131853_10009144_pt1 | contig 18105 bp, 8 predicted proteins | sample TergutLab28metaG_FD_92764 | JGI IMG/M metagenome (GOLD analysis project Ga0131853, IMG submission 92764) | Labiotermes labralis P1 segment gut microbial communities from Petit-Saut dam, French Guiana - Lab288 P1 (version 2) (version 2) | ecosystem: Host-associated > Arthropoda: Insects >... | reverse complement strand
GTGCCTCAACCAACTGCGCCATCGCGTGCCCCCAACACAAGCTTAAGTCTTCCTGTTAATCTCTTACCCCCAGTTTTTCGCTTAAAGTTCCACACGAATATTTCGTCACCTTTCGTGCCACACGTCCCGTCCCTCTTTAGGCTGGTATCCATTATATTGTTCGTAGGGGAGTTAAAATTTCGAAGTGTCTTATTAAGAAATTTCTCCATTCGCTCGTCATTACTTTCATCACTTCCACATGCTATGTCCAGAACCCAGTTTTTACACACCCTCAATGCACGTCGACATTTTCATAGAAGGTAAGGACTGTTGTGTTCTGGTACACGACGCCGAGCATCTTGGTGGAAAAATGCCAAAAGAAAGAGCAGGGTGCCTCCAGCATCAGGGTAAAAGGGCAAATGTTCTGTATCACATCTTTTGTAATGTTATTAACATAAGAGTTGGGGCCAAATTTCGAAACAAATCGTGACATACATTTTTCCGATAAGTGTAGATAATAACAGTCTGGTCAGCTGCCCTTCTGCCCTGTACCAGTACTTCTTCATATATGATTCGTTCCTTGCTTAAGCAGCAGTACTGGATACACAGACGTGAATTTTTACATTTAAACGAAAAACTGGAATCTCATACTTAACAATTGAAACCACATGAAATCCGAGCAATTTATGTGTAAATAAACCCAGCAGCCCGATTGAAAATTTTAAGATGCACAGTCCATCATAAAACCTGCACCCCTTAGAACACGAATTCAATAAATGTGTAATACCATTCGATTAAGAACCTTCTGTATGTCCATCTGTTACCTAAGAACAAGGTACTGCAAAAGGCAATGTATGTACAACGTAACATTGAGGCGCGTTCGTTTAACCATTGTTGCTGTGATAAAAGCAATGAGTATTTCACAACCTGAGTGTGTGTATTTGTATCCTTAGGTACCCAGCATGCAATTTGCATGCACCATATTGCCATCTGTGGCCTGCCCGGTTCTACCATGCCTTTCCCACATTATCTCATAAATGGCGCGATTTTCGAAAACAAAAAGTCACTGAATACAAAATGTGTATTTTGATTTTCTCTACAACTTTTGTCCCAAACATTCCCCATTCTAAGGAGAAATGAGCGAGTTATGATCAAAAATGTACATAAGTCTTCATGTAAACTACCCGTAATTCTTGTCAGATTGTAGCAAAACTTAAATTTTCTCCACAGATTTTCGAAAATCCGCAAATATAAAATTTCATGAAAATCCGTCTAGTGAGAGCCGAGTTGTTCCATGCGGACGGACGGACGGGCAGACATGATGAAGCTAATAGTCGCTTTTCGCAATTTTGCGAAGGCGCCTAAAACTATAACTTTACCTGTTCGGAGCAGGTACATATAGCATGCACTTAGTCCGATATTAAACACAGGGGTGCTTCAACAACATTTGTAGCAACGAGGGATGATCTGCATGGTTTGTGCTCACCACATACCGCATGGTTACATAAAGGAAGATAAGTGGGGTATATAGCACGCATGGGACAGATGAAAAATACGTACAAAATTCAGTCGCAATGCCGCAGGAGGAGAGCCCCTTTGGAGACCTGCATGTACCTATATATGGCGAGATAAAACTGATCGTAGGAAACAGTATGTTACAGCGTGGACCGAATCAATCTGCCCCCCAAAAATAGACCATGGGTAGACTGATGTAAACACGGTAAAGAGCTTTCGAGTTACTTGAACAACTTTGCATGATTTCCCCACCTAAACTACTACCAAAGTCTCACAAAGCAAGTAAATCTGTTGTTGAATCAAACGACATGAAAATACAGTATCATAAGTATACCATAAGTACTGCAACCAGTGCTGTGGTTTGTGCAATAATTTCAGTGTCTCAATGCGCTCTGTTGTTGAGACGCACTTTAGCACAAACACGCCTCGTGCCATCTCACAATTTTCCTTAAGCTTCCTTCTCTTCTTGAAAAGTTGTCCCATTCCTTTCCCTCCTTACTTGAAGCTCTCTTTGCCGCCTCGCCACGCGGTAGTTCCCGTTTATGTCACCACCGTCTTTTTATATATCCCCCCCCCCCATTTTCCTGGTGCCCGCCACTTCCCAAGTAGTAACCCTTTCTGTGCCACTCCCTCCATCTTTGTTGCACTCACGGACGTGGCGTATCCTGTCTCTCTGTCGTGTTATCAGGGGTTTCCGCCTGACTGGGCCCGGTGTAACGTCCTCGTATGTGTGCGTGAGAGAGAGAGAGAATACAGATGCGCCCGCTCGCCCGCCCACCCTCCGCTCGCCTTATCGGGGTTCTGTCCCGTTACGTCGCCCCGCTCCCTCTTACTCGACTGCCGCCTGGAGACGACCGCCACTACTAATGGAAACCTGATAACGAAGAGAACCGCCTAGTGCAGGAAGGCAGAAACGAGAAGAAAGAGGAAAAAGAAAGTTTGGGAGTTATGAAAGCATAAAATAGAAAGGCAAAGAGCCAAGGAAAGAGGTCTGCCTTATTCACAAGTATGTGAAAAAGAGAGAAGAGTAAGGATATGGGAAAAGTATTGTGTAAAACACAATAAATTGATCGTAATTTTCAAAGTAAATTGTTGGTTATATTTCACATGTAGTTCGGAAAACGCTGTATTATTAACAGACGAGGGAAGTTCCTAAAGACTGCACCATACATAATCAGCGTACCTCGTGATCAAAGGATAGCACGCAGGCATACGAGGCTTCAAATTCTAAAGCGGAACTTCAAACTATTTATGACACCGTGCAGTTTGGTAGGTTGTGAATGTGGCGGAGGTACCTGTTTCTACTCTAAATATGGAGGCAGGACCTTCCTACGTGTTATTGTTAGCTATCGTTCACCCTAGAACAGGCCATAAAGACACAGAGGTGACGTAGAGTTATAGCTCTACTCTTTCTTTAATCTCGGCGCTAGATGAGGGTGGGTGCCGAACGTTTATACCTATGTACCTACCAAACTACACGGCGTCAAGTGCCAGATTATCACAATCTTTGTGTAGAAAAAATAACAATAAGTCGTATACCTAACCGCCCAAATTGCGGTGTAGTTTTCCAGTAGGCCTACATATGTCAAGAACAAATGTGGCCGCGGGCCTCACAAGCTGGCGGGACGGGGTTTGGAGACCCAAGATCTTATGACGTCACGCCCTACTCAAGGTACTGTACCTACATCTGGCTTCACACACCTGAACAGCTGCATGTCGCATCTTTAAATCTGACCCTTCAATCGAGATAGTTTCCGAGTACCTCCCAAACTAACCTTATTTAGCGGGTACTTTGTTGAGTTCTATATAAATGGAAGGAGAGAGGCCGAAACAGTCCATTATCATGGTTAGCATCACAGTCTTCATAAACTGTATGGCTGGTATCATCCTCTGGTACCAGTTTTTACCCTTCATTGGACCTCCGATAATTTTCTTCTAACAACCCAACACCGTTTCCAGCCAATTTAGGTGTCAGCACTGGATTTTGTTGCGCATTACGGAAATGAGTTGTTTAAAATAAAACTATTTAATTGTCATCAAAGATCGGTACTATGTTTATGCTCTGTCAGTGCACTTCTCACTTCTCAAGAAGTACGATTTCATTTTTGCAGCTTGTACAATTATTTCACCGTTTCTTGCCTTGGATTTCCAGCAGTTGTTACTCATATTTCCGTTATTGGGAGCGTCCAGGCCGGTTCTGGGGCCCACCTTTCTTCCCATTCATTAAGTCCAGAGGTAAGGTGGCCGAGGCGTAAAGCCGACCACTCACTTCCATCCAGTGCCAAGGTCAAGAATGAGAGACGCTGTACGTCCATTCCACCATGGGCCTTAACGGCGTGCTCAAGGACAGATTCGAATTTCACCTTCCTGCCCTTGTTCTGCTTTTGCAACGGCAACGCGCATCGGTGCGCCAATAACATCGTCATGTCTGGCGTTCTGTATGTAACAGTTTCAGGCCCGCTAAACGGATTTGCACAAAATTTCCGACCGGAAGCCTTTACTAAAATCTTTCGACGCGTTCTAATTTTGGTTAAAATTGGGTAAAAACAACGTACACTTTCCACAAAAACTAAACGCATTTCTGGGGAAAAAATCTCCATCTCACACCATTAGCAAAATATTTACCCAAGGAAAGATTATTTTCCATGTCCTAACAGCCCCCCAGTGGGTCACAGTCTCCCCATTATCGAGGCTTCACGATCACACTCAGACACACCGCATTCGGTAGGACTCCTCTGAGCGAGTGATCAGCCCAACGCAGACACCTGTATCTGACAACACTCACAAGATACAAACAACCATACCCCGGAGGGATTCAAACCCGCAATCCCAGCAAGCGAGTGACAGCAGACCCACGCCTCAGACAGCGCGGCCACTGACCTTCCTAGGACAGATCCTTCGGAGAAAAAAATAAGTATTTTACGAGAAGTACCACACATTTTACGTTCGATGCAGGTTTTAAGGAATTTTTACGCGTTTTCGAAATAATTAAACCAAAGTGAAGGAACTATGGTTAGACTTCCAACCTTGTCGTACGGAGTCACCACTGCCCAAAGTTGCTAGTACTACACAGAAGACTGAGGGAAAAAAACTCATTTGGTGTTGACGATCTATATACCCAATAATCTGCCGTTTTTGTTTTAGTGGTTGACCTGGATGGGGCGCCTTCGGATGAGACAAATTCGGGGGACAACTCGAATGCAGGGTCCAGTGCAGGAGGAGCGGATGAGGACCGGGCTCGGCTACAGCTCAAGAGGAAGTTACAGAGGAACCGGACTTCCTTTACCAACGAGCAGATCGAGAGTTTAGAGAAAGGTAGCGTGTACAGGTGTCATGCAGAGGTGTGAAGTCGACTATAAGCCTACGGCACGAAACGTGAAGTCCCACACTTTGCACTGGATGGCGGTACACTTCCACCGTTATAACACAGGGAATCCCCACCTTGTCCCACCGGAGAGAAGTCAGGGAACGTCCCAGAGATGGTACAGACTTGTGGACAAAAAAAGAAACTTCGCTCCCGTAAACATTTCCTTGTCCGGAAGTTAAGGTCACCAGACAGTAATGTCGAACCCTTATTAATGTACATCGCTCAGGTCAATAAAGCACTAAGCTTAACAAATAATAACCATCACGACATACACCCTAAGCTTAAGGAATAACAAATTAACCAGCCGAACAGCACAATTTTCGTTACCCCCAAGATCTCAGTATCACTGACAATGAACCCGATACTAAAATTTTTCCGTTCACCTCTCTTCAAGCTAACCTTCCTGCCTAAGATTCAGTTTAATATTATCGTCCTTTAACCTTGGCTTTGCGAATAACCGCTATCCTCACAAAAATTCTGAACGGATCTCACATCTACATAAATGACGAAACTGCACAGTATGTAACATTCCGCTGACCGCTATTTTTTGTCCTAAGCAGTTTGTTTACAGACACTTCTAATTTACATTCGTCATTATACAATTACATTATTATTCAATCGACGGCGACGCAAGTATTAGAATTAGTTTAGCTCGTTAGTTAAACTCGACTAATAACTTTCGTCTAAATCACACACGCACACACACACACACACACACACACACATATATACATATATATATATATACACACACATATATATATACACACACACACACACACATATATATATATATATATATACATACATACATACACACACACACACACACATATATATATACATACACACACACACACACTCCTACATTAATAGTGTAACGTATGTTTGTTTGCGTCATCACGATCTAATGAACTATCGAAAGGATCTTTTCCAGACTAACATTTGTAGAAAGCTTATGATTGGGAATTGATGGCAGTCTGCTTCGTTTTTTATTAATTCCTCCTCAGAAAAAAATGTTTTTCACCAGAATAGCATATGGTGAAGAACTGAGAGTGTTGCGTCAAGCGAAGGCCAAGGGAAACTAACATATTGCACGTACTTCCCTTGGCCTCCGCTTGAAACAGGACTGTCAATTTTGTAAACTTTTCTTATTTAAACTTGGTAGGAAGCTACGATTTCTTATTTACATGTTTCTTCTGATCCATTGATCTCCGAAAGAAATTACCCAGCATCAAGCGTCAGTAAATACAGTGTTTAATGTTTAATAAGTTTGAGATCATGTAATTCTGGCTGCTCAAATATTCTGATGCTGCTTCGTGAGAATTATTTGAACGGGTGCAATTAGTATACAGAATTTCAGTTCCTACCTCACTGAAAACACAATTCATGTCCATCATAAAGACCAATCGGAAAAGAAACAAAGTTTAGGGACACAGTCGTTGTTTGTAGTGACATTTATAAGGACACAAATACAGTATGTAAAAATGCAGTTTTCCTTGATTTTATATCGTGCGGTACACATATGTGTTGACAACTTGCTAGTAACTGTAAGTATTTGGCACGCCGTACGACTTAGGCTATTTAGGATTTTAAAAGACGCCCCACTACATTCTCTCCCCCCCCCCCCAGAACGTAACCTAGGCCGGGCTGAAGTTGTGTTGTCAACTTTGCTGACTTTTCTCTATATATGGAAGAATTATTCTTCAACTACACCAACCAGGCAGAAGCGGTAGGTGGCTTGAAACTATTGATTTTCGATAAGGTGACTTCTTCCTTCCTCTATGCGACTGCTTTCGTTCCAGTTCTTCCCTTTCTACTTTATTTTCAAATTGATGCTGTAGACACGCAAAGGCACGCGGATAAAGATTGATAACATTAGGGGAGAAAAATGGCAGCGCGTGAGGAGCGATATGAGTCGATGTGATTGATAACTTGTAATCGGATCGCACTTGTTGTCAGCTGCCGCAGGGAAAACAAGCTGCAAGTATTCTCAACACCATGACTTCGGATGCTACACACACACACACACACACACATATGGCATCGACTCAGTGTCTTAACGGCCAAACCGTCGAGGCGTGGAGATAAAACTCCATGTATTCTAAACTTTGGCACTATGCGAGTTGTCAAGATTCACGCTTCAGTTGCTTTAGTTCTCGTAAAATAACCTCCAAAAATTTCATATTGGAGGGTGTATATTAAATAACGCCGACACTTCCCATTTTCGTTCGTGTCCGTCCGACATAGGCTTATGTTGTCTGAAATTCGAACAAAATTATACTCAAAACCCAGGTCCTCTGGGCTGTTACGCTGAGCACCTGGATTACCGACTCCGGATGTTTCGGAGGTACGTATCGCCTTCTTCTTCAGGGGTCGAGTCCTTCTGAGCTTCCGGAATCAATGGCCCTGATAGTTATCTTAACAAACCAGAAGACCTGAATCCCCCAACAACAGTGTTGTGGAAATTTCAAATCTCGAACAGTTGTGTCAGCTTTCTTGAAGACGGCTTGTGAAATCAGAGCTTCCCGTGGCAGGAAATGTTGAGATGAAGCCTACAGGCTTGTGGGATGTGACGCCGTATATATTGACTTTACTTTTAACCCTTTAAACGCCGAGTTAAATCCCATCTGCCATTTTCTGGCATTGTTAGGAGCTCACCATACACTCCACATTAGCAGGATAAGGGTTAAAGACACAAGATCGTAAACGTTGAGTAGTTTCCTCCAAAACGTCGATGCCGGTCTGTTAGACCACACAGTCACCTCACAGAATAACGTGACCTTCACAAGGAGCTTCCTGTTTTTTACTTCTCATTATTACAGCCCCGCTCTACAGATCACCTTATTGTACAACATGGGCTGAATAATCTTTAGGACCACCTACAGGTGTTCCTAGGGCCGGGATAGCTCAGTCGGCATAGCGACTAGCTACAGGCTGGACGGTACGGGGATCGAAGCCCGGTGGCGGCGAGATTTTCCACACTCGTCCACACCGGCCCTCGGGCACACCCAGCCCCCTATTCAATGAGTACCGGGTCTTTCCCGAGGGTAAAGCGGCCGGGGCGTGGCGTTGAACACCCATCCTATCTAGCGTCAAGGTTAAAGAAAGAGTACAGCTATACCTCTACTCTCCATCTGGATCTTCGAGGCCTGTTCTAGGCTGAACTTTACCTTTACCTTTCAAGTAGTTTCTAGAACTATCGCCTAGAACTCTAGATGTCTAGACAATGACCATCATAAAACTGCACGAAGAGCAGAAGTGCATCAGTCCGGTCGCCAGGTCGCCACGGCAAATTAATTTTGTAAAGGGTCGCCTAGTATTTGTGGGTCCTCAGTGTGGAGCCTAGAATTTTGAGGTGGCCTCCAGATTTTTGGATAATTTGTGCACCCCAATAGAGAGTGTGGCCTTCTGGGATATCACGTTGTGTGCAGCGGTACACTTATATCGACGCTTCAAAGCAGCCTACTGCCTCTACTTTCAGCTTCCTCAGGAAAGTTGATAAAGTGTTACCAAACCATAAGGCGTAATATCCTAGACGAAAGCGCCACGACTGTCTCCGGCTTTACGTCTGATCCTTATTCATCCGGTTTCGATCCTGTAAATTTATCACCTGATATGGTGTAGCACAATAACTAAACAAAGACACAACAGTAGAATTTCGCACCCTAAAACAACCGTCAGACGATTGTGTTATTGAACTGTAACTTGATCAGGGGTGAGCAAATTTTCACTATCGGGACACTACGGAAGTAGCGAAATTATGCGGGACATAAAATACATTACTGGCACACTCACCTCTATCTCTGTGAATTTAAAACAATTGGTAATGGAACATGCACCCCCAAGTTATTGTATGAACACAATCCAATCGAGTGAAGACATGAATTTTGACCAAAAAAAAAAAGAATGGGCAGATAAAGGCCCATGAAGACCCAGCAAGCCAGGGCGTGTCTCATACATAGGACAATCACATGCACCGTTTGGTTAGATTTGTCTACGATTTCAAACGCAGCCTTCTTGAACGAGTCGGTTCATTTTAACCCTTATCCTGCTAACGTGGAGAATATGGTGAGCTCCCAATAATGCTAGCAGATGGCACATGGGATTTAATTCGGCGTTTAAAGGGTTAACAGCTGGGAAATAAACAATCTCATGTCAACTTTTTTAGTTACTCGTGTTTGTTCCCGTACTGCAGTTTCAAAAATTGTGCGCCCATAGACTTTATTTCACAACTGCATACGACAAGAGAGTCTCCTGATTGTTTTAAACGTTTTACTTTATAATAAGGGAAAAGGATTTGATCAGGTAGCGTAACAGAGCGTTTAAAATCATTGCAGACAAACTTATTAATTGACTGTATTGAAACTGTACCAAGATGTGACACACATTCCAATCACCTCTATTGCCCTTCCACTTCTCAGCGTACTTGCCTGTACGTATAGAAAGAGAGTACTGGTTAACCTGCCTGTCAACTATATACTCAATCAATTCCCTTTCTTTTTCAGAATTCGAGAGAACACACTATCCGGATGTATTCGCTAGAGAGAGATTAGCAGCAAAAATTGGCCTTCCCGAAGCTAGAATACAGGTAAGCGACAGACCAAGCTCCCAGAGTAAGCTGAAAAAAAAATGTGTGGGATGGTTAGGCCATGAGATATCGAGTTTACGTTTTACCGTCTACTTCGATGTGCGTCAGACCATATTACTGGCCCTTCAAATTACGGCTCGCGGACCGGACATATCGGACACTATGTCGGAAAATCGTTATTTAACCTACCTGTTACAAAATTCTAACATTAAAACAGCCCAGACTTGTAAACTGGACGAAAATTCCGGCCCGTAAATACAGAATTAATTAATCAAGTATCCCATCATGTGAAAGATCTTCATATCTTGTTTCCTGAAAACAGTGCTTCCACTTAAGATTTATTTCTATCGCATAATCCTCCATGTGAAGGCTAGTCTGTTCTAAATCTCCCATCCTGAAGATGGAGTTAACAAGTTCCACCGTAACTCTATGGCGTTACATCACAGAAGACTGCGATATCCACATAAATTATCGCATTCTGTAGTGCCAGATGAATCCAACCCTGTCCGATCTTCCAATTAGACTCAATTTCGTAAACTACCCGTGTCACAAATAGCAGTAAAGCATTTTCTTTACACCAAGCCCTCCGTAAGATTCTGAGAACTGCAGGTGCTCTCAGTGGGTGTGTTTCGTAGCAATTCGAGAACAGCGTACGTCCATAAGCATAGATAAACAGATATCAGAAAATTTAGTATCACTAAAATTAGTTCATTAGTTACGTACCTTACACTACTATTTTATATTGACATCTGTCAATTATAAATCTAATATTCTGGTATTGAGATCTTGGGTATCAGTTTCGCTGGTAGAAAATTCCTTAACCGAATGGGATATGTAGCCGTTTGAGTGCACAGGTAACATTATTTCATTCGATATCAATTCATATCCTTCTAAAAAAGATGCAACCCCCATCTCAGTAGGTAGGCTACGGGAGTAAGGCAACCACTTTTGGCGCGAAAATTTGAATCGTGTTTTGAACCAACCAGAATCTTCAATTTAGATCCGGTTACACAGCCCAGCCAATCAAAGACAATGTCCCACTCCTCCAAAATGAGAGTTACGATTCGTTGAAAACAAAAGTCAAATTTTCTCGCCGAAAGCGGCGCCAAACCCCGTAGCCTACCGACGCACCTCTGTCGCCAGATCTAATAAAGTTATCAGTAATGACACAGCCATTTTATTCCGTGGAATGCAGGTTCCGGTTTCTTTTATTACGTTCCCCACTCGATAAGCCCCTCCAACCCCCTTTAAATTAAACAGCGTCACATTATTTTAAGACCATCTTATTACGAAAAAACGTGCAAGGAAAGTAATCTATAGACAGGCTACTAATGTCAGAAGTTCATTACCGCTCGGTAATATCTTACCAGACGAATTAACCGTATTACGATCGAACGGTATTTGAAAACAAGGTACCGTAACTTACCAAACCCTTAAAATTCTTCCAGAAAATGGAAATATTTATCAAACACCACGCAAAGTCCTGGCACTTGGTGTTACCAAGTTAAGTAGCTTCGCGAACGTAAGCACAAACAAAATTAACCTAATTATTCAACGGTCTTCCCTTCACAGACGTTTATCTTCCCATATTTTAAAAAAAAAACCATCATAAGGTAGAGTGCTCATTACGTCCTCACGACACTTCAGTGTTAGTTACCTGCTGATTAAACATGCCAATTAACATATATTTGTAAATACACTTTCGTGTAATCATTTAACAGGATCTAAGTTCAGTTTACTCATTAAATTTACTGGTAAATTAACTCCCCAGCCCCCTCCATCCCTCACGTCCTGGAACCCGGTTTATAATTAATTTACATTACGCTACTGTGTTTACGCTTATCAATAGGTTTGGTTCTCAAATAGAAGAGCGAAATGGCGAAGAGAGGAGAAGATGAGAAACCAGCGACGCGTAGTGGAGCAACCGAGTACTTCACCTCCAAGACTCCTAAATGGAAGCAGCTTCTCCAACAGCCACATGTATTCGACAATTCCTCCACCGATGAGCATGGCTGATTCGTACAGGTGAGTTCGGAATTCCAACAATAAGACAAACAGTTTATTACGCCAAAAACACAAAAATATTATATAATTGGTATTTAGTTATGGCAAAATGTTTCGGTCTTTCTTTAGACCATCTTTAGGCAACAGTTCTTAAGTAAGGGGTACAATGTATTATGGAATCCCATATTACTTACAAGGTGTATGCACTGATTGTACCTCTTACTTAAGAAAGTTGGCCTGAAGATGGTCTAAAGCAAGACCGAAACATGTTGCCATAACAAAATACCAATAATTATATATTTTTGTGTTTATAACGTAATAAACTCCTTGTTTTATTTGAGAATTGAAGCACAACGGGATGTCTTCGATTAAACCCGCAATTTCAAGTAACGATCCTGTCAAAAGCTGTGCTTACCTTACGAATGTTCACAATCCGATGTGAGTCTGCGTTATTACATTTCAACCAAAAATTGCTGGATATGACGCACATATTTTAATGTGATTCTCTTTGAATGATATTGATGATATTACTACTGTAGTCGAAACAACGAGGCGACTAAGATCCCGAAACTGGGCTGCCATACAACTGTAGTAGTAGTAGTAGTAGTAGTAGTAGTAGTAGTAGTAGTAGTAGTAGAAGAAGTAGTAGTAGTAGCAGCAGCAGCAGTACGTAAACGTCATTAAACGGAAAGATGACAGAACACACCACATTTTTTACGTTCATCGCAGTACGATCACCTAAACGTACTAATTTACTAGCACTTTATTTCAGGCACATTTTCAGTTAAAGAGGTTAACGTAGATTTAAAATTATTACGTAGAGTCATTTGGATATTATGTAAAATAAGGTGGTTGTGGACTGTCTTAAGACAGGTTACTATTCCAGCGTAGGCCTGCATGAAATGACGAAAACAAAATAATTCGGAACAAATTTGATGTGCACAGGATCTGAAAAGGGATCTCCCGGAAAAAAAAGCGAAGTTCGCTGACTACCACTTTCAGTGATAAATTTATCGATAAACTAAAAGAACTGTTTGCAGAAAATATGTATTACTGATGAACCTGACATCAGACGTCACCACAAAAAACGTACGTTTTTTACATGGCAAAAATTTAGAGTAAGGCAGAGGGGATGAACAATTTTTTTTATTAAGTTTTTTTCCCTTTCCGAATGTGTTTAATGTATTACTCTTACATCCGATAAATCAGTCAAAGGGAAGTGCAGAAAAATAGCGTTGTGTACTCGTGTTGATACAGAAAGTGCAGTTCAGTCGGACAAATATCGAATTGAATTAGTACGTATGTTGGTATTTTAAAATACAGCCTAACAACACTTGATTCTGCGAGATTTCAGGCTTCCGCCGCGAAGTAGATGAGAACTGCGCTCTTCAGGGTTATTACGCACAGTGCAGTAGTAATTCCTTACTGGCGTTTTGGGACAACCTAGCAGTCTCGAAATGTCGGTGAGGAATTGCCACTTCTCGCTGCATAATAGCCCAGAAGAGCGCAGTTCTCAGCACATAAGTCTGACAAAAACATTACAGACAGCACATAACTCGAGATTGTATAGAACTATGTACAAGCCACTTCATAGTCCGTAGTATTATAGTAATGAATGAAGGTCGGAAACCTGAAGATAAAAGAGTACTAGGGAGACCTAAATGTTGACGGCAAGATATTAAAATGGACATTGAAAATTTAGGGCATGATGGTGTCGTTTCGATTCATGTATCCCATGACAAGGCCCGGTGACGGGATCTTGTGAAAACAGCAAGTAACTGCTTGGAAAACTGACACACTGCAGATGGAGGCGGCAAGCGCCACGAAAGATGACAATACACGATTCAACGAGAATTCATGACCTCAAAAGCCTTGAAACTCCACGTTAACTACCAGCTGAAAGGCTCATAATCAGCTGAGCTATTAGCAGCTTCTGAAGAAGGGTTATGCTCCAATAAGTTAGCTGATCCACTACCTTGTTGGAAACATACCAGCCACCTCACGTATGCATCATACGACGTGCTACATAATGTTCACGCGCTACTCCACAGACTCATCCGTCGATCACTTCTTTATTCTTAGAAGAAACCAAGGGTTAATTTCACCTGTAGGCGTGCTGCCATCTATGTATGCTGTGTTGTATTATATCCTTGAAGCTCAACTGTTTCTTCGGCCTCAACATGTATCTTAGAGTCAACACAGTCTCTCTCAACCTCTTTCGTAATAACGGTAACTCGGATGTCACATCACTGCTAAACATGACCTGTGTGTAACTGCACTGTTATCCACAGCACCGCGGATTAACACACTCACAACACGAGGATTTATGTAATGTAGTTCAGACCTACTTAGTGTCTATGTATAAAGAGGCAATCCAAGTAACGTTTTTACAGTTTCAGGATGAACTCCTAATCTCGACAAACAAAGGGGTCAAAATGGCTGTGTTCGACAATATGGCGTATAAAATTAACAGCTGCTTTCTTGGCAGTTTATTAACCCCATTTTCGGCCTGTTTTTAAGCGGCATATCAGAAAAACACCAAATAAAGTGCACAAAGATTGAGTACAGTTGATATTTGAACTACACAATAATACGCAATATCAAACAAAAATCTGTGAAGCTTTTTGGGACATACATGGAAAAAGTATTCTTATGGCCTTACGTAAAACAACCTTTGTAAATGGGAAAACAAGGCCAAAAATCGAAAAGACCGCACGACGCAATGCCAGTATCTCTCACTGCAAACTTCGCCAAAATTCGACCAATGGTTTACGATGCAGACCTTACATTCAAAACTAGGGATATGTAGTCCTACATACATTCGGGTTTTTGCATGGAGCAACACGACTGAAATCTAAATTTCCCGACGACGTTTACTGAAAGTCACAATTATGTGCTTCGAATATAAGTCTGTGTAAGCGTTAATACTAAGATATGAATAATATCACCACCACATACCTGTGCCCTTTTTAACTTTGTAAATATCACGTCATGATAGGAAAGGGAAAAAATATATAATTTATACAATTCGCGTAAAAATATACATGTTAAAAAACAAGGCGATTCAGATGGACTGCGTATGAAACACTAGCAATGTGAAACACAAAGAAAGACAGTGATCTGATTGTAAGGTCATTTGCAAGATCCAGATTCGGGTGATGTGTTATAATGCCCATACACCTTCAACACCTGGCCTCTACAACCTGGTTCACAAGGCAACGGGAGAGCAGTGACGGCCCCTCGGGTTGAAACTGTCAGTGTGTGTGTGTGTGTGGGAGATCCGTGGAGCTCAGCTTAAGGGAATGTCCCATATACAGTCCTTTAGGGAGCCGGTGTGCCGTCCGTTCCAGTTTAATGACTGTCTCCAGGGCACATCGCTTAATTAGTGACATGAAGGGAAACACAGATGCTGCATAACCAATCAAATGTCCTCAGGTTCAGTTCCTGAAGTGGACTGTGCAAGTCACGCGAAGCTTACAGGTCAGTACAGAAATAACTGTTCCAGATGCAGACATAAATCCGTGATATAATTGAACCCTCAGCAACTAAGCGAAAGTACTCTTCTATCCAGTGCTCCCCGATTTATAAAAGAGCATTGCTTTTTGGAAAATCCCCAGGCTTCGCCCACTTGTGCTTCTGGTAACATCAACATGCAGATGAAGAGGGGAATGGAGCATTGGTGGACCGAAGTACTGGGAGAAAAACCTGTCCCAATGCCACATTTTACACCACGAAACTCACCTGGAATGACCAGTGATCGAACACGGGCCTCGGCAATCAGAGGCCGACGACTAACTGCCTGGGCCGTAGCACATCCCTACAGGCCAAGATTAACCAGAATTACATTTAAACATTCTGCTCGTACCGCGCAGTAAGCACACCCCGTCTCGGTTATAAGAACCAATATTATGCAGCCTGCCATTCAACACCACACGCCTATAAATTAAGCAGTTCAACCAGTGTTATTATAAGCTTAGCCGGGAGAGTACCTTTAATTTATTTGGGAGGAACTGGTTTCAAAACTCGGCTGGAACACAACATATCTGGATTTTTTCAGTCCTTCATGTGATTTCTGATGGGGTTATTCCCTTGACATAGCTGAAGACAATCCCGTTCCAAACCCTCAGCTCCTAGCTACCCACGAGGTTAGCATATACTGCAATTACACGCTCATTAAACTAATTAATAACCGCTCACTCTAATTAAGAGTGACAGAATTTTGACGGCTTTGACTACGGAGACTAGCGTTTTCTTTCGCGTGGCTTTGTACGGTCTGGTAGCTAGTTATGAAGTTTCAGAGAAAGCTTACCTGAAGATGGAGGCAACAAGTTCATGCGAAACGTTGGTAAGTAGTTACCCGATCACACGCCATCACATACCAGCTGACCGTATTTCTCTTCACCAAGAGAGAATTTACCGGATTTTATTGGTCGACAATTATACCTACCATTTCTCCAAAATCAGAAAATTCAATGAAAATGGGCGTTAAAACGCCGTGTTTTTAAACGACTCATCTGGAGAATTATTCAGAAAATGGAATCAGACAGCTCCTTGACAGTTTCGAACCTGAAATCAGAAAATCACGGAAGCAAAACCATGGAGACGCCGCTGTATCCCGGGGCAACGGATGGCGTCCGACGATTGCAGCAAGCTCGTTATTTTATAAGAGCGACCACTCATCACATTCCTCACCGCTCGTTCAGCGAGCCAGCCAGGCAATATTGCAAAGCTCTACTTTCGTTTTCGTTTTATATAACAAAACCTGGTGCCTTGCTGTTAATGAAGAAAACATCCCGTGTGTTCTATACCGGATGTGTGGAAGGAGGGTTGGGATGGGGCCGCTGGGTGATGCGAGAAAGGAAAGGGGGACGATTGTTGTTGACGTGGAAGTTGTAATGAACTTCTCCCCAAACTACCCTTGAAATAATTAACCAGTAGTCGAGACTTTATAGCTATAAACAGGGTAGAGAGATGGAAACATTCAGAAGCTGTTATCACGCTATATGGGAACATGGAATCAAGTACCCGTGTTCAAAAGTTTTTTCTTTCGTAATAATTCAGTTCGAACTTAATGTTTGGTTATGAACTTACCGATATCAAAAATCATGTTGTTCTACATTTATATGAAGCTTTGTTAAGTGTCCAGTTTAATGACTTATAACAAGTGAACCTGTTAGCAAACGAAAGAGGCAAAAAAAAATGCTTCTAATTAAAAACAGAGATCCTCGAAGCCATAACTTTCTTATTATAAGTGAACTACGTACAACACTTCCTAGTTAGTTATTCATAAAATATGTTAATTAGGTGTAATCTGACTGTAACGCGCCATTTTTCTCCTCCATCTTCTACCCAAACGCAAGAATCAGCCACAGTCAACTCTCGTCCCAAGTCAGACGCACTGACTGCAGTTTGTCGGGTATACAGACTGATCCGCTGCCTCCCTTACGTAACCAGACCACATACCCAACTTTCAAACTTCGACCCTGAATACAGAAGCAAAAATGTCTTCCGAAACGTTGGCATCGCTTGTAAAAAGGTAAAGGTAAAGCAGTCCCATTACAGGCCTGGACAGGCCCAGAAGGTTGCAGGAAGTTAACCTTCCCAGATTTCGTGACAAAGGCACAGGATGGTGGTAGGTTGTCAGCTTTACGCACCGGCCGCATTTACCCCCAGGAAATACTCCTGGTACTCATTTTTGTTAGAGGCTGAGTCGACCCCAGGACCATTTAGGGATCGGAAGGATTTTATGTCCACTGACACCCTCTGGGATCGAACCAGCGACCTTCCGATTTGTAGCATAGCACCTTAACCACTGTGCTATCGCGGTCCCCGGCATCGCTTGTAAGACTACAAATTACCAAACTCAGACAAAGAAAATCTGATACTACAGTAATTTTTGTTTCATTTCGAATTAATGGAAATGTAAAAAAACTGTCGGATTATCTAAATATCGGTTTTGTATCGACCGAACACAAACTGAAGTCGCAACAGACCTGTGTCACTGTTTGCAGTGAACACTCATTGCGTAGGTCATAATTCATCATGTAATATAACTCTGTAATGAAATCTGTAAATTGTAACCGAAATACTCTTCACTGCAGTGACTATGTAGCAGACACGACTGCTCAGTCGGATTCGTGAATACCTACGTACGCACTGCGAGACCAAAAAACCTCGGTTCGATTCCCGGAAAAGACAAGGTATTCTTCACTACTGCAGGTGTCCAAACCGCTACTGGGGCCCAACCAACCCACCATTCAAGGGATATTCTTTCTCCGGGGGCACAACAGCCAAAGTCCGAAGCCGACTATTCACCTGCATCTAGCACCCACTTCAGAATGTGTAGATCTATGCCTCCCCCATACACCTTCGGGACTCGGTGTTTAGTTATTTCAGGACTTGTCACCGATGGTTTGAACTGCCGGAGAACAAAATGAGCACTGACTCAGACCAGTGGCGAATTCTCACCCGGAGGCCACGTCATGAGGAAGGGGACAGAATGCCTTTATTTTACCCCACCCCTCCAAGGAAATAAAAGTCATTCATACAGCACTACCCTAGGTGTCAACAGTAACAGTAGTAGTAGTAGTAGTAGTAGTAATAGTAATAGTAGCAGTAGTAGTAGCAGTAGCAGTAGTAGTAGTAGTAG
>Ga0131853_10009143_pt1 | contig 18106 bp, 15 predicted proteins | sample TergutLab28metaG_FD_92764 | JGI IMG/M metagenome (GOLD analysis project Ga0131853, IMG submission 92764) | Labiotermes labralis P1 segment gut microbial communities from Petit-Saut dam, French Guiana - Lab288 P1 (version 2) (version 2) | ecosystem: Host-associated > Arthropoda: Insects >... | reverse complement strand
CCCCCCCCGAACCCCCTGCTCGGGGGCCTCCCCCCCCCAATCCCCCTTCCCTCTTTCCCCTTTTCCTCACCTAATTTTGCGATCCCCCCCCCCCCCCAGAACAAAATTCCTGGGTACACCACTGGTACTGCAGTAAATTTAAATTGGAAAAGTAAAGAACATTATTACCAAATGCAAAGCAAATACAAAATAAAAACAGGTATACAATGTTAAAATCTGAAAAACAAGTATTGTTGTAAGTCTAAATTTTCAGTTTTAAACTGATGTGATTTTAACAATGTGTAATGTGTGCAAAGGCAGCAGCAAAAAGTTTTATATGCTCAAAGGTTCAAGAACATGATATAAATGTACAAGGAGCAATGATGATGGTCCAAGGCCAAAACACATTGGCTAGGGAATAAAGAAACTTCAAGAGTGACAGTATTCTATTGTAACAGAATATGAACCCAACGTTTCAACACAGTATATACAAAATATGTGTTTTAAAACTTATACATTTTGCTTTGTTATTTCAGTTGGTTACAACATTCTCATAACTTTGCATAACATAACTGTGATTAGAATGGATGTTAACTGTTCAAAATGGATTGTACTGCACATCTAATAATGATGTCACAATAAATATTGAGAATAATCATGTGTTTCTGTGTCAAACCTACTAATAATGGTGGTAAGCATGTCATACCCTCACCAGATCTGCCAGCATTAATAAAAAACACTATCTTACTTCATTACATCACTTAAACCTGCATAACAAATTCATCACATAGTGCTTTGAAATGAGGTTACACCTCTGGTGTTCAGCCGTGCTAAAAGTAGGACAGTCAAAGAGAAAATTCAGAGGGAGTGAGAAAGAGAATGTGTTCACTTTCACTGTTGGTCGTAACAGTCTCATGCTAGCTTCTAAATGTTGACAAATCTTATATTCTGCCAAGCACATCATCCTATATACTGTAGCCTGTAACAAACAAATAAACAAACAAAAAAGGGGGGGGGGGGAGTCCTGTCACAGAATGAACTCTACTAATAAAGATACTAAGTCTCCCAAACCTTCCAATTATATGTCTCTCTATGAACATAAAATTTCTTGAAACTCTGAAAATATGCAGATGAGGTGGGAAAAACAACAATCAAAGACTTCAAACCAGTTGGTTTTTGTGCTTTATTATTCCATTTCAAAACATGAGACACAGCACTGCTGGTATGTGTGTGTGTGTGTGTGTGTGTGTGTGTGTGTGTTGGCGCTGGCACAGATGCACTACCTCTTTAGACATGTTTCTGAATCACTACAATGCAGTGACATGCACATCATCAAAGTCTGTTCTGCCACAGTCCATCTCAGCATCATCTTGTTTCCTTTAGCCTTCCACGTAACTGCTTTACAAGAAATTATTCCTATCAAAATTCTATATATGTTTTTTACTTCATTTTAACTACAAGTCCAAGATGTCCAGTCTAACGTTAGCTTGCTGAACAAAAATGAATGAGCCGTAACGCAGAAAAGACAAGTACTTTGAACTTGTATGTAAAAAGCTAATAACATTATGGTATTTTTTAAAGTACAGAGATCAGGGCCACTAAAATACTGGATACTTATGTGCATCAAAAACACCTTTCAAGGACAATGAAAGGAACACACCATGGGAAACCTGACTAACCTAACAGTGAGCAGAATTTGTGATTTTGGTTAAAAATTGTTCATACACGATTACATGGTTTCACAAAAAATGAGTAATTATTTAAATTTCCCAGACAGAAAATGAGTTAGTTAAGAACTGACTCAAATATTTTGTACAGCAAATAACCAGTTATGAAGATTTAAAAACACCCAGTTGCTATTAACATTGATGGCTGAGAAACTGTCTTTGGTTGAATTCAGATTCTACACCTAAGACAGTGATACAAAAATACGGACATTATGTAAGAAGCCTCAGAAAAAGAAAACACCATATATTAAAGCCACTGAAAACTTAAATACTTATTTCTTGACATAATCTTAAGTATCCTTCAATTAAGTTCACTCACAAAAAGGGCTTGTCATAAAATATATAAGACCTACATGCTTAGACATAAGCTCTGAGTTACATGAGTGTGCTGCAACACTGCCTGCTAGTGGCACAGGCACAATTATTATGCAACTCAGCACCATGCCTCATGTCCTGCTCAGTGGCTTGCATCTATTATGATCACATAAAACTTTTAACAAATGTAATCAACAGTGAAGCCTCCAAAATAAAACATTAAAAATCCATTTATTCTATCAAACACTATGTGACTACGACTTCTCCAGATGTTACAAAGACTACACTAATATCTGGTTCCTCTCACTTTCTATTATGGAATCCCATTAACCACAGACGATCAAATTTCAGCTTTCCCATATCTTTACTTTCACTTGACTATTAAAAATTCTGTCATGCGGAGATTACCTGCACACAAATTCATAAAAGCTGGGAAGGGTATGGTACCTTATGTTGCCAAACTGCTGTGTCTCTTGGCCTACTTAAACACACACGAACCATGAGTCATATTAGCTGATCAGTGATGAATATGACCAACGACACTGACAGCAAACAGTGCAATACATTCTACATGCAACTTACATCACATTTTGTATAATGCAAATGCCTTCAAATACTGCAAAAGCAAAAGTTCGGTTTATCTCCAATCAAATACTTGACACAATACATATGACATCACAATAGAAATCTAACTGAAAATACGATAAGCACACAAACAACTGAATTTGACACAATTCACTGAGGTAAAGAAGAAACTTCACAAGACATAATACCAACAAATATTACATAAAACAAGAACATACAAAACAATGAATTATGTATGTTGTTCAAGACAGATACAAATAAAAATCCAACGTATAAATTTAAATCAAACAATTCTACAAGATTTTATCACTATTACTGGGATATGGACACATATTTTAAACTATAAACAAGATCTATATATATATATATTTTTAACTTCACAATAACTGAACATGTAAAAAAAAAAAAAATGGGATTCCAAGGTAGTATGGTAGTGCATGTTTGTATATAAATGGACAGGGTCAAAGCAGAGTCAGTTGTTCCGTTTTAATAAAAACACAGTTGTGCTGCCCAATGAGAGAATGTATTTATTGTGTATAGCCTACAAGCTTTGAGTCTCTTAGCAGGAAAACTAGCTCTTAGTCTGACATGTTTGTGAATATGCATATATTGCCCAGAATCGTGTTTTTCTCAGTACATCCATATGCTTCGACTCCAAATTGATTCACATTCTCAACTCATAATCATTTATCAGTAGCACAACATTCATCATTCCAAACAACATAAATGTAATAGTCTACGATCCACTGGTGCACAGATCACAGTTTGTTTCAGAATATTGTATTCTCTGCAGAGATTATTTAGCTTTAAGTGTATATCACATTCAGTCAAGTTAAAGAGATGGTCACAGCCTATTCCAATGTATTATCTGAGCATCTGCCTTGTGGTCGCAGTCTATTCCAATGTATTAACTCAGCATCTGCCTGGTGGTCACAGCTTATTCCAGTATATTATCTGAGCATCTACCTGGTGGTCATAGCCTATTCCAATGTATTATCTCAGCATCTGCCTGGTGGTCAGAGCCTATTCCAATGCATTATCTGAGCATCTGCCTTGTGGTCACAGCCTATTTCAATGTATTATCTGAGCATCTGCCTTGAAGTACTGAGAAAATACCTCTAATGCAGCCTACTTCATGAGGAGTCTATAAAAGACAAATGTCGAGCAGTTATTTGGATCAAGCAGACCCTTAGGGAGCCCAATACAGTCCAATCAAATCCTGGCTCCAACCAAAGGAAGAGGAATTATGATACAGCTACCCAACTGCTGAGATAATTGACATGAAGTAACTCTGTATGGCTGTTCATTAACATAGACACGAAACTGACCACCATGTCAGCTTAAATCTTTGAGGACCAATGTCAAATTAAACTGTACACAAAACTTCAGTTCCTGTCCCACAGAGAACAGAATCCATGCCCAATATGATGACCAATCAGTTCAGACCACTGGGGAAAGTAAGTGCCATATATTCCGAGAATCACATGAAATATATAAAAGAACTGTGTTCATAAAATTCACCCTTTCTTAATATTTCAGTAGATGGTGCCTATAGTTACCAATGTGCTTTAAAAGGAAAATGTGCTGTCCTTGTAACTCATGAAAAATGCCACCACCAAATGGTGAAGCTACTACTATAAAACTGACATCCAATATTGATTCCCCTTTGTGACTTGACCCATTTATCTACTGACCCACACCTTAGCATCAACAAGGGCAAAGTAGAGGAGTCCTGGTGTAAACACACACAACATTGGTAAGGAAGGGCGAAAGTAAACACAGTAATCTACCATAAACATTTATAAGCGAAGTAGGAGAGTCACAATCTATCAAAAAACTCAGCGACATACATTCAGAAGATTCTAAGGTAACATACTTCTTAGAAGTTAGAATAGTTCAGTCAAAAAAGGCACTTGTTATGGGCAAAGATTTTTCTTTGCAACATCGCATTCAGGTCATTTCTGGTGGTGTCAGAAACTCCCAACTAATGGACAATAGTCAAAAACGTTCTGTGACTTAATTCTTCCCCCTCATATTCCTAATACCTTACACTAAGAAAGTAAAATGAGTGTTTTGGTCTCACATACCCACTGAAAACTAACAGACGAAACATTCTGCTAGATATCATACCACAGATCTGAATATTACTAATATACCACAATCAGCATATTCATTAATTAGGTAAGATGGCCACTTCTCCTTCATGGCCTCTCAGTCATGTAAAACAAAAGGTCCATATACAAAACACAAAAATACATGGTGAAAGCATGGCTGCATTCACATTTTTATAAAACTAAAATTTCAATGTGTTACTTCCCAAATCCATCATGACCAATCTTATCATGAATGGAGGCATTAATAAATACTAAGAAGTACTGAAGGTTCATTAGTAATAACAAGCCTACTACTACACCAGCTCATTGCATTTCATGCATTCACAACCTACTCCTCTTAGGTCTATTTGAATATTATCCTCCCTCCCACATACATACAAACATGCATGCATACATACATACATACATTACATACATACATACATACGTACGTACATACATTCATTCATTCATTCATTTCTTCTAAGGGATCACTTCTTTGAGGTCTCCTAAACAAAATTTTGTGTGCATTTTTTGTTTATTCTATGTGTTACATGTTATACACACACAACCATGTATTTATTTCACAACTAAAAGTATATTTAAATTGGATATCTTTTAAGAATGTGAAAGTTTTGAAATTGCATAAGGAAGGAAAACACAAATTCTGTATGCAGTTTTCAGCTACATAGTCAGGGTTGTATTACATTACAGATGAAGAACTCTCAAGAATGTAACAATCAAGTTTTTAAGCAGTATAGAGAATGGCAGGACAAATTTTGTCATAACTTTTTCATTACACATGTACACTTGTGTCATAGAAAGGGATAACTTTCTCTTTGCACATGTATACTAGTATATTACTTCATACTGAGCACTAACCATCTTGATAACTCTTGAAGGTATTATTTCATTCCTCCCTACTGACACTGCTCCAATTAACCCTTTCCACTGCCTCTTAGGCAAGAACATGTCTAGTCAATACTTTCACAAAACTAATGTTTTCCTGCTCACAATACCCCTCTGCCCCACCCATAGCATGACCCAAATTTCTTGTGATCTTGACCAACAACATTTGATCATAACAGTATCAGCAATGCTCCATATTACTTCCTCCCTCTTTCACAAATTAGCTTGTCAGCATCCTTGTTTGAAGCTCAGTCTGGTGGCCAGTTCACCATAAGATTTTTGTATGTACTTCATTAGTGACAGACTTGGATAGATCAATGAATAAAGCAACTCAATGCAGGCTACATGACCAGACTGCATTCCTGTCTGAAGGGACTTTTGTTGGCACACTTAAAGTAGAATAATTAAGAAACCACAGTACTAAGAACTGTACACTACCATAAAACTAGTTGTAAATCAAATAACTTGGTAGACTTTCGTCTATGTTTATGGCATGATTACTATCTCCTACAATCCACATTCTGGAACCACAGGATACTATGATTTCACAATGTTTTTACAAGATACCACACAAGGAAGTCATGGCGTTAAGTGCAGATATTGCATCTCTGAATTTCATCAGTAAAATAAGTGAAAAAGAAGTCAATGCACGTTTATGTTGTGAAGAATTAAGACTAGAACTTCATAAAGCAAAGTTACAAATATCTTCTTATGAAGAGTATAAAAATGCTACAGGAAGAAAGAAGTGGTGAAGGATCTTATTCCCAGTCTAACTCCACACAACAGTTACTCTTAACAATGAGCAGTCTCAATTTTCAGCTTCAAAAGACAGATGGATCAATGTCACAATCAAATTTAAGCAACATATCTAGAATTATCCACAGTAATCTCATACATTTAATCCCACAAACCGCAAACAAGTTTGAGGTCTTAACTAACCTCAACAGGGAAAGCGAATCTTCAAGTATTTCAGTTGCAAAAGATATAACCTCCTGCTCAAGAAACTTTAAGAAGAATTACCAAAAAAAGACACTAAGCATGAATAGTTCAATAAGAAAAAGTCAAAAAGTTATAATGATTGGTGACAGCCATGTAAGAAACTGTGCTACTGAATTTCAACACAACCTAGGTGCAAATTATGAAGTCTCCAGTTTCATAATACTGGTGCCAAAATGGATGCAATTGTAAACACTGCAAGAGATGCAATCAAAAAGTTGAGGAGTGAAGATGCAGTTGTAGTATAGAGAGGGCCAAATGGTACAAGTAAGAATAACACCAAAGTGTGTGTAATTTTGTTGAGGAAAGAAAAAGGTAAATATTGTGATAAGGAAATCAGCCCACAGACATGATCTTATACCCTCATCTTGTGTCAATAATGAAGTGTTAAAGTTTAACAGGCAAGCTAAAAAGAAAATGAAAATCCATAATTATGTAAAAATGTTAGAAACAGACTTTGACAGCAAATACTTTAAGCATGGTCAGCATATGAACTTATCAGGTAAAGAACTAATCTCCATGAAATTAACCACAGTTATCAAGGAATTTTTTTACTAAGAAACAACTATCCCCTACTTGCCTGCAATGGAAAGATTCCATCTCTGAAGGACTCAAATGCAGATTATCAAAAACAGAAGTAAGTGTAGTACATCCAGAATTTCCAGATCAAAATAACTCAGATGAATTATCTAGGATATCACACCCTCCCAAATTAAAAGGAAAAATGTAGCATGGAGAAACTCAGATTTTTTATGGACATAACTTATAAACATAATCACAGCACAATAAAATCAATAAAGGTACTATTTATTTCAAAATTTACCAACAAAATATAAGAGGATTAGGAAAGAAAGTTTGTGAACTATTAAGTCACTTGCATCCAGACTTCCCTCATGTTTTATGCCGCAAAGAACATCACTTGAAGTATTCACAATTGCATAATGTTCATATTGAAAATTTATAATTTAGGAGCCTATTACTGTAGACAGCTATGTGAAAAGGTGGTGTAATTATTTTTGTCCATAATAGCCTATATTTCTTAATACTGATATTGTTAAACATTGTGAAGAACAAGATGTAGAAACATGTGCTTTAAAACTTTCATTGAGTATTTTAAAATTATGTATATTAACACTTTACAGAGCCCATACTGGTAACTTTGGTCACTTTTTACTCAAATTGGACGCTATTCTTCAATTACTACATACTCTTACTCAACACATTATTATTTGTCAGGACATAAACATTAATTACCTAATGGAAAGTGAAAAGAAAAACCAAACGGACAATTTACTACTTTCATGTAACTTAACTAGCATTATTAATTTCCCAATAAGAGTTCAAAATACCTCTGCTACTGCAACAGATAATATTTTCACTGATACATCTCAATTTGAAAGTTACACTATAATTCCTAGTTTAAATGGTTTGTCTGACCATGATGCTCAATTATTAATGGTGAGCACTGATTATTCCCACATACCTACACAAAAATCTAAAACCATCAGGAAAATTAATAAGAACATGATATCTGACTTTATTAATAAACTAAGCAAAGAAACGTGGGATACAATCTTTACAAGTGATGATGCCCATGCTATGTTTAATTCCTTTTTAAATATTTATTTAAGGATCTTCAATTCCAGCTTCCCTCCAAAAATAGAATTAAAGAGGAATGATGATGATGATGGTGGTGGTGGTGGTGGTGGTGGTGGTGGTGGTGGTGATGATGATGATGATAATGATAATGATAATGATGATAATAATAATAATAATAATAATAGAGGTACTTTAGGGATCAAAACATCATGTAAATATAAAACGGAACTGTCCTTAGCATACAGAAATAGTAACAATTTGGAATTAAAAAGGCATTACCAGATATATTGTAAACTTTTGTCTAATGTAATTAAGGAGGCAAAAAGAATGTATTATAATAAAAAAAATTTTAAATCAGGTAATAAATGTAAAACCACTTGGACTATCATTCAGCAGTTATCTGGAAAACAACATTCTAAAACTGATATAAAAGAGCTAATGATAGACAGTAACATGTAAAAGATCAACAAGATATAGGGGATGCCTTCAATAATTATTTCTCATCTACAATTGATAAAATATTTAAAAATAATGTAGATAACAAGATTAGTGATGAAATTCTTTCTAATTTTTATTATTATCTAGAACAAACTGACGTTCATCCCTCCTCATCTTCGGTTTTTAAAACTCTTTCAACCAAAGAAATTACATCTATAATTAAATCAATAATAAAAAATTCATATGGGTATGATGAGATTTCTACTAAATTATTAAAAATTAGTGCCACTTACATATATTCACCATTAACTTAAATCTGTAATAAGTCAGGAATTTTTCCTGACTGTTGGAAGTTTCCAATTATAAAATCTATACACAAGAAAGGAGATAGAATGAATCCAAACAATTATCATTACTGACTACTTTCTTGAAGGTTTTTGAAAAGTTTTCTAAATTAGACTAACTCAACATTTTTATAGTAATAAGTTACCAGTGGGAAATCAGTTTGGTTTCAGAAAAGGCACTGCACCTGAAGATGCCATTTTTAACCTTACAAATGAAATTTTAAATGCTTTAAATAATAAAACAATGGCTGGTGGTATTTTTTGCAACCTGGAGAAAGCTTTCAACGCTGTTAATCATGATTTATTACTGTCTACAGGAATCTTATCTTCAGAACAGATATCAAAGTATTCAAATCATTAGCTCATATCTTAATTCTAACACAGTCTCAAAATAGACAAAAATAAAATATGGGGTGCAGCAGGGTTCAATTTTGGACCCACTGTTATTTCTAGCATACATCAATGACTTACCTATGGTCATAGAACACAGAGCTATTCCCATCTTATTTGCTGATGACACCAAAGTATTAATTACAAGCCCAAATAATATTCAATTTCAGATTTATCTTAATATAGTTTTTGGCCAACTAAGTAAGTGGTTGAAAGCCAATCTGCTTTCCTTGAATTTTAACAAAACTTATTTCATCCAATTTATTAATAAAAGTACACATGCTTCTGACATACAAATTACGTATGAAGATAAACAAATTCATACAGCTATTAAAACAAAATTTCTTGGGCTATTTATTAATAATACTCTTTCTTGGAAAACATACATTGAATATTTTAAGTCTAAACTAAGCTAAGCTTTTTATGCTATGCAGTCAGTCGAACCATATGTAGCACTAAATACCCTGAAAATTATTTAATATTCCTACTTCTACTCTGTAATGACCTATGATTTATTGTTCTGGAGGCACTCCTCAGACAGTATAAAGATTTTCAGGTTGCAAAAGATTATTAGAATCATGATGGCTTTAGAAGCTGTGACTCTCGTAGAAAATAGTTTTCTAATTTAGAAATCTTACCACTCCCATCCCAGTACATTTTTTCTCTTCTTTTGTTTATGTTAAGAATTAGGAACAATTTATAGTCTGTTCTGACATATACCACATTGACACTAGGCAACATTCTAATTTTCACCAACCTCTCATGAATTTTACGAAATACCAGAAGGGAGTGTACTGTTTAGGTGTTTAATATGCTTCCTTCATATATTAAAACAGAGCCTGACAATCCCAAGAAATTTAAATTGATTTTACAGAAATTTTTAATTTTTATTCTTTAGATGAATATTTTGAAATTAAAAAAATTTGAATTTATTTATATATGATCTAAATTAGTAACTGAAAGTATGGCATATAAAATAGATTCAGATTTGTGTTATTTTATTCTTGAACTACATATTTAGTTTTTGTACCAGTATTATAGATTTTGTTTTGTATAAAATGTAACTGCATGAATGTACTGATCTTTGTCTGTTTTGCAGTGGTGTAGTAAATTATTTTTTGTCCAGTAAGTACTGTATCCTTTTAATTGGTGTTTTTATGTTATTATTTGTTATATTAAAATAATTTATATTATGTAAAACCCCAAACATCATACTAGACCCACTAACTAAAACTGTTGTACATTTTTATACTGACTTCATTTCTTGACTTCTTAAGCAAACATGCTACTTTTATGCACAGTATTGACTACATCTGTCTCCATACAGATTTTCTAATCATGTAAGGATCCATGGAATGAGAATAAATTATTTGATATATATGATATGATATGATATGATATATATGATATCATATCATATCATATGATATGATATGATATGATATGATACGATACGATACGATACGATATATGACATGACATGACATGACATGACATGACATGACATGACATGACATGATGATATGATCAGAATCTCTTACAAACCACAATCTAGGCATCTACCACCAGATGGAAATGGTACCTGTTTCATACATATGCAAGCTCTGAAATACAGGATAAGCATCCATACTTTCAACTGCTTCTCAAATTAAGGCCCCACCCTTCACACACTTACACTCCTCCCTTTCTACCACAAAATCTTAATTAACAGGTCTCAGTTACAGTTACAATCAGAGTATTACATAATCTAAATTACATGGTGACTACTGACTGATTCCTACTACATTTGACTCAATATTACTACAAAAATTATATCTGTCTGTCAAGAATATGTACACACCTCCCAACCACACTTCATCTCATTCCATCAAATGCTTAAGAGTTTACATACAACCAGAAGAATGTGACAACATAAGGCATTAGTCACTTTGCTTCTTTCATTATAGGATGCATAACAGCCAAATAAACATAAATGATTTCTTTAACTGATGAAGCAGCCATCTCCAACATCATTTGTGACTTGGCAATTAAAATGATGAAAAGTACTTTATGGTACATTTTGTTTCACAGTCACTCCCAATAATCTGGCCCTGATGGAACATATGGGTACAACTAAACTGCAGCTTGCAGTGGCCTTGGCTAATAAATGGTCTTGATGGAAAAGTAGGCCATGTTCTAAATTGTCACATCTGTTATAAAACACAGACATCTGATTTTTTTAATGTATTTTATTCCTCCACCTGGAGGTCTGATGAGTGCAAAATGTCATGAGAGTTGCCATCATATGCCATTCAAACAGCCAAATCAGGTCACATTACCCACTGTCACCTCCAGTGCAAAACTATGGTAACATTAAAGGTGCACATACAAAATGCCTCAAGCAAGAGACTGAGACCAGTTGTACTACCATAATCACATGGTCAACCTCAGGACTAGTGTCAGATTATGTCGGCTACCCAAAAGAATGACTTTTTAAGTGTTCATGGTTTAACAACTTTTCATAACTGGATTCCCTGTATTTCTAAGCCTAACCTTTACACGCCATCATAGGTAATTTACACCTTGACCTTTTGAGAGTTGGTTAATAAGTTTAAGGTCAACTATACTGCACTGCTTATTTATGTCTTAACAAATTACACACATCAATTCAATATCTCAAATCTAATTTTAAACTAACTTAACATAACTGTTTAGCAATGGCACTTCCTCCATGCTAGAAACAATGTTAACACAACTACGACAATACAGTCATCTCATCTTCAATGATAGGCATTGTCTTGACATGTCAGGCACCCATTACCCAATGATTTAGCATCACATCCAACAAGAATAGAAATCTCCACTACACCACTGCAAAAACCTCAGAATTTTCATTTTGTAATTTTATGCATTTCCTGTATTCATCATATTAGGAAATAAAGTTGGGAAAAACACATACTTCACAGATAAGTGGTTGCATATACATAGAGTACATTAATTTTACATTGCCATTCAATGGGCAGTGTCTCTGAATAAAATTGTGTGTAGACAATGCAGCCTACTTGGCTTGTCAGTACTTTCAAGTGGACAGTGGCAATTCAAGTAACATAAACCAGAAGGCTCAGGGAAAATGCCTCCTCCATTCAATCCTAATTCCCATAACCAAGAAACAAAACAATGTAAAAATTTCATATATATCTATACACATGTAAGACCTATGTAAATACTGTATTACATCAGGTTGCACAGTTTAGCCTACATTATTGTGACTGCTTCAAGTTCACAAGGTCATCTTGTCTCATACCAAGGCTGACAACTTGAATATAAATTTACACGGTAGTATTCAACAACCTATCATCCGAACTGCCCTCATATTCAACATAAATTTGCCAAAAATATACAACCAATATTTTCATAAGAAGCAACTGCTGATTCATTATAATGGGAGACTACAAAATGAGACCAACAGCTAGTCCACGTCATGTTCCCAAGTATTAAAAAACAGGCCAGTAACTTATATTGTTATCATGACCTCTAAGAATGTACAGCAAACAACAATCCTAGAAATGAAACTACCTGCCTTGTAAAAGAGCTCATTAGGAGGACAAAACATTACGATGGGAAGTCTCCAATGGCACAACTCTCACACCAAATTTCACAAAAATGAGTTAGGTAATCTATACACTCATGTCAAAAACTGAAACAGGAAAGACAACCAGACAGACACACACAACTTGCAAATAAAATTCCAGTGAAAGAACTACACTTGCTCAGTGCTCACAGTTTGAGCTTGAATTCTACCTTCTTTTCATCAGTTGTTATTACAATTCCTCATTTAGCACAGTAATATAACAAACTGAAAAATCAAACTAACCCAAGCAAAATACAAGATGATTTCCACTCTGTGTGGATAGTTTCACAAAATAAATGGGTAGTGAGATGGACATGATATGCAGCCAGTCATCTTAAAAGATGACTGTATAGAGTTTGTGGCAATTGGCTGAGTGTAGTTTTGGCAGTGTCTCATTGGAGTGAGAGAGAACAGGCATGCCACATGTGGAAGTGGGTCATTTCTCTTGCTGGCAGGCACGCTGACCGGCTGGCAGCCAAGGCCGGCCTGAACGCTATACTCTGTCAGTAGGTCACTACACAGTGCACCAATCACACAATGCAAACAACTTCTCCTCTCAATAGTTCAAAAATTAATTCCGTGTTTCATAACATGCTACAAATGAGGACTGAAAGTAAGTTTTCGATGGTAGACATAAATCATCACCAATTCCTGAAAGGATCCAATAGCAGGCTTTTGGGAACATGAAGCACAGCCTTCAGAGTTCATAAAACATGGTATTTCTTAACCAGCTGACTTCACTAACAACTGTTCAGGACTTCATACTCTAACACGAATTACAATTAAATTATCCCCTATGAGTTCAGAAGTTAAAATCTAGATAGATTTCTGACATGGAGGGGGTACATTAAAATACTCAAACTGGCCTCATAAAGTATTTAAATGAACAATTCACACGTAAGAGCAAATCAAGAACACCAGTGACAAAAATCTAAAGGAAAGTTCCATTTGACCATTGTCTTAAAAAATGCAAGAAAATGCAAGAATTACAACCTTTAACACTTGGTTATTTACATTATAGCCTCCTCTCTTTCCTACATACAAGCAATCTTTGCTTTAACCACAAAGAAACCCAAAATAAAATCAGAATTCTCCTAAGAGACAAGTTGAAATAAGACAATGTTGAAATAAGACAATGTTGCAATTCCTACAGCAGTAAAAAGCCAGTTCCAGGATGATCAAAGAATATTTTACAGTTTACCTGGGAACCCTTCAGAAGACAGCAAACTAATGTTCACTTCAATGTAATGCACTTCATATTCTTCTTGTGGAGCAAATCTGTTTCACAAACTAGGGTAATCATGAATCAGCAACTAAATTTACACCATGGAGCAGAGTCCTTCATGTGCAGCCAGCAATTACTCAGCTTGTTAAGAGATTCCCCGCCTTTTATGACACCCAGAATTTCACTACCACATGCACAAGAACTTAGGGAGATGAATCTAGTCCACTTCCTAACAACACACTTCTTGGACTGATTTAATCCTGATGGTAACTGTACTTTCCATCAGGTTTTTAATGTTACAAAGCTCTGCATTTTGCACACAACACCGTTTATTTATGTGTTCCATGTAATTCTTACCATAAAAGTGACACTTTCTCTACACACCCTTACACAACTCTTCTCTGTGAGGCAGAAACAGAATATTTATATTCTTGTAGATTTACTTTTGTCTTCAAAGGGTTTAATATACATCTCTACCTATTTATACCAAGTGGTTTCTTCTTCTCTCCATTCTGCTGACTAAAATTTTTATGACTTATGTAAGGCTCAGTGCTACATACCTTGTCCACCTCATCCTCCTTGAAGTGATCATTACAACAGTATATGATGAAAAGTTCAAATTATGGATCTCTCCATTATGTATTTTTCTCCCTAGTCCCCTCTCTTAGATCCAAGCATTCACATAACTTAAACCTGTGCTTCTTCCTTAGGCCAAGAGGCCAAATTTAATCTCAAAGAAAACAGTGGGTACATACAATTATAATGATGTGCATAGTATTTAATATTTATGTTTTATGTAGAAGAGAGGATGGCATAAGTTTGACCAACAGTAGAAACCAATGCCAAATTTTAACATGCTCCTCATATTCCCAATTTTGATAATCAGAATATTACATACATGTATTAATATATTGATTACAATAATTCTGGTGCATCAAACTGTCCTACATCTGAGTAATGCAAAAAGAAGAATCTAAAGCACAAATTATGAAAAACATAAATTCCTAAATTTTTTATACAGGTTTCATTATTGTACTAGTATGTGCATGGTCAGTACTGCATTTAATTTTATGACTGGAATAACTCTCACTTTTAGACCCACTTATGAATGTAGCAGGCAATGATTTGGAAAAACATAGAAATGTCAAGTAATTCCCTTCACAAGAGCAACACAGTCTCTTAATTACCATATCCAAACTGATGCTTGCCTGTAAAGTCAGTAATTAACCCATGTGCCTAGCAACTGGTAGCCATGACAACAACGAAGTCAAGTTACTTTCTCTTTTCCACAGCTGGCAATACAGCGCATAAAGCTTCAGCAAAATCAGGTCACCATCACGCATTTTCAGGAAAGTTGCTGTGTAATGTCAGAAAGGCAATCAGTGATAAAACCTGCGTCAACTCCCTGTACCACAGCTCTCACCTTAGCAATGTATGCCCTTCACAAACACTTGAGCAAACACAGAAATGACTACTTGAATTAACACAATATTTGCTTGTGACTATTTGCAATTTTTATAAACAGACTTCAAAATCTCAGTTATTGGTAATCCATATTATACTTACATTTGGCAGGAAGTTTTTTAAGTGACTAAGCGCAATTTTTTAAATAAAAATTTCCTGTAAGTAACAACAATATACCACATGAACTTACATAATGTCTTCTTAATTTGCTTGAGTTTTTACCAACTCACAATTTTACGCTGTTTACTTTTCTCGGTTTTTTAATCCTTCATTCTACTGCCATGCTCACAACAGCCTACCACTGGATCCTACTGTCAGCCTGCTGAATCCTTCGTTTAACCTCCCATCTATGCCTCAGTCTCAAGTTCACTTACATTCAGGTTTTCCAAACAATTTTTTATGAATTTTTTACCAACAAAATTTGGTTAAATGTACAAATTTTGACACTGTATACTATAAAATTTTCTCACTCCTCCTGTTACTTCCCAACGATAATAACAGATATTTACCCTACAAGTTCAAGCACATCACATTCATATATAACATTACATCATAGAACAAATATTTTAAAAAATCCAGTTCTCAGAGAAAGGGCATGGCAGAGGTTAAAATGAGAATAAACATGCCCATAACTTTTCACTGATTTACAGTACACTGATAACACTATGAAAATCTGAGAGATACCCCACCATTACACTTTTATACCTGAGATTTATCTTCACAGAGAAAAGAAAACAACAGTAGCTTCCCCCATCACCCATTACGTTGGAGTTACAACTCTGAAGGGAAAGGATAGCAATGGAAGGTCTACTGAACAGCAAATATTGATCATAATAAATTGCTTCCCTGTGAGCAACTCAGCGTTTTACAATGTTGTATGAAAGGGCCACTAATGGGTTAACTGCTAACTGAAGGCACCTGCACCATGATGCACTGCAATCACAATCAGCTGCTGTAAAGAGGTCACGAACTCATATTGACCCTTGCCCTCATTACAGCTTAAATTTTATTATTAACCCATGACTTGTCATGCTCCAAAGCTGACTACTCTTCATGCCTCATACAACATTTCAGAGGTAGGAAATTAATGCATTTCTGAATGTCCTTCAAATTAATGAACAACAGGAGTAGATAGCAAGACAATTACATCACACATCTGATACTTGAGGCCCTTTCAGGAGCTGCTTGAAGTTTCAGTAAGGATATTCATATATCCATACACATTTACATGCTGTACATAACAATGAATCAGAAATATACATTGCGGCTAAGAAAATGACATCCATATGCAGCACAGCAGTGTGAACTTACTAACAGCACAGCCCATCATGGGACTTTATCCTATGCTAGCTCATATCCTTACATCTTATTACTTCTCCATCACCTTATTTTTCTATGTGACCATGTTCCAAGGGATTCCCCTTCAGATTTCTACATGAACTCCCAACACAAGCCACATGTTCAAACCATCTTACCTTAACAACATCAATACTGTAATAATGCCAGGTGACAAAGAACCCTAATTATGTAATATATTTTGTGTATTTATATGAACATAAAATAAAATATGAATATGACTGAATTGGAGGGCTGATAGGGACACAAGTAATGTGAAAGGGCATGATGTAAATCAACTGAAATACACATTCTTCAAACATTTTGAACTAACCGATATTATTAAGATATTTCCAAGTCCAATGCAAAAATAAATTTGGGAGTCCTTCCTACACCATAGTCCTAAACTGGCAAAGCAGACTCAGCAACATAAGAATTTACATACAAAATATGTCCAACACAAAGTGTGAAATACATCCAGTATGTCCCCATGCAGCCACATAGTTGTGATATTCTTAAACCGGCCCTACAGTAAGGTGACTGTAGTAAAATATATGACAAAGAAATGCTGTATGTTAGAGATACATTGGTTTTCTTCACCCTTTTTATAAATGGGCTATTCCTGAGTCATTGAAAATGAAGGAATGATTCTTCAATGTATCATTAACAGGCGTTAGCACCTGAGGTTAAACACGCACTTTATTCTATCACATAATAAACATTAAAAAAGCTGCTCTACACGTTTGTTAGTTACAGCAATCAGTTTTATGTTTAGCTCTATAACACCCAGTATAAGCTGAACAAGAAACAAAATATACTGGCTTTTTTTGTGACTTCAGTGTATTGCAACAGGGACATTCAGGAAGTGCCAGGATACTATAGTGTTTGGCAGGCTGCCTATTTGACCAACTGCATGGTGGGAATTGCTCCAATTCTGTACAGTTAGAGGGGAGTGACATATGCTAGAGACCCCAACCACCTTTATCGTTTGTCTAGTATACACTCATGCGCCCCCCCCCCCCCCACCCCCACCCAACCTTCTTTTTTTTCTTGGTCCATATTTTCTTTCAATTTTCTTACCAATATTGGAAAAACTT
>Ga0131853_10009142_pt1 | contig 18107 bp, 12 predicted proteins | sample TergutLab28metaG_FD_92764 | JGI IMG/M metagenome (GOLD analysis project Ga0131853, IMG submission 92764) | Labiotermes labralis P1 segment gut microbial communities from Petit-Saut dam, French Guiana - Lab288 P1 (version 2) (version 2) | ecosystem: Host-associated > Arthropoda: Insects >... | reverse complement strand
CCATCATGGAGCCTACGGCTTGCAGGTTTTCGAAGGTGACTTCTGTATTAATATTGTCACCAGCGATTAGCCCGCCAGACGGCCCGCCGGTTTGTACGGCTTTAAACTTCTTGCCGCCCCTTATGCCGCCGCCGATTTTATAAATAATATCGTGGAATGTGATACCCATTGGTACTTCCACAAGGCCTACATTGTTGATTTTGCCAGCCAGGGCAAATACCTTTGTACCAGTGTTGCCAGGTGCGCCAATGCCTTGGAACCACTCTGCGCCTTTTAGCAAAATCTGTGGGATATTGGCCAGGGTTTCTACATTATTGATAATTGTAGGCATCTGCCAAAGGCCCTTGATTGCTGGGAATGGCGGCTTAATACGGGGTTCGCCGCGCATACCTTCTACAGAGTTAAGAAGGGCGGTTTCTTCACCGCATACAAAGGCCCCTGCGCCTAAATCCATGTGGATGTCAAAAGAAAAGTCTGAGCCTAAGATGTTTTTGCCAAGGAAGCCATATTCCCGGGCCTGCTCTATGGCTACACGCAGGCGGTTAACCGCAAGGGGATACTCTGCGCGGATATAAACAACACCTTCATCCGCACCGATAGCATATGCACAAAGCGCCATCGCTTCTATAACAGAGTGTGAGTCACCTTCCAAGATGGACCTGTCCATAAACGCGCCAGGGTCACCTTCATCGGCATTACACACTACATATTTTTTGTCCCCTTTTACATTGTATGCAAATTCCCACTTGGCCCCGGTAGAGAAACCTGCGCCGCCGCGGCCGCGTATGCCAGAGGCTTTAACCACATCAATAACATCTTTTGGGGTCATGTCAAAGAGGGCTTGAGCAAGGGCTTGGTACCCGTCTACGCCTATATAGTCGCTGATTTGCTCTGGGTCTACAATACCGCATAGTTTAAGGGCAACCCTTAGCTGGCTTTTATAGAATGGCATGTCTTTATAGTGGAAATATCTTTCCCCTGTTTCTGGGTCTTTGAACAGCAAGCGCTCTACAGTTTTGCCTTTTAATAGATGCTCAGCAACTATTTCTTCAACGTCTTTGCCTTCTACACGCACATAGAATGTATTGTCTGGGTACACTTTTACAATTGGGCCTTGTTCGCAAAAGCCTAAGCAGCCTACTTTTAGTATTGTTATGTCGTCGGCTATGCCATGTTTCTCTAGGCTTTGAATGAAAGCAGTCTCAACATCCAGGCAGCCGGAAGAGATACAGCCCGTGCCACCGCATATAAGAATCTGCTGCTTTGATTGCTTCATGGCTGGGCCTTTTTCTATTACTTTGCCGCCAATAAGCTGCTTACTTACTATTTCTTTTGCCATGGCAATATCTACATTTTTGAAGATTATGGGCTCTTTATTTGGGAATGCCACTTTTACCATAGGTTCATCTGCACAGCTTCCCATGCAATCAACGGCAAAAACAGATACATCCTCAAGCCTTGCGTTGTTTACTTCGTCAAATAGCACATTAAAGATTTCTTTAGCCCCTGCGTTTATCCCGCAATCCGCCATGCTTACAGTAACTTCTGTACGGTTTAAGGAATCGTATGACAGTAGGCGCATCAACACGGAGTCTTTGTACTTATCTTTTAGGGCTGCAAGGTCTGCCCTCGAATTTACTTTTTTCATTGTGGTTCCACCTCCGCAAGAAAGTTTTTGATTACGTCGTCTACGTCTTTTTCGGCGATACGGCCATATACTTTGCCGTTTACAATTACAACGGGGGCAAGGCCGCAGGCCCCTACACAGCGCAGCGCATCAAGGGAGTACATCCCGTCTTCTGATGTAGTGCCGGTTTTTACCCCTAGGGCTGTTTCAAATTTCGCTAAAATCTTGTCTGCGCCGCGTACAAAGCAGGGGGTACCCATGCATACATTTACACGGTACTGGCCCTTCTTTGTCATGGTAAAAAAGGAGTAAAAAGAAACTACGCCGTATACCCTAGACGATGGGATATCTAGCTTATGGGCTACGTGGTTTTGCACCTCTTGGGGCAAGTAGCCGAAGATTTCCTGCGCCTTGTGCAGTACGGGAATCAGTGCGCCCTGCTTTGTGTGCAAGCTGTCGATATGCGTGTCCAGCTTGGCGAACAAAGTCTTGTCAATGCCTGTTTGCGCCATGTTTTGAACCATTCCTTTCTGGTTTTGCCATGCCCTTTATGAAGCTGGGATGGCATGCTTTTATTTTTTAATTGTTTAGCATACATTTTTAAGGGTAGCTGAACATAACATTATTTTATCGTAAATGGGGATTATTGCAAGGTTTGTGTAATTTTTTATTTATTATTACTCTCTTGGGCCTGTGTGTTGGCTTTCTTGTTAAACGGTTTTCTCATTTTTGACAAAAGCATTCTTGGTGGGTTGTTGATATGAAAATAAGGCGATGTCATTTTTGGTAAAGGCGCTTCGGCCCTTATGTATTCTGGGTTTGTGCTTGCAAAAAAATATACACGTTAAAAATCATTTACACCATGTTATAATAAATCCTGGAAAAAGCCCTACCCAACAACAAAAGTTAAACAAGATTGGGAAACCAATAATACGGAGGTACAGCCATGACCTACGAAGCACAAATAGAAAATGCTTTCATTGATATTTTAACCAAGCGTGAGAATCAGTGGGCTTATAGAAGTGATATAAAATCAGAAAGCGCCCTTTGGGAAAACCTAAGGGGACATATTAACCGTATTAATATAGCCCCGCTTGACGGTATACCCCTAACAAGCAGCGAGTTTTCGCAGATAAAAAATGTATTCAGACGTCTTACCCAAACCCCCTTTTCAGCATCCCAATGGCTGCGTGGTGAAAACGGAATTGCGCAGATTTCTATCGAGCGAGAAGACAGTACCAAAGGCAATGTAACCCTTACGCTGTTTAGCAATAGAGACATAGCTGGCGGCATATCCAGCTATGAAGTAGTCAACCAAATTGTGCCCGAAACTTTTGGGCGTGCTAAGAGGGGTGATGTTACCCTGCTTATAAATGGCTTGCCTGTCATACATATAGAGTTGAAGAGCGAGTATGCTAAAGACGGCTACCATCAGGCCTTTGACCAAATAGAGCGTTATGCACAGGCAGGTTTCTTTGATGGGATTTTTGCCACAGTTCAGATTTTTGTTATAAGCAATAAGGTTGCAACAAAATATTTTGCCCGCCCAAGCTCTAACCACGACTTCAAACCTGCAAAGAAATTTTTATTTAACTGGCGGGAAGAAAATAACACACCTGTTGAAGACCTATTCGATTTTACCCGCACAGTTTTAAGCATTCCCATGGCCCATGAGCTTATAAGCCGCTATACAATCTTGGTTGACGATAAAAAAAGCCAAAAATATACCATGGTACTTCGCCCTTACCAGATACACGCTATAAAGAAAATTGTGAAGCAAGCATCCGCACACGAAGGCGGTTTTATTTGGCACGCAACAGGCTCTGGCAAAACAATCACAAGTTTTGTGGCAACAAAGCTGCTTGCACAATCAGCCGTAGGCGTAGCCCGCACGGTTATGATTGTTGACCGCAAAGACCTGGACAGCCAAACCAAAAACGAGTTTGGCAAGTTTGCCTCTGAATACAATACGGGGCTTACCACTGGCAATGTCACAGACAACACCCTAATCGTGGGTATTGATAATAAAAAGGAACTTGTTGACAACCTGCTTAGCAAGAAAAATAGCAATACTATTATTGTTACAACAATCCAAAAATTAAGCCGTGCCATAAAAGAGTGCAGGGACACGCAAAAAAACAAATTTGAAAAGCTGAAAGGTGAACACATTGTTTTCATTGTAGATGAGTGCCACCGTGCTGTTTCAGACAAAGAAATGACAAATATTAAAAATTATTTCCGTAAATCTACCTGGTTTGGCTTTACCGGCACACCCATTTTCGATAAAAACAAAAAACAAGAAAACGGTGAAAATGCACGCACTACTCATGAACAGTATGGCGCAACAGGAAGAAAAGATAAGGATGGGAAACGTATATTGTTGCCCAATGGCGGGCTTCTTCACGCCTACACCACAAAAAACGCCATGGAAGACAAATCAGTCCTTGACTTCCAAGTGGAATATCATTCCCTGATGAGCCAGGAGGAAGAAGAACGCCTATTTTTGACAAAGACAAATTATGATGAGCTTCAACCCATGACCCCTATTGAAAAAGAAGCCCTATTAGTAAACGCTGATTATGAAAATGAAAATTATATAGAAATAATGCTTAAAAAGATTTTTAGACACCAGTCCGTACTGAAAAAATTTGAGGTTGTAAACGGCATACCAACCATGAGCGGTATCCTAACCACCCATTCCATAGCCCAAGCAAAACGGATTTACCACAAATTGATGGAGCTAAAGAAAGCAGGCGAACTAATTACAGGCAAGCCGTTGGATGAACGCAAAAGATTAAATGACCCCCACTTCCCCCGTGTAGCCATAACCTATTCTTTAAACGAAAACCAATCAGAAATGAACGCAGCCCAAGAAGAAATTGCTGAAATAATGAAAGAATACAGCCATATGTATGGCGTGGCCTATGAAGATATAGATTTGTACAACCAAAACATCAACAACCGCCTTGCCCGCAATGGTGCGCAATATCAAAAAGATGGTGGGTGGCTAGACCTTGTTATTGTTGTGGACAGGCTTTTAACAGGTTTTGATGCACCCACAATCCAGGCCCTTTATGTTGATAAAGAGCTTAGGTGGCATGGTCTTTTGCAGGCGTTTTCCCGCACAAACAGGGTTTTGACGGGCAAAAATATTGGTATGATTGTTACCTTCCGCAAGCCCTACACCATGGCAAAAAATGTTGAAGACGCAATACGGCTATTTTCCAACGAAGCACGGGATTGGGAAAGCCTTATTCCCAAAAAGTATGAAAAGGTACGTAGTGATTTGAATAATGCCTATAAAGCATACAACAAAGCCAGAATAGAGCTTGGAGAGGACCCTACCGATTTAAAAAAGAAAATTGATGTTATTAAAACTTTCCAAGCTGTAAAACGCCTTACCGAAGCTATTAAAAGCTACGATGAATATGAAAACCATATTGAAGAGTTAAAGCCTGCAATCGAAGTTGTAACCAGTGACTTTGGGTATATTGAAAACATCAAAGTTGATGTACGTGACGAACTAGACCCAGGAGATATTGACAACTACCCAGATATATTTGAAGTAGAGTTCTCTGCTGACCAGCGGGCAACCCTTGAGGAGACTATAGATAGCTATTACATCAACCGACTTTTGCGGGATATCAAAAACGAAGAGAGCAAAGGCAAATTTGATGAAATCCTGAAAGGCAAACCCCCAATTGTGCAGGCAGTATATAAAGAAATAATGGGGGATATAGAAAACGACGAGGAAGCCGCCCAAAGAGCCCCATCATACTTCCGCGCAGCCATTGATGGGGAAGTTATGAAAACAGCGGCTGCTTTGCGTGTCCAAAGTGACGACTTGTATACAAGCCTTAACGAATACAATCCCAATAAAAACGATGTGCCTTATCTAAACACTTTAATTGAAAACTCGGCACATACCAAGGAGACTTTTGAGCAGCAGTTCCCTGGCGAACGGTTTAGAAGGAAAATTGTTGTTGTAGGCGACTACTGGAAACGCATAATGGACGAGCGGTTGTTGCCGCTTAAAAGTGAGCTGAAAGCACATAGTGACGAGGTGGAGTAAGTGGGTAAACTGGAAAGTTTGAAACAATTGAAAAAAGCTTATTTGGGACTGATGTTTCCGCAGGTGGGGGAAAGTGTGCCTCGGTTGCGGTTTGCGGGGTTTGATGAGCCTTGGGAGCAGTGTAAGTTAGGTGATGTTGTATCAAGTTTGAAGAGCGGATTATCACGTATGCTTTCGAATGATGATATTGGCTTACCTGTTGTTCGTGCCAACAATATAGTAGATGGAAATTTTGACATGACAAATGACGTTAAGTACTGGTATGCATTAGACCCCCAAGGCGCACAAACATCAAATTACATCGTTCGTAAGGATGATATCTTAATTAACTTCATCAATAGCGAGTCAAGAATGGGTACCGCTACAATTGTTAATGAAGCACCTGCCAGAGAAACAATCTATACAACAAACATTCTCAATCTAAGAGTTAACGAAAACGCCACTTCTTATTTTATTTATATGCTTACTTCTACAAAAGGGTATAAGGATTATATTTCCTCAATTACCAAGCCTGCTGTGAGTCAATCCAGCTTTACAACTGTCGATTTCAAAAATTATGAGTTTCACTGTCCCACGATCGCCGAGCAAACCACCATCAGCACCTTCTTCCGTAACCTCGACAACGCTATCACCATTCAGAAACGCAAGTTGGACTTTTTGCTGGAATTAAAAAAAGCGTACCTTCAACAGATGTTTCCGCAGGCTGAGGAAAGTGTGCCTCGATTGCGGTTTGCGGGGTTTACAGAACCGTGGGAACTGAAAAAACTAGGTGATATTGCTGACATTGTTCGTGGCGCTTCGCCAAGGCCTATTCATGACCCAATTTGGTTTGATTGTAACTCTGATATTGGGTGGTTGCGTATTTCTGATGTGACTGAACAAGATGGACGAATACAATATCTTGAACAAAAAATATCCAGTTTAGCACAAGAAAAAACCCGGGTGCTAACAGAACCACATCTTTTACTTAGTATTGCGGCAACTGTCGGCAAGCCTGTAATTAACTATGTAAAAACAGGAGTGCATGATGGATTCTCAATTTTTATGAATCCGCAATTCGAGCAAGAGTTTTTATTTCAATGGCTAGAGATGTTTCGAGCGCAATGGTATCAATACGGACAGCCAGGAAGCCAGATTAATCTAAACTCTGATTTAGTAAAAGCACAAGAGATTTATATACCACAAAAAGAAGAGCAAGCTCTAATAGGCAACTTCTTCCTTAACCTCGACAACTTAATAAAATTGCACAACTAAAAAATTTTTACCTTTTATAACTTAACCCATTGTGCTAGATAACGAAACGCAAAAACCATATAATCTATGGTTTTACCAAGCGATTTTGCAGATTTAAGCAGTCACTTTTAACAGGTTAAGAGACAAGAGCGTAGCTTTGGTTACTCGTAGGGGCGGCAACCTGCCGCCCGCAACCTTGCATGTTGCAAAGCTGCGGGCGGCAGGTTGCCGCCCCTACAACACAATATTATTTTTTTGATATATATCTAGCACAACGGGTTAACTTACGCTTGATGTTAGTGATATCAAAAGACTAAATTCAAAAAAATGGAGATGAAAAAATGGCCGAACTAAACACAAAATTATGGGCAAGCGCAGACATACTACGCGGAAAAATGGATGCCAGTGAGTACAAAAATTACCTGCTTGGCCTTGTATTCTACAAATACCTTTCAGACCAGCAACTACGCGCCGTCTATGAAGAAGAAAACGGCAAAGTAGCTGAATATCCAGAAAGAGAAGTACAGCTTGCGGCATTATTGGAATGGCATGGTGAAGATGCCGATGATGTGCAGCAGATAATATCCAGGAAATTGGGCTATTTTATTGAGCCCAACAACTTATTTTACACACTACAAAAGAAGGCAAGTAATTATGAATTTCAAATTTCTGACCTGCAAAATGCATTTATAGAGCTTGGGCGGCAAGGGGGGCAATTCGCAGGCTTATTCGATGATGTAGATTTGACCTCTACAAAGCTAGGTTCCAACGCCCAGCAGCGCAATGTGACTATCACAGAAGTAATTAAAACCCTTGACGAGATAAACCTATTTGGGCATGACGGTGATGTAATTGGCGATGCTTATGAATTTCTAATTGGGCAATTCGCCGCAGGCGCAGGCAAGAAAGCGGGCGAGTTTTACACCCCCCAGGCTGTGAGTAAAATCATCTCCGAAATTGTAGCAATTGGGCAGGAAAGTATTGCGCCATTCCATATTTATGACCCTGCAATGGGCTCTGGCTCACTTATGCTTAACATTCGCCAATTTGTAAGCAACCCGGACAAAGTACACTATCATGGGCAAGAGTTAAACACCACAACATACAACCTGGCCCGCATGAACCTTATATTGCACAATGTGGAGCAAAACCAAATGCGCCTGCAAAATGGCGACACATTAGACGAGGACTGGCCCACAGATGAACCATACCTTTTCAATGCCGTGGTTATGAACCCGCCATATTCCGCAGTCTGGAGTGCAGACCCCAAGTTTATGGGCGATGGACGTTTCGAGCCTTATGGCAAGCTTGCGCCAAAATCCAAAGCAGATTTTGCATTTTTGCTGCATGGCTTTTACCACCTCAACGATAAGGGAACAATGGGGATAGTGCTCCCCCATGGCGTACTGTTCAGAGGTTCCGCTGAGGGGACAATAAGAAAGACCTTGCTTGAAAGAGGAGCAATATACGCTGTTATTGGCTTGCCGCCAAATATATTTTATGGGACAAGCATACCAACTGTGGTGCTGATTTTGAAAAAAGGCCGGGAGCATAATGGCCGTGATGTGCTTTTCATTGACGCTTCCAATGATTTTGAAAAGCAGAAAAACCAAAATAACTTGCGGCCAGGGGATATTCAAAAAATTATAGATGCATACAAAGCCCGCGAGAGCATTACAAAATATGCTCATCTTGCCAGCTATGACGAAATCGTCAGCAATGACTATAACCTTAATATCCCCCGCTATGTAGATACTTTTGAGGAAGAAGAACAGATTGACATTGTAGCGCTAAGCAAGGAAATGATTGACCTTAACAACAAGATCAGCGAAAGCGAAGCTGATTTTATGGATTTGCTTAACCAGCTTGCTGTTACCGATGACAGTAGGGACATTATTGAGGCTACAAAGTTAATCTTTATGTAGGAATGGTAGCTATGAATGAGAAAAGAATAGAACAATTAAGCCGGATTGTGATAAAGGGGTATAAGTCTATTAAGGAGTGTGTAATAGACTTAAAGAACATTAATGTACTGATTGGTGCGAATGGTGCGGGTAAATCTAATTTTATTTCTATTTTTGAGATGTTGAATAAATTTTTATCTCGTGAGTTGGCTTTTTATGCTGGGAAAAAAGGTATAGTCCCTTTGTTGTACAACGGTAAGGCCGTAACCGATAGTATATCCACCGAATTTCATTATGGTTCTACATTATATGCTTTCGACTTGGAGCGGACAGATAGTGACAACCTAATTTTCCGAGAAGAACGTTTAGAGCGTGATGACTCCACATGGCGTGACGGCGGATATAAAGAAACCGAGCTTTGGAACGCAATAGATATTGGGTTCATTGACCCGATTGACTTGCCAGAGAAGAGGCCAATAATCTACCAGTTTCACGACACAAGCCCATCATCAAGGATTAAGAGTGAAAACAGCATCGCCAACTCTGACCGTTTGATAAGTGATGCTAGGAACTTGGCGGCATTCCTATATATGTTGAAGCAGGCTTTTCCAAAAGAATACCGCAATATCCTGAGCACTATACTGCTTGTTGCATCATTCTTTGATGTCTTTGTATTAAAGCCTAAGGAGTTAAACGAAGAACAAATTCTATTAAAGTGGAAGAAAAAAGATTGTGAGGACATATTCAATGCTGCTCAATTTTCGGATGGTACATTGCGTTTTATTTGCCTTGCTACATTGCTTTTGCAGCCAACAAAATTGCAACCATCTACAATTATAATTGACGAACCAGAACTTGGACTTCACCCATTTGCGATTACTATTTTAGCGGAAATGGTGCAAAAGGCAGCAGTAAGTAAGCAAGTGATTTTATCAACACAATCTGTAGATCTTTTAGATAACTTTGAAGTAGAAGATGTTATTGTTGTTGATAATGGTGAAAATGGTTCGGAATTTAAACGGCTAAGTGAAGAGCAATTAAAATTATGGCTTGACAATGATTATTCCCTTGGCGAACTATGGAGTAAAAATATTTTGGGGGGAAGGCCATAATTATGAGATTGTATATTTTATGCGAAGGCCAAACAGAAGATCGTTTTGTAAAGGAAGTTCTAGCACCACATCTGCTAAACCTTAATATTTATGCAACCCCTATTATATGCGAAACAAAGCGGGCGGCAGGTAAGAAGTATAAAGGTTTAGGCAAGGAGGCGTACAATGGCTAATGTACCTGAAATACGGTTTAAGGGTTTTGTTGACGATTGGGAGCAGTGTAAGTTAGGGGAAATTGCAGAAATTAAAGACAGCGCTAGAATACCCAATAATGAATGGCAGTCCCACGGTGTACCTTATTTACGCTCTAGTGACATTTCTTCAAAGAAGATTAATGGTGAATTGTTTATTTCACTTGAAAAATATGACTTTTACAAAAATCGCACTGGTGCACCAAAAAAAGGAGATTTGCTTTTTAATTCTGGTGGCGATATAGGCTTAGCTATTTATAAAAATGATGAAACGGATGTTTATGTTCAAGGTGGTAGTGTTTTATATGTTAAAACATCAGAAAGTAAAAATATCAATGGTCTTTTTTTACAATATCACTTTTCAACGTCATCTACAAAGACATATATAACAAATAACTCTACAGGCTCAACAATAAAACATTTTGTACTGAAGCCCGCAGGGCAAATTCCAATTGATTTTCCTTGTATCAATGAACAAACCTGTATCGGCACATTCTTCCGCACCCTCGACAACATCATCGCCATTTATAAGCGTAAGTTGGATGAGTTGCGAGAGTTGAAGAAGGCATATTTACAACAGATGTTTCCGCAAGCTGGGGAAGTTGTGCCTAGGGTGCGGTTTAAGGGGTTTACAGCGCCGTGGGTTGAAAGAAAAATAGGTGATGTGTTTACTGTAACAAGAGGTCAAGTTTTAGCAGCAACAAAAGTTTCAACCGTTAAAAATATTTCTAATATCTATCCTGTCTACTCGTCACAAACAAAAAATAATGGCCTTCTTGGATATTTTGATGAATATTTATTTGATACAGCAATAACCTGGACTACTGACGGCGCTAATGCGGGAACTGTAAATTACCGAGATGGCAAGTTTTTTAGTACCAATGTCAGTGGCGTTCTTATTTCCAACGATGGTTATGTAAACCCATGTGTTGCAGAAGCAATAAATATGATAGCGTGGAAATATGTCTCTAAAGTAGGAAACCCAAAATTGATGAACAACACTATGTCAGAAATCACAATATTATTACCCATAGTTGACGAGCAAATTATAATTGGCAAGTTCCTTCTTGATTTAGATAGTCAAATTGCTATGCAGGTTCAAAAGATAGAGCTGTTTAATAATCTTAAAACTACTTATCTGCAAAAAATGTTCATATAAGAAGAGCGCATACGCGCTCTTCTTGTTATGCAAGAGATGATATATATTGCATAATTCTTTCACTGTCTTGGTTTTCAAGCTCTTGAATGATGTGCAAATAAGTTTCTTGTGTCGTAGTTACACTGGAATGACCAAGTCTTTTTGCGACACTAGCTATAGACACACCAGCATAGATTAGGGCAGACGCATGGCTATGCCGAAGACTGTGTATGGTAATTATAGGCACTTCAGCAGATTTGCAGAGAGCTTCAAGGCGCTTGTTAACAGTTGAATTAAAAACCCTGCCGTTTACAAAAATAGGCTTGTCTCTTGGAAGCCCTTGCAACAGTCTTAAAAAATGGCTGCATAAAACAGGGTCTATCAACAATGTGCGCCGAGATGATTTATTCTTCGTATCATCGAAGCCACCAGTAGCACACTTATAATTCCACGTTTTTGTAATTTTTATTTTTCGCTCGTTGAAATCAAAATCACATGGGCATAAAGCAAGTGCTTCCGAAAATCTCGCTCCTGTTTTAGCGACAAGCGAAATGAACCAATCCCAATTTAGTTCGTCTGTGAGATTGAGATTTGTCAAAAGTGATTTCAATTCGTGCTGGCTTAGAAATTTGGGCTTTTTTATGGCGGGTGCCTTCCCTTTAACGATAACCTTACGTGTTGGGTCTACAGCTAATAACCCTTCATCAATTGCATCCAAAATAGCGCTTTTCAAATGATGATGAAAATCCATCGTTGTTTGTTTTTCATGAGTCTTGGCGTATTCATTAATTAGGTTTTGATAGCTTCGTTTGTCAAGTTCACTAAATTTCATAGTAGGTGCAAGCTCGCCAAGTCGCCGTAGAGTCATTAAGTACTTTTGATATGTGATATTACGTACTGCTCCTTGCTTGTAGACCTCCATCCACTCGGCAAAATAATTGCAGAAAATCTGATTTACATTACCTTTTGTTGGCATAATAAAAACCTCCATCATAAAATTATAGGGCGAAATATGCGCCCATTTAATTATGACAGAGGTTTATTTTATTTTGTTATGAATTATACGAACATCTTTTGAAGGTATGCTAACTTTAGTTGTTTGAGTAATTCTACCTTATTAGATTGGGCTGTAATATTTTTATCAAGCATATTGAAGAACATACCAATAATGGTTTGCTCGTTTGCGCATGGAACAATAAGCTCTAAGTCAGCAAAATCGTTCTTGTTTAGTACTCTATTTCGCCCGGCACCACCTGGGGAAATCAACTCTAATTTTCGCCTGAAACCTTCTTGTGTAATGAGAAATCGTAAAAAATTAATATCGGATTTATTAATTTCATATGTTGGGAAGCGATGAGATACTAATAATCCATGATCTTGTTTCGACGCAACAGCAATAGCATGTTCCCAAGCAAATGTTATATTTACAATAAGGTCATTTTCGTGAACGACATACACGTTGTCCATTGCTATTTTGCTGGGGTCTTCCACTATTTGGTGAAATGTGCCTTTCGCATGAGAGCGTACAGATATACGCTTGTATGATTCAGTTGGCTTTGGGATTTCTCGGACTGTTAATGTAACAAGTTCGCTTACTTTCTTTATATGCCACGGCGCTGTAAACCCCTTAAACCGCACCCTAGGCACAACTTCCCCAGCTTGCGGAAACATCTGTTGTAAATATGCCTTCTTCAACTCTCGCAACCCATCCAACTTACGCTTATAAATGGCGATGATGTTGTCGAGGGTGCGGAAGAATGTGCCGATAGCGGTTTGCTCTTCATCGTTTTTACTGACAGAGAAAGTCATTTGCTTAAATGCGCCTGTGGTGATTTGGTTTATGGTTGCGCCTAAATTCTTCGTAATTTCGAGGTCAAATTGCTTAGTGTCCAACAGAGTATTTACATACGTGGCTTGTGGAGAGCGTAACCCCGTCATAAAAGCACCTATCACAGTATTTGGCATTTCCACTTTAACTTGACCGTGCTTTCCAATAAGACTACGAGAGCCATTCCTAACAACGACAATTACATCGCCAATCTGAACATTGTCGCAATTCACGACTGCTGAATCAACATATACATTGTCCGCATCAGTGACTTCACCCGCTTTTATGTTTGATGAGCGCAGGACAAGTGTGCCATTATTTTCAACAATGTTGTCAGGGGAATATGTTAGGCCAGAGAAAAAATCGGTTAGCTCCACTAACTTACACTGCTCCCAGGCGAAGCTATTTTTATCAGCTCACACCCGCAATTTTAAGGTTTGAGGGCACTACTGCCCCCTTACCACCAATCTTCCCATAACTCAAAATTACTGCCTGATTCATAGCTTACTGAAGCAAAGAATGGAAACTCAAGCCAATCCCTGCCATGTTTTAATCCCCATGCTTCCATTGCTACATAAAGAATAGTCTCAAACCACAGGTCATCATTTATAGGGGTCTCTCTGCCCAAAACTTGGGTATAATACTCTTCCCCATTAGCTATAACAGCAGCACGGGCAAATAAGAAAGAAGAGGCAGATACCCAATCACGGCCAGACAGCGCAGCAGATTCATACGCCAGCTCTGGGCAGTCTATATTAAAAAGCAGCGTGGATAATGTTTCATGAAAGGTGAAAATTTCCCTGTCTGAAAGATTAGATAAAATTGCAATAAGGGGATGGATAACAAAATTATAATCTCTTTGCCAATACCCCTCATAGCCGACAGTATGAGTAATATTCAGTGATGCTATAATATCCCAAAAAAATCTTTCATCAGCAACTATTTCATCAAGATCAAAAGACTCTTCGTCTATTATGCGTATTTCCCTTTCTTCTTCAGTCCCTGTAGTGTTATTTGTGATGCCTGCACTGTCATCACTTGCACACCCAGCCAAAAATCCAATTAGCATAACCATACATATACTTAGAAGCAGTTTTTTCATAATACTACGCTTCATATAAAAATCTTCCTTTCTTTATCCTCATAAATATTTACCATTACATGGAATAATTCGCGGGATTTATGACTATCATTTATATGTAAACACATTTTATTACTAAAGCCCATGTCTTTTGCGGCATTAAGAAAGAGGTAAATATGGCTAAATCTGTTGCATACCCAATAACAGCTGATGGGACACTACCAAAAACCCATTGGACAATACGTTCCTTTTGGGATAAAGACGAGTCTAGCAAAACTATAATCAAATCACAAGAGCTTACAATGGAAGATATGGAAGTCGTTGCAGCACTTAACGACGCAGCTAGGGATATGGCCTTTATACATAGCTGTTTTGACCATATCACAGAGGATATCTTAATCGACTGCCTTATATACGAGCTTAAAGCGGTTTCTTTAAGACACAAATATTTTTTGGACATGTGTAAGCAAAAAGGGATAGTAAGCGGAAGCCCGGCTTCATAATACAGTAATTCACCTTTAAATCGGCCCCGTCTGCCGCCGAAACCCCGTAGAAGCGTTCGGGATTTTCGGCTCGGACGGGACCGTTTAAAGGGGGAATTCCTATTTATTAGGGGGAATGGTCAATGAGTTCATTTATGTGGTTGATGGTTGCATTGGGTGTTGGCTTTTTGGCATACCTGCTATATACCCGCCAATTTGGATGGATTATGAAAGTAATGCGGAATATGGCTATAGGGGTGGCCGGTATACTTATATTTAACCTTATGCTTGGTGGTTTTGGCTTAAGTGTGGGCATTAATGCTGTCACGGCATTGGTGGTGGGGTTGCTTGGTGCCCCTGGTTTTTTGCTGCTTTATGCAGCACAAATGATGATAGGGTAATGACGTTCTAAATAGTATAACCAGAGAAAAACAAAAGGGGCTGTCACGCTAAAATGTAGTGCTTTTGCCCCGTCATCCCGCGCTTGACGCGGGATCTCATTCGGATTGATTAATAGTTTAATCAAAAGATAACGAGATCCCGGCTCAAGGCCGGGATGACGGGACTAAAGCACTACATCCTTAGCGTGTCAGCCCCTTTATTAAATCTTATGCCTTTCGCTTAGCTTGCTTTTTAACAACAATAGCAAACCATGCCAGGGATGCAATTAGAATAACCGCACCTCCTGCAATAGAAAATATTATGGGTATGCCGCTGCCGCCAGATAGTGGTAATTGCAAGTCAAACATGTTACCTACCCACCACTCCCCGGTTAGCGCGGGATGTTGTACAAACCGTGGGTTACGGTCGTAGCTTTCTATTCCTGTAATGGTGAGTTGGCCGTTTGTCCTTGTTGTTGCGATTATCCAGTGGCCCCAAGGTATCTGAAAGCCAACCGGTGACATTGATTCTATAAGGCGGTATTGGCCAGTTGTGCTGATAAGGGGCAGCCGCACTACACCTTGTGCGTTACTTGATGCAGATGTACATACTACTTCCCAGTCAGCGGTTGTGTTTGGCCGCCAGTACAACCGGAACTGTGCGCCAGGCAATTCTTCCCCTTGGTATGGATTGACTATATTATCGGTTTTTATAAATTGGGAATATGCCTGGTTGCCAAGATACCAGAAGCCCACATGGGCTACGAAGTTAATCTCGTAGTTGTTGAGCAGGTAATGCCAGCCGCCGCTGGAAGCAGGGACAGAGCTGCCAGATGCCGGATTCCAATGGATGTGGGGCAGCTGATTGGCAGGGGTACCGAGCGGTGCATTAATGATGGTTGGCGGGAAGAACCACTGCCGTGCGGTATTACCATAAAAGGTAGCACCGGGGCCCACGGTGAGATTATCGTAGGCATCGGGCGTGTTGTAGTCCAGAGGGTTGTTGTATGCAAAGCGGGTGGTGTAAATGCCGCCGCCGTCGTAGCTTGCGCGGTTTTCGCTAATGTAACCGCCTGTTATGGAAGCGCTGGTGGTGCGCGCGGGGCTTGTGGTATGCATAATAAATATACCGCCGCCATAGGAACCTGCTGTGTTATCAAAAATCCGTCCGCCGGTCATGGACATGGTTATGTGATCCCTAAGATACACACCGCCTCCACGGCCTTCGCTTTGGTTGCTTTGAATCAGCGCTTCGTTAGAAATGTTAAGCACAGCAGCTGTTGGCTGGCTTGTTCCGGCGTGTACGCCGCCGCCGTCTTCTGCTGCATTATGCTCAATTACCCCGCCTGACATATTAAATGATGTGCTGTCTTGCTGGAAAACACCGCCGCCATTTCTTGTAGCTTCATTGTATGCAATGCGCCCGCCATTCATTGTAAATTGCCCATTATTGGCCCTTAGGAATACGCCGCCGCCCTCGTTGGCATAGTTGTTAATAATTGAGGCGCTTTGGTTCATGATAAGGTGGGAGCCGGGGCTATTTATCCGTACACCCCCATGGTAGTGGGCAAGGGTTTGGTCACCGCTTAGGGTGATGTTTGTCAGTATCAATGTTGCGTTGTTTCCTGCCCCTCCAGGCTGGGCGTCTAGTCCCACAATGAAGTGCCTTCCTGTTAGTAAATTACCTGCCGCATTGTGCCTTTGTATAATTGTAAATGTTTCCCCAGGGGGGCTTGTGATGGTGATGTTCGCATTCCCGGGGATTGTTATTGATGTTGGATCTGACGGTATGCCAGATGTTGTATCAAAGCTTTGGGTGATGGTGATTACAGTGGGGGTGGTGCCTGCGGCCTGGACTTCTGCGCGAAGGCTGGCCCAGTCACCTACGCTTACAGCGCCAGCGGGTGTGATTCCAATATACCCGCCTGTTGGTGCGGGGGCTTCGTTTATTATGGATTCTTCATAATTTTCAAGATATAAATGCTGGTCTAGTTCTGCCACCGCACCACTTGCGCCGTCTTGTGTGATAAGCACAAAGTTGGGTGTGACAGGCCTGCCTGGTAGCTCGCTTGTGGCTTGGATTCGCTCAATTTCAAATTCTACCCGCTGCATTACATAGTTGAACGTGGGGGTGATTATCCAGTGACCTGGGGGTTGTATGAAACCTAGGATGCCAGGCACAACTTCGCGAAGCATGAACTGTGTACCAGATATTGCCCAGTCGGGTATGTCTGTATTGGGGTTTGCCGCCGGGGGTAATGGTATGGTTACCAAGCCTGTAGCGGCAGCGCTGGTTGCTGTGTGAATTGGGGTATCCGCCCAGTCGTTTTCGGTATCATCCCATTCGAAGAGGTGGAATATAACACCTGGCAAAGGGGTACCTTCGTTGGGGTTAATTACATTGTTGGTTTTAGTAAACTCCAGCGCTACTTCTGGGTATAGCCGGTTTGCAAGCCTGCGCTGTGTACCAGCGAAGTGGAAGCCGATATTTCCGCCCCGGGCTTGGATGGTGATTTGGTTAATGCGGTCAAACCCAATCTCCCAATAACCTGGAATGGTTTGCTGGAATGGTTCCGGTGCTGATTCTTCTATAATACGGTACCGTACAGTCTGGCTTAGGGTGAGGCTAAACGCTACCAAGCCATTGCCCGCACTTAGGGTGGGGTTGCCGCCTGGTTGGTTGGCTGGCGGTACCAAAATCCATTCGCCTAGGGCTGCGTTCCAGCGTTCCAGCCTAAACTCGGCATCTGGCAGCGGTGTTGCGCCGTCATTTGTGGTCTTGGTAAACACAAATGGGACTGGGGGCCCCATAAAATTGATATCGTAGTTATTAAGGGGATGGGTCTGTGTTGTGCTGTTGGCCATGGATGGAATACCCGTAAACGCCACGGCATTGCTTGGCGGTACAGATTGAACCGATGCGCGGTTACCAGTGAATGCAATACCACCCAGGATTGTTAGGTTGCTATATACCCCTGGGGTAGTTAGCGGGCTTGCGTTTTGGTAGTTTTCGGTGAAAAGGCCACCGCCATCATATGTGGCTATATTGTGGGTTATGT
>Ga0131853_10009140_pt1 | contig 18107 bp, 19 predicted proteins | sample TergutLab28metaG_FD_92764 | JGI IMG/M metagenome (GOLD analysis project Ga0131853, IMG submission 92764) | Labiotermes labralis P1 segment gut microbial communities from Petit-Saut dam, French Guiana - Lab288 P1 (version 2) (version 2) | ecosystem: Host-associated > Arthropoda: Insects >... | reverse complement strand
CCCAGTGTGGGTTTTTATTTCATATTTATACCGGTCATAGTCCATAAGCCCAGGCACAAACAGCTCCCAAACCCCGGAAGATTCCACACTGCGCATAGGGTGGCGCTGGCCGCACCACCCATTAAAGTCACCCACAATACCTACACGCTTTGCATTTGGGGCCCATACCGCAAAGTGCACACCCTTTATACCATCAACAATTATGGTGTTTGCGCCCATTTTTTCATATATCTGATAATGGGTCCCCCGGCCATATAGGTACAGGTCCATCTCTGACAGTACAGGGGCAAAGGAATATGGATCCCATCCCTCCCAAGCTTCGCCGTCATGGCCAGTAAAGGCCAGCTTATAGCGGCTTACAGGGGTTTCTTTTAATTGCAAAGAAAAAAACCCACCATTGTGTATTTTTTCCATGGGGTTGCGGATATCTGGTTCCACTGGGAAAAATACATCAATTGCAGCGGCAGCCGGGTTATACACCCTTATAATGACACCATCACCCATTTTATGCTGCCCCAGAATGTTGTGCGGGTCAGCGTGTTCACACTTGATTATTTGCATCAGCTCGTGCATATCGGTTGCTAGCATGTATATCCCTCCCATTTCTTAGATATAGTCATTTACCATTTAAATGGTAAATGACTATAACACAATCATATCACATACACGTCATTCTAATTTGAAAAGATTGGCTGCGGCTAATCTAATTATGGATATAAAAATAGCACATCTAAACGCAAAAAGCTTAATTATTTCGACTATTGGCCGGGAGATTTGCAATATAAATTAGAATGGCATGCATCACATACAAGAGTATGATTTGCAAAAAAATACAAAGAATAAATTCAATTATTAACAGGAGGGCAAAAGATGATAAAAAAAATAGTGGTGATATTAATAATATTTGCATTTCTAGCATCTGCAATTATTGTGACAGCAGAAAGTCCAACAGTAGAAGCAACCGCCGCAATATTAATGGACGCGGAAACAGGCCGTGTGCTATGGGGTAAAAACCACAATCAACCCATGTCAATGGCCAGCACAACAAAAATAATGACAGCAATATTGGCAATAGAAAGCGGAAAAATGGACGAAACCGTAACTGTTTCAAAAAGAGCTGCTGATGCCCCAAAAGTAAAAATGAACCTAAGTGCCGGTGAAAAAATCCGCCTTGGGGATTTAATGCTGGCCCTAATGCTAGAATCCAGCAACGATGCCGCAGTTGCAATTGCAGAACATTTAGGTGGTACAGTGGAAGATTTTTGTGCCGCCATGACCCAAAAAGCCAAATCATTAGGCGCAAACAACACCATATTCGAAACCCCAAGCGGCCTGGATGCTGGCAATCACCATTCCACAGCCTACGACCTTGCCATCATCACACGCTACGCTCTTGATTTGCCAGGGTTTATAACCCTTACCAATACCCAAAGCGCAAGCTTCGAAAGCGACAAGCGCAACTATGCCATGAACAATAAAAACCGCCTGCTTAGGGAGTTCCCGGGGGCCAATGGGGTAAAAACCGGTTTTACCGGCAAGGCTGGCCATTGCTTTGTGGGCGCGGCAAAACAAAATGACATGCAGCTAATATCTGTAGTACTGGCAAGCGGCTGGGGCGACAAAGGCCGGGAGCAAAAATGGCGGGATACAAAAGAAGTACTAATCTATGGTTTCGAAAACTTCCAATACGAAACAATAATAATAGCAGAAACCCAGGCAGGAGAAATGCCAATAACCCGCTCAAGAAGTCAGTCAGTAGATTTTATCTTTAGCGAAGGCGTAAAAATACCCCTTAATCCAGAGGAAAAAGGGGCCGTGTCTGTAGAGCTGTTTATACCAGAATCCATACAAGCCCCCGTTGAATCCGGGCAAGTAATGGGCAGTGCCAGGGTGTATATTAACCAGGATTTATATTGCGAAGTTGTATTAACATCAACTGAGGCCGCCACCCGCCATGATTTTAAAACATCTCTGGAAAAGGTAGTTAACGCCTTTGTCCGGCAGTTAACAAGCGGGCCGGTAGAGATTATATTGCCTGATACCGATTCCAAGTAAAAACCTACCGAATCTTTGCGGTCTTTTGCCGCAATCCTTCGTCGGTACTTCCTAACGGGCCTTCTTGGCCCGCGTCGGCAGCACCTCCTTGGCTTGCGGCAAAATCCTCACCACATCGGGGTGGTTTTCGGGCATAACGGCTATATCACTAATAATCACTAAAAACACCTCTATTTTACCTGGTGTGCAAGTTGGAAGTTTAGTGGGATACTGGACTAGCCGGGGGTGACCTATGAAAAATGCTGCAAAGAAAAAATCATATTTTCGCAGATGGGAAGGCTTCAAGATATTTTTATTTACTTCTCCTTTTTTGTTATTGGTATTTTTATTTGCGTACTTGCCCTTATTTGGCTGGGTACATGCATTTTATGATTACCATCCCAGGTTCCGTATGTTTCAAGCTCCATTTGTAGGGCTGCAATGGTTTACACTAATGTTTTCCACGGCCAGCTGGCGGAGAATGCTGGCGGAGATTTTAGTAAATACCTTCGCTATGAGTTTTATCGGGATACTTACATCTTGGCTGCCCATGGTTTTCGCTATTCTTTTAAATGAAATACGTAATGTGAAGTACCGGAGGGTTGTACAGACACTTACCACTATTCCCAATTTTATTTCTTGGGTGCTTGTTTACTCTCTGGCTTTTTCGCTGTTTTCTAGTTCTGGCCTTATCAATGACCTACTGATACAGTTTGGCATAATATCCCGCCCTATAATGTTTTTACATATGGGCAATGGTGACCACGCATGGGCTGCCATGTGGGGGCTTGGTACCTGGAAAACCCTTGGTTGGTCTGCAATAATTTACATGGCAGCCATCGCAGGCATTGACCAGGAATTATATGAAGCTGCAAGAGTTGATGGTGCCAACCGCTTTAGGACAATATGGCATATTACAATTCCGGGGTTGATTCCCACTTATATGGTGCTGCTGCTTTTAAGTATCGCACACTTTTTAAACAGCGGGATAGAATCAACCTATGTATTCCAAAATGCCTTTAACCTGCGGCGTATTCAGACATTGGATTTGTATGTATTCAATTTAGGGATTGGTTCCGCAAGTTATTCACTTGCTACTGCAATAGGCATGATGAAGAGCTTTGTCAGCTTAGTGTTATTATTTACAGTTAACTATATTTCTAAGCTGGTAAGGGGCGAATCAATTATTTAGTTTTTCGGCACAAGAGGTTAAATCATGTCCTGGAGGTGAAGGTATGCACGATGTTAAGTGGATAAAACAACATCCTATAGGAGACAGAATATTTAGCGTATCCTTGTATATTTTCTTTACACTATGTGCCTTTGTTTGTTTCTATCCTTTTTACTATCTTTTTATAAATAGTATATCCGCTAATGATGTATCTGCCAGGGGTGGGGTTTTTCTTCACCCTATCGGGGTGCATTTCACTAACTATATCAGTATGTTTATGCTTGAAGGTCTTGGAAATGCTACGTTTATAACTCTAAGCCGTACTATCATAGGCACCCTTGCAACATTGCTTGGCAGTACTGTACTTGGGTTTGCCTTTACTCAGCAAAAAATGTGGGGCAGGATTTTTTGGTACCGCTGGGTTATTGCGACTATGTACTTTTCGGCAGGCTTGATTCCAATTTATATCACATATCTACATCTGGGGCTTATTAATAGTTTTTGGGTATATATTTTGCCCGGTGTAATCGCACCCTTTAATGTAATACTTGTAAAACTTATAATGGTAGAAGCCCACCCCACTACCCCAGATGGGCAACGGGTCTATGGTTTTTCTTTCTTCCCTGATTGGGATGGAGGTTCTGTGCGCATGATTTCCGAAATTCTTAATCTTTATGGATATCACTGGCAAAACCTATATGGTGCACAGCTTTTCTCTAATTGGGACTCATCTTCATATTCCCTTATGACTGACCCCGACGGTATTTACCTGCAGGCCCTTCGTCTATTTAATGAAGCATACCGCCGCGGCCTGGTAGACCCGGATTCGCCAACTCAAGACTGGGATACCTATGCAGCAAAGCTTAGGGATGGCAGGGTAATGCACGCTGTTTGGCCATGGGCAGGCCCCAATATCTTTGGTATGTCAATCGAATCTGCTGAAACAACCCTTGCGCCGTTTGCTTTTGTACCCATTGGTGACATGCAAATCGTAATGGATGGCTTCTCCCCATTTGGAACAAACCTTTGCGCGGCAATCGGTGCTGGGGCAGCGCAGCCCGAGCGTATTATCGAATTCCTTGATTGGATGGCCTCCCCAGAAGGCGTTATGGTGATGATGAATCAAATCGAAGGCCTTACATGGGAAATGGTTGATGGCAGACCCTCTACTACCCAGTTTGGCATGGACGCAATCCGTGACAACTTATCTGTACCTGCAGAGTTTGGCGGCGGCGGATTTGCCGATGGTATCAGCAATTTCAACTTCCACTTCGTTGTCGGCAATGATATTAACCCAATGTTTGATGAACCTTTCGCCGCATCCCGCTGGCAAACAACTTTGGGCCATGACCGTAACCACTTTGTACTTCAGTGGCAGGAGCATTTCGGGGTTCTTTCCCCGATGGAATATGTTGTACAGAATAATATGTTTTCTGTTACCCCTGGCATGGCCTTTGCTACTGAACCGGAGGATTCAAGCTTGCAGGTAATGCGCTCACAGGTTTCTACCCAATTTGTAAACACATCCTGGCAAATGCTTTTTGCAAGGGATGAAGCAGAGTTTGACCGGTTGTGGGATAATTTGATGACATTGCTGCCTGGTTTCGGATTCTATGAAGTAATGGAATGGGATTTGGAAGTGCTTGCAGGTATGGCAGATGCTGTGGCATATACACTGGAAAGATTCCGTTAACAACAAATTTATTTATGGGGCTATCGGTACAGATAGCCCCATTTTTATTTATAGCACTAGGAGACATGATATATGACAGATTTCCAATTAGATATTAAAAGAAGAAACATACCCCAAGTGCTTCCAGAAGGGATGACTGCAGAAAAATGGCCTTCTCATAGGCGAAAACTTCTTGAGCTGTTTTGCAAGGAAGAGTATGGTTTTTCGCCGCCGCCTCCAAAAGAGGTACGGGCAAAAACACTTTCTGACGACCCGGTTGCCTGGGCAGGTAAGGCTTATCACCGCCAGGTTTGTTTAAGTTTCGACACTCCAATGGGTGAGTTTGCTTTTCCTGTAGACATAGTACTACCTAAATCCGGAAAAAACCTTCCCGTAATTGTTTATATCTCCTTCACCCCATACCCCTGTGGCAAGTATGGCCCCATTGAAGAACTGGTAGACCAGGGATATGGCTTGGCTATCTTTGACAATAATGCAATAACATTAGATGGCGATGACAATTTTACCGGCGGTATAGCAGCTATGTATGACCGCTCTGCCGACGATGGCTCCCTATGGGGCAAAATATCTATGTGGGCCTGGGGGGCAAGCAGGGTGATGGATTACTTACAAACCCTACGAGAAGTGGATAAAAACCGGATTTATGTAATAGGTCACTCCCGGCTTGGAAAGACAGCCCTATGGTGTGCGGCTCAGGATTTGCGTTTTGCCGGGGCTGGCATCAACAACTCAGGCTGTAGCGGTATGGCAATAACAAGAGGCAAAATGGGAGAAAAAGTTGCGGACATTGTCAGTGTATTTCCTTATTGGTTTTGTAAAAATTATCACAAATATGTGAACCGCGAAGATGATTTACCTTTTGAGCAAAGTATGCTTGCGGCAATGATTGCCCCCCGCCCACTGGCAGTATCTAATGCCGAAGAAGATATCTGGGCCGACCCTGTAAGCGAGTATATTTCTTTAATAGAGGCACATACGGTTTACCGGTTGCTAAGTACCCCAGGCTTGGTAGCATCACTAGATAGATTTCCAGATACAGGCACAAGTTTCAACAAAGGCAGAATTGCTTATAACCTGCGAAGCGGGACTCATTTTATGAGCAGGCATGACTGGTTATTTTACTTGGATTATTTCAAAACCCAGATGGAGGGTACAACATGATAGAGCGTGTTAAATTTGCATTTATAGGCGCAGGCAGCGTTAGTTTTTGCCCTGCCACAATTGTGGACATTTTACAGAATGAAAGCTTTGCTGAAGTCGAAATCGAAATCTCGCTAATGGACATTAACCCAGAACCATTGGAGTTATCCCGCAGATTTTGTGAAAAAATCGCAAACCGCATGGGTAGAAAGCCTCACATCACAGCTTCCACAGATTTATGCAGGGCTATTTCCGGGGCCGACTTTGTAATTACCGCCATCGAAGTAAACCGGTATCATTATTGGTCTCAGGATTTCCATATACCACGCCGCTATGGTTTCAGGCAAATTTACGGCGAAAACGGCGGCCCAGGCAGTATGTTTCATACTTTAAGAAACCTACCGCCCCTTCTTAACATAGCACAAATGATGGAAAATGAATGCCCCAATGGATGGATGTTAAACTACACCAACCCTGAAGCTAAACTGGTAGAGGGCGTATCCCGTCTTAGCAACATTAAAGTAGTTGGTCTTTGTCATGGTGAGTTAATTGGACGGGGTCAGTTGTCAACTTTTCTAGAGTTGCCTACCGAACGAATTGCCTACAAGTCTGTAGGGCTAAACCATTTTGGATGGTTTACAAAAATATGGGACAGGGAAACAGGAAAGGATTTATACCCGCGATTGCGGGAAGCAGAAAGAAGGGCCAACCCATTGGCCCAGTGGGATGAGTGGGCCCTGCCGCGTATAATGCTTAGAACTTATGGTTTATGGCCCTACCCTGGCGCTAACCATATAGGTGAATATTTTGCATGGAGTGATAGCTTTCTAGCAGGCGCATTGCCGCAATTTTATCATGATCCTGTTGCAGGTAATCCTTGGCAGTCATCAAAAACACCGCCGCCATTTATATATTCGTTCTCCTCAAACCCAACAAATCAGGAACTATTTGCAAAACATACCGATGATTGGAAAAGCTGCTTTGACTTTGAAAGGGAAATAACCGGTTCTGGGGAATATGGCATACCAATAGCCGAGGCTATTTTCTTTGACAAACCCACAGAAATAGGCGCTGTAAACTTGCCAAACAAGGGCTACGCAAGGGATTTACCAGAAGGTATGGTAATTGAGTTGCCTGCCATGGTAGACGGTAAAGGTATACATCCACACCCATGCGACTTGTTGCCTACGGCAATCTCACAAATGATTTCCAACCAAGGTGCAATTCACAAACTTGTAATAGACGAATACAGCGAAAGATCACGAAACAAGCTTCTACAGGCTATTTTGCTAGACCCCACTGTCTCTAATTACAACAACTCAGTAGCCATGATAGACCATATGTGCGAATTGCAGAAAGCGATTTTACCTGAGCTTAATTGGTAAATGTATTTAAAATAAAAATCCGAACCTGTCCCAAATCAGTGATTGGGGATGGGTTCGGATTATACGTTAACCTGCGGTTGACAGGACTTGAACCTGCAAGGGGCGAACCCCACTAGGACCTGAAACCCGCTATCTACGTGATACTTAACCTTTCATAGAATGGGTTATACCATAGAATCCTTGATTTATAAGGCTTTCGTAAGGTGTACTAGAATTGGGAATACTTCTTATTCATCATATAAATCTGTATAATATCCGTATTTGGTAGACGTTGTGGTAGACATAGGTAGACCTCATGTGGTTGACATAAACTGGGATTGGTGCATTACCCCTTCGCATTCAAGCTCTAATCTAGTTCACCGTCCGCTATCCAATTATGCCTAACAACACTCCATGTTACCGGCTTGTCTTTAGTATTTGAAATAATCTTAAAGCCAATATTGGTTTCTTTCAGAATCCCGTTCGCCACCTTTTGAGCATAAATGCGTTTATTTTTATCCGTTACTCCTAATGAAGTAGCATGTACTATAAACTCACTTATGAAATTTTCTTGCTCGTCTTTGTTCATTCTAGTTGAATCGTTTACATACTTCTCCAGAAACATGACAAAGGCTTTCTTGCCCTTCTCATTGTCCATGTAAGTTATATCACTATCCACATCATACACATGTCCAAACCAACTTAACATATGCTCCAGATATTTCTGACCAGGAGTTGTGTCATTCTGTAGTTCCTGCAAAATATCTCCTAGTATAGTTTCGTAACTTGGCACTAATGACTTCACCAGAGAATCGGCTATCTCATTTATTAAATATTCACCAGAGTGGGTTATTCTTTCCTTATCAGCACCAAGCCAGTGCTCTAATCGCATACGTTTTTTCTGACCACCAAGGATATGTTTTTCTATAAAATTACCCGAACTTAAAGTCTTGAAGTCGTGATAACAGCCCTGTAGCTCTCTTAAAGAATCTATCCTTGATGAAATATCATCTTTATTGAATCTTTTGATATATAACGTAACTCGTTCGCCATTGTCTATATCTACTCTAGCTCGGCCTACCATCTGTAGGCATTTAACTCTGGAAATGTCTGAGATAACAATGTTTTGTATATTCCTAAAATTAACACCGTTGTCGATTACCGAAGTGGCGATAAGAACACGTACTTTGTTTTCTGTACCCTTTTTACCATCCTCACTAGATTTCTTTTTTGTTTTGGATTGGAGGGTTACATTAATACTCTCTGAAACTACCATATTTTGATAATTTATATTGCTTTTACTATCGGAGCTTACGGCGTACACCTTGCCTCTTAAAGATTCTACATTATCCTCCAACTGCTCTTTAAGAGACGCACCTTGTTTTTTATCATCAATGAAAACTAGCCAATTGTCATTATTGTTATGCTCAATAATATATTTCAATTCATCAAAGTCAGTATAGTACTTAATATCAAGATAACGGTAGTCACGGTTGAAGCCGTAAAGTATGGACGATGGATAATAACCTAGTTGTAGGGCTGTATCATGTGCGACAGCTCTCTCATGTCTTTGTATATGCTCTATGCATTCAAAGGGGGTGGCCGTCATATATACCCGAATTGAGTTGCTAAAAATTCGAGTAATATTAGCCAGTATTCTATCGGTATATGGGTTGAACATAGAATCCGACGTAAAAAAATGAGCCTCGTCGCATATGACAAAGAGATACTTCGGCTGTTTCGTCATTTTTAGGTTTCCACTCTTAGTTTTCCTAAATCCCTGTTCATGTCTCAATCCCACAAGCCTGTTTAGACACCCTTGGTATGACAAGACATCTGCATACTCGCTACCTAAAATATTATTGTATTTACTATATGAATATTCTTTACTCTCTTCATCAGTATCTTGGTATAGATGCCCCTGTTTAAGCCTATCCTTCATCTGTATAGTAAGGGCTATACGGTTACTTAAAATCAACACCTTCTGTCGGGTTTCTTGCTTGTGGTTCAGCTCTCTTATGTATGGGAGCAATGTATTTTCAATGAAGTAATTTTTCCCCTGGCCCGTCTGTGCCGAAACAAATACAGGCCTCATAGGTTGCCATATAACAACTACATCGTCATCTTTTCGTTCATCTTCCAATCGGTAACCATCAATTTTGTAGTCGTATTTTGTGAATACTTTATAATGGTCACCAATCCCATCAGTTACATTATTCATTCCACACTCAATAAAATCATCGCTATATGATGCTGGTACTATAGCATCCATATCTTGATTAGTTAACTTAACCTTTGACTTCTGCTCTGATGCACTGCGTATGGTCACTAAAGGAGTCTGGGTAGTATTCTCGTTCGTTACAGAGTACCGTGGCATCTCAATATTCATTGTCCGCTCCTTATGATTTTACTTAGTTGCTGGAAATTGTGATTTGTGACTCTGTATATATGGAAAATCACATTTCACAGATTTTGACTGATATAAACTCTAATGATTACTGGCTTTGTCGCTACTGCAAGACGGATGCATGAATACCATCCGAAAATTATGTGACTCGCATTCTACCACAGTAACAGTTTACGTCAATGAATGATGGTATATTATGGCATTTAATTTCGTATCGTAGGCCGTCTTTTCTAGTATCGAATTTTAAATAACTGGTTGAGATTACACTACTTATTTATGCTTTCGTTATACTGTTCCAAGGCAATTGAGAGAATCTTCTCTATATCTTTTACACCTTGATTATCGTTAAAATATTTCATCATAATATCATCGCTCAACGTATACGGCTTTATCTTGACAGGGAGTGGGTTAGATTTCAATATTTTCTCGATATCAGTCTTTTTTAATGCTCCACTAGCGGATGCTGACTCTTTTCTTAATGCATATGATGTAGTCATGGTTATCTTACCCTCGTCTCCCAACAAGCCATCTAGTATTTTCTGTTCATTGTGACGTAGGTATGAGAGAGTTACGGCAGAGCGCAGTGATATTTTACTTTGGTCAAGCTTCTTTTTTAGTTCTGGGGTTAGCTTATCGACTCGTAGATAACGAGCTATTGTATCTTTTGATAACCCGTGTTGTTTCCCAAGATTATCCATGCTAGACCTTTTCGCCACTGGCGAATTGGTTAGCTCCTCAATTTCTTTTAACAAGTCAGAACGATAGCCTGATTTCTTCTTCATTGCCTCATAGTGTGTAGCTAGTGATGTTGCTCGTTCGCTATGAGACATATCTTCAAACTTTCTTTGTATTAAATTGGTTTCAGTTACTACTAGCAGAGCCTCATTATCATTAAGGCCCTGACGTATAATGGCTGGTATAGTTTTATATCCCAATACTTTCGTCGCTTCTAACCTATTGTGACCAGATAGTATTTCATAGTTATCGCCCTCTTCACTTTCTATTGGCCGTACTATGATTGGATAAAAGAGGCCGTTAGTCTTGATGCTCTCAACCATATCTGTGAACAACTGTCCATCGTATAGGCTATATGGATGATTTTTGAAATGTCGTAGTTTCTCAATGTCGAGATTATCAACGTTACTGTTCCATACGTTACTGCGGTCACTTGCTGTCGGTTCGCTTTTACTGGTTTCATGAGTAGTAGTAATTGCTTCACCAACTGACATACTATTTGATTTTTCGTTCACTTTTTTTACCTCTGATTTTTTTCTTAATCATAGAATCTAATATATATAAAGTCAAGCATTACATCTAACAAATTCATTAGTACTCAACACAAGTAATCCCTCCGCTGCCGGAGGGATTACTTGTAATCTATATGAAACCAAGAGGTATGGATTGTTAAAGGTAATCATTGTTACAAGATTCAATTTAAGACATATATAGTGATAGTAATATGAAATATTCTATAACTATCATTATATGACAAACGCTCTATTCCCATAGAATTATACGGTGATTTTAACAATATCTGGTGATGTATACATAGTTATAACCCTACAGAAAATGCGTATTCCTACTAAAGGATTATTGAAGTTATTCCTCGTTGACGGTCACTTGATTATCGCTCAGCAAATCTATCTCTTTTGATTGAATTACTATTAAAATCTTGATTGGAGGAACATTCATATGCTACGAAAACATGATGAAATTATTACAGATTATCCATCTGTAAAACCACCGTCACCCTTTGGATTCCATACATTCTCTGCAATCAATTTCATACCAGATTACTACGCCTATAAACTTATAAACGACTTCAAATTATTCAGAGATAAGGGTGGCACAGAATCAAAAGAAATTGAAATAATTATCAATAACAAGAAAAAACATCAGAATGAATATGATGTAGTTTATTATGGTCGTAAAGGCCTGGTATGGAGGATAAGACCTGTACACCGCCGAGGAGACTCATATATAAATTATGCAGATTTATTCAGCGTAGAGGCTGTAATAACACCAAAGATTTTTATGGGGATAGATGACTATATTACATCGGCCACTTTAATAGACCTTGAAGGAATTGATGTAAAATTCAATTATGAGGCCACATGTATATCTCCCATACTAGGAACCTTTTCAGATTATGAAATAAACCGTTGCGACTACTGTATCAATTTCGATTTGAAGAAGTTAAATACTCCATTCACATTGAAAGACCAAATGAATATTTTTCATCGTGCGGATATACCTCATCATTATAAACTTGGCGGCAAATACAGTGGAACATCTCATAGGTTCGTGCCATATAAAGACAGCTACTATCTGTCGAGTAAGTCTGTTAATATCAACACATACTGCAAATACCATCAGCTTGAGACTAAGGACCCAAGTAACCCTAGTTTGGATGATGCCCTACACATCATCCGTTTTGAAGTCCAATGTATGGCGAGGAAAATATATCCTATGAAGCGGCGATTAAAAGAGGCTGGAGTTACTACTATTGATATGCTAAGAATGATTCTGTCGGAGGAAAATTGTCGGAAGGTTATATGTGATTACTTTAACCGTGTGATTATGCCTGGAGATTATTATACCTTAGATTTGGCTCGTCAAAGTGTCAAACGAATGGGGTATAGTAAATCTAAAGAAGATAGGTTGATTCTAGCTCTGGAATTGGTTAACCATTATCGAGGAATCGCCAAAGCCAAAGCTACTCTTAATGGAAGGGATTTAGATTGCTTTCGTCAATCACTAAGAGATTTAACAGGCATTGGTATCAACCCAGTGACCATCCCTAGAAATTTTAATATCAAGGTATCTCAAGGCTTGCTAGATGTTCAGATAAATGGAGTGCGCGGCTATGGTGGTATTAACTCATAGCAGAGTTGTTATACAGCTTCACTCTTCATATATAAAGATGCCCTCGTCTGATTGTCACCAGAATACTGGTTTAATGATATTTAAGGTTATACCTGTGTATAGGGTCGTGGTAATAATCATATGCTATGAAATAAAAAATAGAGGGGGACTGTGCGCCTCCTCTATATGTCTTATATTATTGCACTAGTATTTTGAATCATTCAATGCTGGGATTTAAGTCTTTACTCAAACTCGTTCTTACTCAAAAGTATACCACCAACTATCACGCCACCTATTGCAGCGGCAGTTAAAAGTTTCTCACTTATAGATGCGGTCTTCCATGCATATTTCAATCTTTCCCATCCAGACAGCGCAGCTACATAGATTTCATCTTCAGTATCAAGACATAAAGCACCTAGCAAACCACCGAAAACACATCCACAATCAATACCAATTTTATCTTCATATTTTGGGTCATGCCAGAAGCTATTATCTTTAATATTATGCTCGTGAAGCAGAGATGTTGGCGTATGACCAAAAACACAACACTTACCATCAAATCCAGGGTTTTTGTAAAATTCATCTCTGCTCCAGGTTAAATCCGAAAGCCATTGCATTGATAGTGACTTGCTCACATCAAATCCTGCATGAGACAAAAGATAATCTGTACCATTTATTGCAACCTCAGCATAAGTAGGTAAAGACTTAACCCAATCCAAAATTTTATACCATTCTTCCTTACTGTCACTTTGCTTTTTAGCTTGATTAATCTGAGATAATGTTTTATCTCCACCCTGAGATAACCAAACATCAACATTTGCATTTGGTATGTGGAGAGAGCAGTGAGATGGGTATATATCAAAATAATCTAGCATCATTATTTCGTGATTACCTAAAAGACATTTAATATTCGGCATAGAGTATACAAATTTAAGACACTCCAGACTGTAATCTCCTCTATCAATGATATCTCCTAATACATAAAGAGTATCGTTTTCATTGAAATTAATCTTTTCTAGCAACTGCATGAGTTCAGGAAAACAACCATGTATGTCAGAAATGCAATATGTCATTATGTAATCGCCCTCTCAGCATATAATGTTCTATAAGATAGAATATATAGTTCAACTGCTCATATTTATTCATTCTCCCACACATACCCCACGCCTCGGCAATGAGGACAAGAATGCTCCTCACTTCCACCGCAGGCATTGCAGTCAGAATCGCCAGTACCACGCACGCCGCCATTGCAATCACAATCAACATAACCCCGTCCGCCGCAGTAATAACATGTAACTTTAATTCTTCTCGCCATAAATCCAACCCACCTTACGTTATCGCTACTCTACCTTACCAGTACCGCCACAAACTCCACATCTTAATGAACCGTGACCTTTACATTCACTGCATTGTATTTTTCCTTTTCCCCTACAATAATAACATGGAAAATTTCCAAAGCCGTTACAGGTTTGGCAATCCCAGCCTAAATCTGTTTTACCTGAGCCATGGCATCTATCGCACTGCTCACGGCCACTGCCATAACAATCGTTGCATTCATCATAGCCGTTGTTGCAGTAAGGGCAAACCACTAGACCATATCCATCACAGTTTCTACATTTTTTCATAATGAAATCATCCCTCCTAATCGATGCTACCCACCCGAAAATCTGGCGAAATGACGCTATCATTTTTGTCATAAAGTCTTGGAGTATCAATCGGTGGTGGAATGGGTCTTCTTGGCACATTGTCGTGGTTTGATTTTTCTTCTTCAAGCTGCCTCTTGCGTTCGGCCTCTTCAGCAGCGTATTCTACAAGGCCCTTTACTAGATTTTTCAAAAATCCCATTTTGCTCCTCCTCTTATTTGTATATTAATTTGTCACTACATAAACAGAAATACCAAGAGTTAAGTACATATCTTCATTTCTCATTAGCCAACAAGTTCCAAAGAAACCATACCATACATCACCATCAAAAGCAATATAGTTATTAAAATAGAAAGTAATACTTTAATTTATCGCACCCTTCTACGCTAGAGTAGTGTGGAGGCGATTTATATGAAGAATAATCTAAAACATATTGGTGAAAATGTCCGAACTGCTAGGAAAAGAAAAGGGCTAACTCTTGTGGTTCTTTCTGGTCTTGCTGGCGTTACAGAGTCATTCCTTGGTATGGTGGAACGTGGGGCATCAAGCCTAAGTGTCGAAACACTTATAGCTTTATGTGATGCCCTTGATGTGACCGCTGATTCTATACTTATAAAAGGACGGGGGAAGAATACCCGCCCTTCGGATAAGTACGACACTCTCTGCACAATGCTCAAGAACGCCACAGATGACGAGCTTGATTTCTATATCAATTTTGTTAAGCTCTACCGTGGGAGTGGTAAGGTTTAGTTGTTAATGTATTTTTCCAATAATTCATATAGTGCCTGTAGCTCTGCGCCTAACTCTTTATCCTCCAATGCCCCAAAGCATTGAGATATCTTTATCTGAACGATAGAGCATTGATTGTTTATGTCGTTAAGTATGTCAAGCCTCATGTTATATGGCCTCCCCATTAGTAAATAATAGAAGCCTTGGCTGGACTGTTATTAGCCAAGGCTTTCTATATATTTACTACTCATGCATACTATCTCGGTATAGGTATACAGGGTTACGAATTTCAATGAAATTGTCTATGTTCACTTGCGGGTTTGGAACATAGAAACTATAGGCTAACCTGTGCGGGTATTATTAATCGGCCAATTTCTTATTAGCTGCTACAATTACCGATAGTATTTTGGCTATAGCTATTGCGATAGCTCCAACAGCTCCCAAGATAACTGATACAGTAGTCATTGTACGCCCCCTTTCTAACCGTAATGGCATAGTGCCACTATTCCCCACCAACGTTATCGGCGGTTTGGTAGTCATAGACTTCGTGGGTAGCCCCTATCATCTCAGAGAATCGCTGCCCATATGCCCTAGCGTATACCGCCTCTTCTGGGGATAGCCGCTCAGTGGCCTCAAAGTTAAACTTGGCATATGGCTGGCCGCCATTTGATGTAGCCTTTTCAAGAGTTATCTTGGTAACAACGCCGCTCAAAGGTATCATCTTACTAACTAAGTGTGTCATATACTTTTGGAAGATAATCTTACTGGTTACAGGTATGCGGACAATAATAGGTATTATGCTGTCGGGCCTTAATAGGAACGCTTGGATGCTTTCTTTACATGCCTTGGCTTGGCTGTCTCCATCTTTAGAGCCGAAGGTATTGTGTATACAGGTACTACAGTGCTTGCCATCAATAGATGTAATACTATCTATGCTGTAACATGTTGGTGGCGTTCCCTCCACTGGCTCTGGTGTTTCCCAATATGCCCTGGGGGCTGTATAGTCCAAGATAATCCCCACAAGCTCCTTTTCCACTTCATCACCGTTTATCCCTGGTACGTTAAAAGCCGTGAATCCTCCTGTTGGTGCTTTAACAATATCGAACAGGGCTGGTGATAGGGGCTGATTTTTTAGATTCTCATTTATTATGTCGATAGCATTAGTGGTTAGAGCCAGATAATCAGACTTAACTATATCCGGCGGCGTTATATCAACTACTGCAATACCAGGCCCGTTACTAATAGGGGGGACTGGGTTGTCGCTTATGGGTATTGCTCTTGGTGCGACTGGAAAGGCTTGTATGCCTTGCACCTTATTACCTAAGCGATTCTTCAATGCCAATGCACTCATGGTAAATCATCTCCATTCTTTTAACTGGCGGCCTTTACTGAGAACCGCCGATATGAGATTGTATTTGAATACTTTTTACAAAGTGTTGGATGCTCGGCCTTGATAGCCTTAGAATCTAGCCGCTCTTGTTGTACTGTCTTCCAAGTGATATGCCTGTCACCAATACAGCCTCCTTCGTATTTACCAAGCATTTCTTTAAGAAGATTCTCGGCTTCCTGCTTCTGTACCGTAAGGCCCTCCATTTTTTCACAGGCTGAATCGTACAGTGCAATCAAACTGGCGGCTTCTTCTGGTAATTCAATTTCGGCGGGTACACTGTCTGGGAAGTGCTGGCTTAGAAATTTTGTAGAGGCATCCGAGCCGTCAAGCTCTGGTGGGGTATTCGATTGAACCCTTTCCCAAAACTCTGATTCTAGTTGGATTAACATTTCAATCAGTTCTTCGTCACGCCTTACGAACTGCCATTTGAAATTGTTGCCGCCAACCAATACGGCGATATAGGCACCTTGGAAACCAGTCACGGCCATATAGTGTTGGATTTGTAAGATATATTCGTCTGGAATGTTATCACCTTCCCATTCACCATTTCTGTAGATGCTGGATGTTTTGGCCTCAAATATTACCTCCCCGTATTCTGGGTGTTCACATATGCCGTCAAGATTGGCAAGCATGAAGGGGTAAGCCTCACTTTGAAGAATGGCTTTAACGGGGATAACATCTATTCCTGTCCTCATAGTGAACTCTTCTTTTACCAAGTCCTCCAACCTTGACCCCCAGTATGCCGCTTCTCCTGCATCGGTCGGGGGCAACATATTTAATTTCTCCATATACAACTCAATTGGAGACTTCCACCGATTAATACCGCACACCACACTTGCATCAGAACCACCAAGGCCAAGATTCCTGTATGCAAGCCATTCATCACGGGATATATTTTCGGTTGTAACTAAGATACTAGCCATGTATTCCACCTCTTTCTTTGGTCGTAAATATTATTTTTTTGCATTCGCTGGTATGGTCAAACCACCTATAGCGGGTACATAGATATATCTACATAAATGAAAATGCCGCCGACGTGCCATACGGCACATCAGGCGGCTTCAAACATTTGATAGGCTTTGTCTATCATGGGGTGGCCTTCCAGTGTTTTAAGGAACAGGTTTTCACGATAAGTGGTCGTTTCTCGAAGGGGCTTAACATGGGTGGCGTGGTCTGATATGGCGTTGATGAACCTATACCAATTCTTACCTAGCACCTTCAAGTCTGGGGCTTCAAAGTATCGGATTTTTACATCATCCCGTAGTTGCTCTACATTTTTACGTTGGATGTCCGAAGCGTCTTTGGATAGGGGTATTAGGTCGTTAATGGCCTCCATGACCTTAGAATCCGATAGCTTAATTCTGCTCAGAATTTCTATCTCTTTTCCAAGGTTCTCCATATATTTATAGGCCAGCCCTAACGTCTCTCTGGCCTCATGCATACGGTTTTGTACATTCCCTGTATGCTTGGCTGACCATGACCGCCTGGCTTGGTTGAGACTGAGGTTTAGGGTGTTCTGACATACAACTCGGATTGGTGTCATAGCTACCTCACGTCAATCCAATTTCCGTCAAACTGCACAATGGAATAATTTAGTGATTGTAATATCACATAGTGTTGTGTTGAAAATATCGTCACTACAGCGTTGAACACGCCTTGATTTTCCTGTT
>Ga0131853_10009139_pt1 | contig 18109 bp, 12 predicted proteins | sample TergutLab28metaG_FD_92764 | JGI IMG/M metagenome (GOLD analysis project Ga0131853, IMG submission 92764) | Labiotermes labralis P1 segment gut microbial communities from Petit-Saut dam, French Guiana - Lab288 P1 (version 2) (version 2) | ecosystem: Host-associated > Arthropoda: Insects >... | reverse complement strand
ATCACACCAGTAAGAGGCGCTAACAGAATTATGTTAATGAGACCATTCTCAATGCGTCACGAAATCACAGCAGGACGTATGGCTTTTCAAACAAGCCATGAAAAATCAAGCACTAGAGACGCAGAATCTACTATCACAAAAGACGGAAATATCCATTCACTTTCTGAAGTAGTTGTTGAATATTCTCTAACTACTCTTATGGCAAGAGGAGACGAAGTAAGAGAAGAAATGTACAACGCATTCTTAGAAGGGGCATTAATCGAGCTTTGGGACATCGACAAAACAGAGCCAACAAACCCAGGTGGCAATCGATTCCCAGCTACTTACTTCCAAGGCTACATCACAGAATGGAGTGAATCAGCAGGAGCTGAAGACAGTGTTGAAATTTCACTAGCTGTTGCTGTAAATGGCTCTGGTGTTCGTGGACAAGCTACTCTTACAGAAGATCAATCAACAGTTGTTCAGTATGAATTTGCTGACACAATCGTAGCACCTTAAGTATAGTAATTCTACTTCAAAATTGTAACAGCCATTATCTAAAAATCTTTTTGAGTTGTGAATTTTTTATTCCAAAATAATTTTTGAGTAAAAAATAAAAATTTCACACACATAACGATTTCAGATTCGACTGTTACTGTTTTTTAACGAAATGACTATAATTAGTAATGTGGATGCAGGGGATGTAAAAACATCCCCTATTTCCCTATAGCCTAAGGAGAAAAATAATGAACTTAACAATTAATAATAAAGACTATGATCTCTATTTTGGGCTAGATTTCATAGCATACCTAGACGATAAATACCACATTGATCATAACGGCTTCAAATTAGGCCAAGGCATTACTTATGCTATTGCCCAAATAGAACTAGGAAACCCCCTTATTTTATTGGATTTAATCGCAGCAGGAACAATTACAGCAAGTAAACCAAAGGTAGAAGATATAAAAAAATTCGTAGAAAATGATGCAGATATCGAGGTGTTAATGACCGATTTTTTGTCCTCATTAGGGAAGTCACCGACAACCCGTTTCACGATGAAGAAAATAGGCAAACTGAGCCAGTAAGCGAAAATGACCAAGAAGAAAAAAGCCGTACCATCGATGATATAAAAATTGAGATTATGAGATATTGCAATATTTATGATCCAGTCAAACTAGGACGTATGACATTACGCCACTACTTCCTTACAATAAAAGCTGTTCGTTTGCGACTCCTTGATAAAGAACGTGATTTACATGTTGGTGCATGGCTAAATGTGCAAGCAAAAGCGACCAAACAGCGTGGAAAGAAAACAATTCCTTACTTCCGTACCTTTGATGAATTCTTTACACATCCAGATCAAAAACCAGCGAAAAAAATGAACAAACAAGATGAGCAAAAATATGATGCTTTAAAAGAGATGTTATTAAAGGCCAACACTAATTATAGTGCAAGCGATATTTAAAATCGTGACTGACTTCATTTTTAATTCAGTCTAAAGCCGCTGAATTAAAAATTCGCCATTCACATTTTTCATTATCGTTTGTTATATCAAATGACAATGAAAAACTAACAATTATAAAGAGGGAGGCCAAAATGGCAATGAAGATAAATATACAATCAACAGTAATACCGGTAGAAATAGGAGATTTGAAGTTTGAAATCGATGTTACAGACGAAAATTATGAAAGATTAACTCAAATTTTCAACACATTTTTACTTGAAATGGAAAATTTGAATGATGCAGAATCGGAAGATTTAGACCTACTTAAAGAAAGAGAGAAAGTTGTTTATGATGCATTATTAGGCGAAGGGGCTTTTGAAAAAATTTATAGTCTTTCTCCGAGCATTGCAGTTATGACAGGCATACTTACACAACTTGTAGAATATTTAGAAGAAGAGATGATGAAACGTTTGGATCCAAAAACTACAAAAAAATCACCAAGTAAGAAAAAAATTAACGATAAAAAAGTTGACTAAATTTAAGTCACACATTTAGTATAAAAAAGTAGGTATACATACACCTGCTTTTTTAATTATCTACTTTTAATTAGCTCTAAGCCAACTTTAAAAATTTCAAAAATGGGGTTACTTTTTGGAGGTAATTGTGGAAATAAGCGAGGGGGTATTAATCATTATACTCACACTCAAAAATTTTAATCAAAAAGGAGAATAATACTATGGCACAAATCACACCAGTAAGAGGCGCTAACAGAATTATGTTAATGAGACCATTCTCAATGCGTCACGAAATCACAGCAGGACGTATGGCTTTTCAAACAAGCCATGAAAAATCAAGCACTAGAGATGCAGAATCAACGATTACTAAAGATGGTAATATTCATTCATTATCTGAGGTAGTTGTTGAATATTCTCTAACTACTCTTATGGCAAGAGGCGATGAAGTAAGGGAAAAGTTATATGATGCATTCTTAAATGGCGAACTCATTGAACTTTGGGACATCGACAAAACAGAGCCAACAAACCTAAATGGAAACCAATTCCCAGCTACTTATCTCCAAGGATATATTACAGAATGGAGTGAATCAGCAGGAGCTGAGGACAGCGTTGAAATTTCATTAGCTGTTGCAATAAATGGCTCTGGTGTTCGTGGACAAGCTACTCTTACAGAAGATCAATCAACAGTTGTTCAGTATGAATTTGCTGACACAATCGTAGCACCTTAAATTTGTATAGGTTGCCTAAAAAATTTCAAATTGAAAAAAGGGCTTTGTATAACATTCTGCTTTACAAAGCCCAAAGGCAAGCTATAGCTTATTTTTTCAAACTAAAGCAAGATAAATTGTTCTTTTAGAAATTATTCCAATAGAATTTTTTTTAATTCTACTGGAAGTTCCGTTATAAGCTGCTGTACAACGCTTATTAAAGCAACAACATTTGGCAGTCTCTCATAAATAAGTTCAAATGCCCCTTCCCCCAATAAAGCATCCAGATTTTTTTCGACAAAAATTTGAACTTCTTCAATAATTGCTTCATCAAGTTCTTCTTGACCTTCTTCTGCCATTTTTTCAGCTTTAACAATAATAGACTCTAGTTGTTGGGTAATTTGCCAACACAAATCACCCAAAGCATTTAGATTTTCTGCTGAAGCCTCAATATTAAAAGTTAAATCATCTATATTGATTGGTATTATTCCACTTCGTTTAGCACGATTTTCTAAAATAGCATTACTAACTATTCGACGACGGCGTTCGCGACCATCTCTCATGATAGATCTCATTTCACCTTTAAATTCATTCCAAACACGTCTATTGTGTGCATCTATTTCGGCTCCTTCAGCTCGAAGTTTAGCTAGTTCTGCATCAGTGATAGCTAACTTAGCAGCTAGTTCGGCATCAGCGATAGCTAACTCAGCAGCTAGTTCGGCATTGTTTTTAGCTATTCGTTCATCTCGTTCGGCATTATTTTTAGCTATTCTAGCTTCGGCTTCAGCTAATTTTTGGTCGCGTTGCTCACGTTTAAGTTTTTGTTTTTCTTCTTTAGACAATTTATCGTTAAATTTGTTAGATTTAAAAATTGGCATTTATGCCACCTCCAAATAAAAATTTTTTAAAATAAAAGGATGTGATTAAGTAATGATTGATATGTCCAGTATTGATAATGCAAAACAAAGCCTAGCTTCTTTAATTTCAAAATTAAATGACGTTCAAAAAAGATCAGCGGAATCAACGAAAAATATAAGTTCAGCATTCGAAGGATTTAAAAGTATATATACATCAGTAAATTCTGCTACTAATAGTATTATTACGTTCGGTAAAGAAGCCGGAAATATCAGTTCTCTAAGTGATCTCAAATCTACACTAAGTCAATTACCAAACTTACTAACCGATGTTAACAAACAAGTTGATGCAATGAGGGGTGCATTTAAGAAACTTAAAGAGCTTAAAGTTGGTCCAAAACTAACCAATACTTTCCAAACCGCTTGGAAAGAAGCTGGAAAAACTGAAGATAAAATATCAAAAGCCTTCAAAGACATGGGTAAATCAATAAAAAATGCCTTCAAAAATATGGGGGACTCAATAAAAACTACCTTCAAAAATATTGGTCCTAACATTACCAAAGTTACAGGGTATGTCCGTAAAAAAATGGACGCCTTTAAAGCAAAAGGTGGGGTTATGGGAGCTTTAACAGGAAAAACGGGTCTGTTAACAGCTGCCAAACTGAAATTGAAAAAAGCCATTATATATATTAAAAAGAATTTAAGCTTAAAGAAAATCGCCTTTGGATTATTAAAAGGCGTAAAATTAGCATTTAAAGGAGTTTTAACTGTCCTCAAAGTCGCAAAAATTGCCTTTAATGCTCTTATTAAAGCAAACCCAATTGGGTTATTAATCGCTGGAATCACTGCATTAATTGCTGTTGGTAGCAGACTTGTTAATTGGTTCAGAAGTTCAAGGCAGCCAATGACAGAAAATGGTGATACAATCGAAGACTTAGCAGAGCGATATAATCGCTCCACCGAACAAATCGAGGAAGACATGGAACGCATGGGGACAACTAGCCTTGATGCTTGGGAATCTGTTAAAACAGCAGCAATAGAATTCGCAGACACATTTGAAGGTTGTGTCGACACAATTCTCAGTGAAATAGCTGATCTTATGGATGCCTACACGGATCATGAAGCAGCCATAGCAATATGGGGTGAACAACGTCAACTACTTGATGATGTAGCCGGTGTATGGAATGTCACCGCAGATGAAATCAAAGCAGATCTTGAAGCAATGGGTCTGGCCTTCACTGATGCCGGTGCTATTGAAGCTTGGGAAGCTGCTCAACGAGAAGCATTAACAGAAGTTGGTAAACAATGGGGAATGTGCGCCGATGATATTCTTGCCCATATGGCTGAAATGGGCATGAGCGCCGAAGAATGGACTGAACACATGGGGCAAGCGTGGGAGCAATTTAACGCCGATGTCCACAGCAATGTTGGGGACATTATAAATGGTTTCAGAAAAATTCCAACAGAATATAAGAAAAGTTCTGAAGAATTGCGTGAAATCATGGCAAACAACATTAAAGTAACAGCACAATGGCAAGAAAACATGGCAGAATTAGCTGATAAAGTTCCCCCTGGAATGCTCGCACACTTAGAAAGCATGGGACCTGAATTTAATAGTGTTATCCAAGAAATGCTTGATTGCGAAGATGAACTTCAAAAATGGATAGAGCTAATGGATGATGCCACAGTAGTTGCAACCCAAAGTGCACTTGATAATCTTGAAGACCCAGTACTCCAAGATGCTTTCACCCATAAAATCAACGAAACAGGTGAAGTGATATCCGAAAACCGAAATATAGAAGAGGCATTCGAACAAATAGTAATTGAGGCAAATGAACGTGCTGCCGAAGCTGCTAAAGAAGGAGCTACAGAAGTCGGTGAAGCATTCTGCGAGGCTGCTGCTGAAGCACTCGAAGAGGGCAAAGATACAATAATCCAACCAGTTGAAGACACAATTGAAGAAATTGTAGATGTCTTTGAAACCGGAGCAGATAGTATTGAATCTACGTTAAGTGAAGCCTTTGCAAACATTGGCGAGCAAATGTCCGAAGGTATGAGCAATATATCGGAGCATGTTACTAATGGTCTTAGTGAGATTGAAGAAGCATTTACAACTTCATTGGAAGCTACAGGAGAGATAGCAACCGAGGGTATAGCAAACATTGAAGAAATTTTCTATGATATGCAAGAGCCTATCCAAACTTCAACTGAACAAGCAATGGAAAATTTCGATACCGCCCTAACAGAGGGTCTAACCACTGCTGAGGCTACTTCAGAAGACGGTGTTACACAGATTACCGATATATTTGAAACCTTAGAAGATAGCATGACAGACATAGGTCAAAAATCCATGCAAGGTCTTAACCAAGGTCTTTTAGATGGGAAACCTGAAGTCATGGCAACTGCACAAGCTATCGCTGATGCTATAATAGAAAAAATTTCTAGTGCTCTCCAAATTAATTCCCCTTCTCGTGTTATGGAAGACCTTGGTGGTTATACAACGGATGGTTTTTCTCAAGGAATGGAAGATGGACAAGGAGACATCGAAGATGTTGCGGAAAATATAGCAGATAGCATTCCTAAAGCATTAGAATATGGAATGGAAGCAGCAGTAGAGGTAGCATCCGAAGGCACAGAAAACCTCAAAGAAATATTCTATGAAATGCAAGAACCTGTACAGACTTCAAGTGAACAGGCAATGGAAAATTTCAATACTGCGCTTACAGAAGGTCTAACTACTGCTGAGGCTACTTCAGAAGAAAGCACTACACAAATCGTAACCATATTTGAAACTTTAAAAGAAAGCATGACAGAAATTGGCCAAAATGCTATGCAAGGTCTTGAAAATGGATTAGCTGCCAAAAAACCAGCTATAATGGCAAAAGCTCAAAGCATCGCTGATGCTGTTTCTCAAACTATTTCCTCTGCATTAAAAATCAATTCCCCTTCTCGTGTTATGGAAAGCCTCGGTGGCTACACAATGGATGGTTTCGCCTTAGGAATGGAAGATGGGCAAAATGACATTGAAGAAGTTACAAAAGGAACGGCTGATACTATTGTTGACACATTTGAAGATGGTCAAGAGGCTATGGTTGAGCCAATTGAGGAAACAATTGAAGAAATGATCAATGTCTTCGAATATGGAATGGAAAATGTTGAAGAGGTAACTTCTTCAGGATTCGCTAGCATTGGCGAAAGCATATACGAAGGTCTATATTCCATATCAGATAATATAGGCAACAGCCTTACTGCAATTGAAGAAGCATTTGCAATTGGCATGGAAACAGTCGAAGAGATAGCGGGCGAAGGCATATTAAAACTTGAAGAAATCTTCTATGATATGCAAGAACCTATCCAAACTTCAACTGAACAAGCAATGGAAAGCTTCGATACTGCCATAACTGATGGAATAGCCGCATCTGAGGCTACAGCGGAAGCCGGTGTTACACAAATCGCTGACACATTTAACGCCTTAGAAGCTAAGATGAAGGAAATCGGCAAAAACGCTATGCAAGGTCTTGAAAATGGACTAGCTGCCAAAAAACCAAGTATCATAGCGAAGGCTCAAAGCATTGCTGATAGTGTCTCTAAAACTATCTCTTCTGCCTTAAAAATAAATTCTCCTTCCCGTGTAATGGAAAACCTCGGTGGCTATACAATGGACGGTTTTGCCAAAGGTATGGAAGATGGACAAAAGGATGTTGAAGATGTTGCAAAAGGCACGGCAGATACAATTCAAGATGAATTTGCAAAAGCCGCTAAAATGCAACAAAAGCTAGGGCAAGTGTCCGCAAAGCTATATAAAGCTAAAAAAGAATTTGCTGATAGTGCCTCCGCACTTATTAAAAACGGTGTTGACCAAGCAATGTCCATGCAAGAAAAATTAAGTAATATGTTATCAGAAAATCATATTGCCCATGAATTAAGTCTAGCAATCAGTCCACCAGATGCAGATTATCAAAACAACCTTATGGAACGCCTCATTGATGTCGTTGAAGCTGGTCGCTATATCGTCATGGATTCGGGCGAGCTAGTAGGTGCAACATATGCAGGCTATGACAACGCCGCAGGCCAAGCAATTTCTTATAACTCAAGATGGGGAAGGTAGGTAAATAACTATGATAGATTTAACACATGGACTAAATATTGAAAAGTCTCCATTACATTATATCTCATTTGGATACTTTGTGTCAAGGAGATTTAGTTTAAATTTATACGAGAGAACAGCTATAACACCAAATGAAAAGGAAGTTGTTACGAGCATCCCTTATATGCAAGGTGTTGTAGATATGTCAAACTTAATTGGAAATCGTGTTTATGAAAACCGAGAAATAAGATATACGTTTTATCGTTTTGGTGTTGAAAAAAATACAGCACAACATTTTCAAACGACAATTGAAAATCTACTTATGGGGCAATTCGATACCCGACTAGATGATACCTATGAACCTGATTTTCACTATATAGGTAAGTGCAAGGACGTAACTGTTACAGACGAATATACCCGTAATCGTATAAAAGTTGAAATTACTTTTGATTTGTATCCATTCAAAATTGACAATCGCATGGAAAGTGCAGATCTCTTTGACCCATTTAACTTTGATCTTGACGCTTTTCAAAATGATTTGAGATTTATAGTTACAAATGAAAAAAGAAACATTCTCCTTTATAATACAAGTCAGCGTACCATCAACCCACTCGTTAGAGCGGATGTAGCTGGTGCGGTGTTAGAAAGTGATGGTATTAGTCATAACTTGCTCGAAGGGACATTCACCTATCCAAATTTAAGGTTAAAACCAGGAATTAATGAAATAGTACTGTCACAAGATACAGATGATACTATAACAGTATGGTTTGACTGGCGAAAGGAGAGGATTTAATGTACTTTGTAGAAATAAACGTTGATCCAACTCTCCCAGCAGAAATACTCCATGATCCATATTCACGCACAGCTGTTTTGCACAAGGGCCAAATAACACAAGTACTAAACACAGTAAATGATTTCCGATTTGAAATACTCCGTGCACATCCATTATATGAAGCAGACATAAGACCTTATAAATCACTAGTTAGAATTCGTGATCAAAAGAACAATATTATCTTCAGAGGTCGTGTTGTGGATTATTCATATAAAATGGGGGGTAGTGGGCAAATGATTAAAGCATTCGTCGTTGAATGCGAACTTGCCTATTTACTTGATAGTATGCAGGAAGCAGCTGAAATTTCTAATATTACACTAGATGAATATCTCAGGCGTTTGCTAAGTGCTCACAACTGGCGTGTAAAAGAAGAAAAGGATAAAAGTAAATTAATCGATTATATATGTATCGATCGTGGCACTCGCATGCCGATTGAAGCAAGTTTTAATCGAGAGTGTATTTGTGGACCAACCGATGAAGTATACCATATTAATTATTGCAGCACTTTTCAAAATATAAAAGATGAAATATTAACACCACACGGCGGTTATATTTGGCTAGAATATGAAGAAGAAGAAGGGGACGAGAGACGCATTTTAAACTACGCAAAAACGAGTGGTGAGCTATGCGATATGCCAATCGAACTTGCAGTAAATCTTGAAAATATGAAGTCAGAGTATCATCCAAGTAGTGAAATAACACGTCTTATCCCTCTCGGAAGTGAACTGGAACGTTATGAGCTTGCAATTGATCGCCTTAGAGATATTGGTTTTATTCCTAATGAATCCGTTTATAACTATTGGCAAAACGAAGTGAGGCATTGGCGGGATGGCACTACTTTGCCATCAATTCAACAAGCAATTTCACCATGGGTAGGACAATTCTTGCTCAGTTTATCCAAATTAAATTTTAAAAATCACTGTATTTGTCCACAGGGATGTAATAGTGGAGGCTGCGATGATTGTAGAAGTTATATCCAAGATAGAGTGGCGCAGTTATACCCAACAAATCCATATGAGATATCTGATGTCAATAGTCGCTATGCTTATAACCAAGCAATAGATGTTTTGTGTAATTCAGGACTGATTGGAAGTTCTGAATATTGGAAAGAAGAAAAAAATGCAACCATGGAGCCACTTAGATGGCTTATACGTTTAGCAGCATTAGGATTATCTACTACGTTCCCACGAAGAGGTCAATCAGGCTCAGCAGATGATGCAATCGATTGGCTTGATAGAGATGCTGGCTTTATTGGTGAGGAAGATTCTGGTTTTTGGACAGACTCCTCACGACCAAGACCTCCAGTACCTCCAAGACCTGAACCACCAGAAGATGGTACTGATACCGATACCGATACTGATACTGATACTGATACCGATACCGATACTGATACTGATACCGATACTGATACCGACTGCTCAGAAGAGCCAGAAGCATTTAGCTTCAAAAAGTTACTTGAAGAGATAGGTTTTGAAAGAGCAGTTAACGATGACGAAATGGCCTTAGATCCTTCCATGTCTCCTTGGACAGCTAACCTACTGATCCATTTAGAAAAGCTTAATTTTAGAACACAAGGAAAAGAAAATATCAACGATTATCGCTTGGAGATAAGTCACACTATAGACGATATAGAACTCTTTGAAGAAGCAATAGACTCTTTAAGCAATGCTGGTGTTATCCACAGCCCTGCCTATTGGAAACATCCTGATCGCAATAAGGAAACTAGCTTGAGATGGCTAATCCGTCTATGCGATAGACTAGTTAATACTGAGCGTCCACTAGAAATCGAAATAGAAACCGCTCTCAGTCGATTATCACATGCTGGCGTAATCCATACTCATGAGTGCCGTACTTTTTGGGAATATCATACTCGTACACTAGCCTCAGGAGAAGAAGACGATAGAGTTTCACCATGGTGTACAGAACTTCTAACTAGTCTTTCTAGGCTTAACTTTAACCGTGATATGGTTTCACAGGCGATACCTCGAATAAGCCCAAGAGACACTATTCCTAACATACATGATGAAGGAGCTTATAATGAAGCCGTTGATTCTTTAAGTAATACTGGAGTAATTGGTAGTCCAGAATATTGGAAAGAGCCTGTGCGAAGAAATCGAGAAAATTTAAGATGGTTGATACGCCTTGCAGATTTGACAATCAACCATGATGACCCTATCGCTAGCTTCCCAAGACCTAGACTTACAATTGGAGAGGTTAATGATATTAATAAAGATCAAAATTGGCTACCAGTAGAAGGTAATGAGCTTGATAGTATAGTCGAAGGCGTTGTTGTTTGGGATGATATAAATGATCCCAAAGAGTTAATGGAAAAAGCCTACGAATGGATTGCTAACCACAAGACAGTAACAAATAGTATATCAATTAGTGCATTGGATTTATCACATATAGATGGTGCAACATACGAAAGCTTCAAAGTAGGCGATAGCTACCGAGTTGACAATCGCTTATTAGGAAAAAACACGTCGGACGAAGGCTATCCACTTATAGAAAAAAGGGTAGACGTTGTAAATCCACTAAAAAGTGGTTTAACTTTTGGAGATCGTCAAAAAATGATGAGCTCTTCAAGATAATTTTTCACAACTATAATATAAAAGGAGAAATGTAAAATGTCAGTTAATATCGAACAAATAATAGACAGATTAAGAAACCAAAGCCCATTATTAGGGAGACATGCAAGAGAATATATTGCAGATGCACTAGAAGGATTATTCACCGCACACATTAGTCGCCACGGTATATCCCGAACTGCTGCTAATGTAGCAGAAAAAGTAGTAATCCAAGTTACTCCAGTATTTGAACATCCACAACGTGGAACAAAAATATCTATTGTTTTCGATCATGAAAATACAGCAGCAAATCCAACGCTAAGAATCGGAGCAACAGAAGCAAGACCAATTGTACATCTATCTAATTGGTCAGAAGGTGCAACAGTAATGTTTGTATTCGATGGTGAAAATTGGAGAATGATCAACGCAAAAACAACAACAACTATTCACCCACGAATGGATGATGGTAATGGAGAAATAGGAACAGACAATGGGCAATATGCTAACGCAGACCACAAGCACCCTGTTCATACAAACCATGACACTTCTCATATTACAACAGGAAGATTTATTCCATCACGTCTACCAACCTCAGAGACAGCAAACAGAGTCTTGGCAGTTGGTACAGCCAATACAGATCCAGCTTTCCAGCAAGTAAATAACGCCATGATAGCTGATGATGCTATAAGAACTAGACACATACTAAACCAAAATGTTACAGCTGAGAAAATAGCTGATGATGCTGTTCAAACTAGACATATTTTAGACCAAAATGTTACTACTCCAAAAATTGCCGATTTGGCTGTTACCGAACCGAAAATTGACAATGATGCTGTTCAAACTAGACATATTTTAGACCAAAATGTCACCACTCCAAAAATTGCTGACTTAGCTATTACTGAACCAAAAATTGCTGATGATGCTGTTCAAACTAGGCATATTTTAGACCAAAATGTTACTACTCCAAAAATTGCTGACTTGGCTGTTACTGAGCCTAAAATTGCTAACAATGCTGTCCAAACTAGACATATCCTTGATCAAAATGTTACTACTCCAAAAATTGCCGACTTGGCTGTTACTGAGCCTAAAATCGCTAATGATGCTGTTCAAACTAGACATATTTTAAACCAAAATGTTACTACTCCAAAAATTGCCGACTTGGCTGTTACTGAGCCTAAAATCGCTAATGATGCTGTTCAAACTAGGCATATTTTAAACCAAAATGTTACCACTCCAAAAATTGCCGACTTGGCTGTTACTGAGCCTAAAATTGCTAACAATGCTGTTCAAACTAGACACATTTTAGACCAAAATGTTACTACTCCAAAAATTGCTGACTTATCCGTTACTGAACCAAAAGTTGCTAGTGATGCCGTAAGGACTAGACATATCCTTAGCCAAAACGTTACTACTGAGAAAATAGCCGATAGAGCTGTAACAGGTGCTAAATTATTCACCTCAGCAGAAAACAATACTCTTCTGCGTGTCAATGAAGCAGGAACAGACCCGGTGTTTGGAAAAATCCAAGTACCAAACGATTTAGATGGCGTTATGCCAGTAATACATGGTGGTACGGGTGCCGATAACCCAGAAGGTGCAAGAGAAAATTTAGGTGCTGCGGGGCTAATTGATCTACAAGCTCACATTGAAACCCAGATGGCACATGGCCGCCATCCTGTAACAACATATGGGCCTTATAACGTTCATCAAGAAGCAGTTAATATAACAATTGATGAGAATAAACGCCTTACACTAGCTGCTAATGGAAACTTCCATGCCCATGATGATATCGCTGACCACCGTATCACAAGCTGGCTACAGAAAAGAGTGGGAGCTGCAGGAACTTCAGGATTCCAAACAACAATTATGGCTGGCTGGGGTACTGTAAGAATTGATGAGACTGCAGGAGAGGATGCAGGATTTGCAGGACTTACAGAAGCACATGTTTTCTTCCATAGAGACAACACGTTGTATAAGATAGTTGTTTTAAGTTGGGCAGATAATAGTAATACTACTACAACAAGGCCTAATGCTTTAACAAGACTGCAAAATGCAATCATTAAAGTTGAAAAGCTGCTAGATCGTCCGTAAGGGTAAGTACGTATAGCAAACGAACCTAAAAAACGTGAATGGCAAATTTTTAATTCAGCGGCTTCAAGCCAAATTGAAAATGCAGAAAATCACGTTTTTGAAGTTCACTTGCTATAGAAATGTTGACTTACACTAGAAGATGAAACTGAGCAAAGTTATTATTAGGATAAAAAGATGGGCGGCATTCTGCCGCCTTTTTTTGAAAAGGAGAACTCATATACATGAAAGAAATTTTTCAAATATTAATAACAATAGCATTTAGCACATTTATAACAAATCAAGCATATGACGCAGAAAGACCAATCCTGCGCCTTTCAATAAATAACTTCCCTATACATGACGTAGCAATACTCAGAAATGAAGAAGAAATATTTGTGCCAATCAGAAAGCTCGCTGAAAAATTAGGAGCAGAAGTAATTTGGCAATCAGAAAAAACAACGATAATTTATGGTAAAAACAAGTATTTTCCTCCCACTTTTTTATGGAATTCCCTCTCCTATACCAATATTATTGAAATAGAAAATATTTTTGGCCTAAAATTCGACTACAACAGTAATTTAAATATTTACTATATAGGCCATTTTGACGAAACAGCCGTTAGAAATTTTGCAACGTTTAATAACTATACAGAAGAAGATTTGGTGTGGCTTTCAAGAATAATTCATGCTGAAGCAAGAGGTGAAAGCTTTGAAGGAATGCTTGCAGTAGGAAGCGTCGTAATGAATAGAAAAGCTTATCCAGCCTACCCAAACACAGTAAAAGAAGTGATTTTTGATAGCAGACATGGCATTCAGTTTAGCCCAATAAGAAATGGTTCAATAAACAATAGCCCACAGCCTACAGCAATTTTGGCAGCTATAGAAGTATTAGAAGGTAGAAGAAATGCAAGCTCTGCATTGTTTTTTAAAAACCCAAATATTGTTCCAGTAAGTTGGATAAGTAACAATAGAGAATATGCTTTCAGTATAGAAAATCATTCTTTTTTTTATTAATCTTTTTCACTAAGGAGAACATAAATGGATGAAATTTAGACCCTTTAAGATTTTTTGATTTCGAAAAGAAATATAGTTTTGGAGCATACTAAATTTTAGAATAAGTTATAGCCATATTACTAAAAAGCAGTTACAGCCATCGTTTATGAACATAACAATGGCTGTAACTGTTTTTTAGTAAAATTACTATATCTAGTTGAATTCTTTTCTGAAATATGGTATAATCTTAGTCAATAACTTATAATGAAAGGACGGCTATCAACATGCGAGCATACGATATAATAATAAAAAAACGAGACAACATAGAATTAACAAAAGAGGAAATAACATTTTTAGTAAATGGCTACACAAGTGGAGAAATCAAAGATGAGCAAATGGCAGCTTTTTTAATGGCGGTTATGTTTAATGATTTAACTAAAGATGAGATTTATAATTTAACTATGGCCATGGCACACTCGGGAGAAATGTTAGATTTAAGCGGAATATTGGGCAAAAAGATAGACAAACATTCAACAGGAGGTGTTGGCGATAAACTTACACTTCTAGTGGCACCAATTGTCGCAGCTTGCGGAGTTCCTGTCGCTAAAATGAGTGGTGCAGGCCTAGGACATACAGGCGGCACTATAGACAAATTAAATGCGCTGCCAGGCTACAAAACAGAAATACCGTTTGAACAATTCATAGATTTAATAAATGAAAATGGCCTTTCTATAATAGGGCAGACGGGCGAAGTTGCCCCAGCGGACAAAAAGATATATGCACTAAGAGATACAACAGCAACTGTAGACAATATAGGCTTAATAGCAGCCTCTGTAATGAGCAAAAAATTAGCAAGCGGTGCAGACTCATTTGTTTTAGATGTTAAAACTGGTGAAGGTGCTTTCATGAAAAAAGTAGAAGATGCTAAGAAGTTAGCCAAAACAATGATAGAAATAGCACACCAAAACGGCAAAAAGGCAAAAGCACTAATTACCGCTATGAATCAACCTCTAGGGTTCGCAATCGGAAACAGTTTAGAAGTTAAGGAAGTATTAGAAATTTTAGAACGCAAAAAAGAAGTTAGAGATATAGAAGAAATTTCACTAGAGCTTGCTGCAAATATGCTTTTACTTGCTGAAAAAGGTGATATAGAACATTGCAGAAATTTAGCCAAAGAAGCTTTAGAAAACAAAGCAGCTTATGAAAAATTCATACTTATGATAAAAGCCCAAGGTGGAAGTTTAGAAATGGGCGAAGCAAAGCAGAAAACTGAACTAGCCTCTGAGCAAGAAGGTTATATAACAGCAATAAATGCTGAAAAAATAGGCATAGCAGCAATGATGCTAGGAGCAGGTAGAAAAACAAAAGAAGACAAAATAGACTACACAGCAGGAATTATGCTGAGTAAAAAAGTAGGCGACTATGTAAAAAAAGGCGAAACCATTTTAACTATGCACATGAATAATGTAGATATAAAAGAATCAACAAAACTTGCGAAAGAAGCATTTACTATAGGAAAAGAAAAGCCAGAGGAAATAACGCTAATATATTAAGAAAGGGTTTACAAATGAATTTAAATTTTAAAATTAGTAAAGATGAAGAAGAGGAAATAAGTTTAACGGAACATAGTATAAAACGGATTAAACCAGCCTCAACAGCCGAAACCCGTTCTAATCTAAGACATAGCAAAGTAACAAATGAACTTACAATATCAGGTCTTATTAATCCTGAATTTGCGCTAAATAGCAAAATTCGAGAAGTTGATGATACGATGAAACTTGCGGACTTTGCAGTAATTCCAGAATTTAAGGATTGCTATAAAGATGTAAACTACAAATTAGTTGATACCGCCAATAGAGTAGTAATAGAAGGAAGCTTAGATGATGCTTACGTCGTTTATCACGAGGAGAAATTTTGCAATAATGAGGGAGTTGGAGAATTCAAAACAACACTTCGTGAAAGATCAAAAGGCAGTACGCTTGCAACTATAAAACCTAAGCAGCCATCACAAATTTCACCGCAACCTTCCCCTACAGATTTTCTTGCGAGTAATGTTATGGCAAATGTTAGACCTCCAAGGTTCTTTAATTTGCAAGACTTGAATAGATGTGATGAAAATACTTGTGCCCTTAAATCTGGAAAGGGTGGCATAAGGATTTCTAATAGGCTTATGTGGCATTCTTTTCAACCTAGAGGAGGGTATATTTGGAATCCAACTACAACAATATCTTCAGAAACCAGAATAGATTCATGGTTTTTTGACAATAGTAACAGTGAAATACAAGCAGAAATCCGTGAAGATATGCAAGTAAAAGGGCTAAGTTTAGATGATTTAAGAGATATAGAGTTTGATGGTGATATAAACCCATTAGAAGCATTAGAAGAATTTAATAGAGTTGTAAACAGCCTTACTCCTTTAGGAAACGCAATAACCTCGCCTCACTCTCTTGAAAATACAGCAGTAAGGCTTGGGCGTGCAGTTATAGAAAGAAATGCAGAGCCTTTAGTTAATGAAATGAGAGCATTAGGAAATCTTTCTACATTTTTTGGAGGAGCTTCGAGAGATTTAGCAAATAGATTCGTAGATAGATTTGTAGCAGGTACAGGTGGAATATTTGCAGACCCACTTTTAACTGAAAATATGCAAAATAGTAGTGAAATGCGTAGATTTGCTAGAGATTTCACTACATTTTTAGAAGATTCTATAGAAAGAAATAATGGGAATCTTAGACAAACAGTTTTAGACAGAGATTTAAATGCTAGATCAGGTGGCGGAAATAATTTTATGAGAAATGAAGATGGAGTATTTCATAATGAGCTTTTAAACATAGATAGGCCTAGATTTAACAAAATAGGAAATCTACTTAATGATGGATTGTTCTTTAAAATAAACGGAACACACAGAGTAGAAGTTAGAATAATAAACTATATTTTTTGTCCTTTGTGTAAAAATTATACTGCTACACTTAGAATCACCGTTATTGACCATTTTGGGTTAGATAGAGGAGATGTGAAGGGGCGCGCAAGACCTTTTATGCCCGCTATAAACATAAATAATATGGGACATTGGGGAGTATATGGGTGGTATGTATTGCAGCATTATAGAGGTTTTAGCAATGGATATAAACCTTTTATAACTGAAGGAAATCCAGAAATCGCTATAGGTAGACAAAGCCGCCCTAATCGAAGCGGAGGCACTACGTGGATATAAAAAAGTATTATAAGTATTGGCCTATATTAAGCGGTTTAGCTGCATTTATTATAATCACAACCATTACAATTTTACTAGCACGCAATTATAGATTGAATAGACTTTCACCTATTATTTCGCCAATATCGGCAGGTGGTCATCATTCTTTAGCGATAATGGAGGATGGTAGTTTATTTGCGTGGGGAAACAATCGAAATGGTCAATTAGGAAATGGTACTACTGAAGATGAACTAAATCCTATATGGATTATGGAAAATGTTGTTTCTGTTTCAGCGGGAGGAGGCTCTAATTCATTTGGAAGAGCTGGTTATAGCTTAGTGCTTAAAAATGATAATGTTTTATGGGGATGGGGTAGTGCTTTTTCGGGAACATTAGGTATAGGTGGTCGAACAGTTGATAGCGAGAGTGGATGGGGAGTATGGCCTCCCTACTTTCCTTTAGGACAACGTAGAGTAAATGAACGCCCTATTTTTAATATTTTAAATCCTGTAAGAATTATGAGAAATATAGTCCAAATTTCAGCAGCTTCTACTCACTCTGTAGCTATACGTGGAGATGGTACACTTTTTGGTTGGGGAAACAATGAATCTCCTAGAATAGGATTGCCTAGTAACAGTCTTTTAAGATTGAGAAGAAATTCAAGGATGTCCGATAATATTGTAATATACCCAGAGTCAATGATAGATAACATAATGTATGTTTCTACTGGTAGAAATAATATATTAGCTATTACTGAAGATAATACATTATTAGGATGGGGAGATAATTATTTTGGACAGCTTAGTGAGTATGCTCAGCCTTCTTCTAATATAGGCGTAGTAATAATGGAAAATGTTATATCAGTTTCTGCT